>JACLAA010006575.1_pt1 | contig 33518 bp, 21 predicted proteins | sample 8027891 | NCBI WGS metagenome assembly JACLAA01 (sample SAMN15724900, study PRJNA655200) | protist metagenome | isolation source: fluorescence activated cell sorting (FACS) single amplified genomes of... | place: Spain: Blaines Bay Microbial Observatory, Mediterranean Sea | collected 2016-01-19 | reverse complement strand
GGCGCCGCGCAGAATTTCTTGTGCATGCAAATTGCCATCGGTATGGGCATTCCATTCGTCAACCCATTCAACGAGTGGGCAGTTGCGGCGTTCGTTCCCGCGTTTATATGCATGATGGTCACTCCGTTGATCGTCTTTATCGTCGATCCGCCTTTGTTGAACGCGACGCCGAAAGCGCCCATGGAAGCGGCGAAGAAGTTACAAGCCATGGGTCCGTTAGCCGAGATTGAGAAGCGCATGTGTTTGTCCTTAGGGACGACTGTATTTTTATGGATCTTTGGTGCTCCGCTCGGGATCGCCGCGGTCGTGGCTGCCATGACTGGTTTATGTTTGATGCTCATCAGCGGCGTTTTATCCTGGGACGACGCTTTAGAGCAAAAAGGCGCGTGGGACACGTTGATTTGGTTTGCCATCTTGATTGGCATGTCGCAACAGTTGAACGATTTAGGCGTCATCGAATGGCTCTCTGGATTTGTTCGCGATTTTCTCATCTCGTGGAACTTAGTCGGTACTTCCGCTTTTGTCGCGTTGCACTTGGCGTACTTTTTAAGCCACTACATGTTCGCTTCGCAATCCGCGCACGTCGGCGCTTTGTACGGCGCCTTTTTGACCATGATGATTGCCGGAGGTGTGCCTCCTAAATTAGCAGCCATCTCATTAGCTATGAATACGAACACTTTTGGTGGCTTAACGCACTACGCGAGTGGTCAAGCCGCTGTATATTACGGGTCCGGTAAGATTGGATTGGAGAAATTATGGAAGCAAGGCTTATACGTCAGTTGCGTCCACGCGTTTATTTGGAGCACGGTGGGTATGGCCTGGTGGTCCGTCTGCGGCATATTTTGATTAGAGAATTATTATATTAAGAAGAGGAGGGGAAAACGTATATAAAATTAGAGCGAGAAGGAACATTTATATAATAGAGTCATCGGCGAAAGAAAAATACCAGGTACACACACACATAAACACACTAACAATTACGCCAGTGGATCGTCCGGACACCCCGGCGCTGTCGTATCCAAATCGCAATCCCCGAGCGGCACGAACCTCTTGTTAATCGCCGCGTTCGCTTCCACCGCTTTGAACCCTTTCACCTTAAACTTCCCTTTGTTATACGACTCTTTGAATACCGTCACCACAAATGTCACCTCGCTCGTGCCTTCAGGAATCTCCTCGTCGATTTGCGCCAACACAACCCTCGACGTTCCGGTTTCGTTATTCGTCGCCGCGGAGTTCCCGTCGTAATCGTCGATGAATCCAAACACGTTCGCCGCGGAGACTTTTTTCTTGCTCTTTGCTGTTGCAGTGAATAACACGCACATGGCAGATTTCTTCGAGGGTAAGTATTGATTCGGCGGGCACTCCGCGGGTGTGTACGATAGATTCGTCAGTTCAATTTCCGATTGAATCGCGAGTGCAGGGTTGGTGTCTCCGTAGTGTTTGAGGAACATGGACGTCGATGCAACGCCGAGGAGTGCGGTTCTTCTTCTTCTTCTTTGTTGACTGTTGTTGTTGGCAGTTACATTTTCATCATCATCATCCTTCTTCTTCGCGCGGCAGCACGGTCTGCTCGAACCACTTTTCCGTCGCGTGCTCTCGAGACACCGTCGTTTAAACACCGAAGCGACAGATGATGATGACACTGATGGTGATACTAATTGAGCATGCATACTCTCTTTCGTAGGAGATAGAGAAAGAGAGGTTAAAGTCTGAGGGAAAAAGATATCCATTATATCCATTACGCAACACTCTTCGAACACGTTTCTGCTCTCGTCGAAAGAGTGCATACACGATGACTGTTTGTACCACCGTTTACTCCGCGACCGCGCGAACGAGCGAGTTTTCGTCTTTTTCGTTCTTTAATGATAAGGATGATGCGTTGAGGAGGAGGAGGAGTAAAACGAAGCATCATCATCACATTCAACAGAAGCATCAAGAACGGATGAGCGCAAAGAAGAAGAAGAAACTATCGACGACTGCGATGACTTCGAGAAGGACGGGACACCAATTTTCTCCTCTCGAAGAGGAAAAAGAGAGAGGAAAGAGTAGATGTTATTTTATTACGACGACGAATTGCCCAAGCGCGTTGGAGGCAAAGTCTCATTCAACGACGAGAAACGACGAAGATTCCTCGGCAGAAGCGAAGAGCTGCTTCGTCTCCGAGAATACGAGAGGACGATGTTTACGGAAACGACGACGGTCGATCGTTCTTCTCCAAATAACTTCCTCGATGGCTGCACTCATGAGCAACATTTCAGAGGAGAAGGTGTTTGCGGCTTCCTCTTCTCCCGAGGATGTGCCGAAGGAGTACGCGGAGAAACTTCGCTCGGCGTGCGAACTTCTCTTAAAATCCATCGAGTATGAACGCGCGCACCCGTCCGCGAGCGTTTCCGAACGCTTCGCCGCCGCCGACCCGGCGAAGCAAGCGGTGAAAGAGTACATCCAAACTTGGCAAGGACGACCGGAGACGAGAGATTTAGAGACGAGCGTGATTACCGGAGAAGTTTTGAGAGAGTTGGCGAGGTATTATAAGAAAAACGGCAGTCAAGTCGCTTTAGACGCTGAGTTGAGAGACGACGTCGTCGTGCCAAAGTTAAACGAGGTTCTGAACATGTTACCGGCGAAAGCGCCGACGCTCGCGGAGAGAGTTTTAGGGATTTCGACGAATTCGTCTAATAAGGCGAATTAGAGTACTACTGCTCCTCGTTAACGACGAATGTAAGTCGGCCGCTCGCTCTTCGCTCCCCTCGTAAAGAGGCAACTGCATCTCTTTGGAAGCCACACAATTTACTACTCGAAAGAGAAATAAATGCCGGCGCCTGGCCCGAAGGACGGCCACGCCTCTCGAGCGTCGAGGGATTTAAAGCTCACCCGTGGCGCGTCTGCAAAATCGAACGGGTTTAAATACGGCGGCGGGGGTCGTGATTTGGACCACGGAGGAGGACAAGGAGCAGGAGGCGTAAGAACGGGAATTTCCAACTCTCTTCGTGACCAACGGAGTCGGAAAGCGTTACAGAGGAAGTTCTTCGAGCGGAAACGGAAGCGAGAGGAAGAAGAAGAAGACAAAGAAGAAGAAGAAGAAAGAAAAGACCGTTTTACTACGCGCGACGACGACGAAAACTTCGACGACGAAACGAAGACGAAGAAGAAACGACGGAGATTGGACGAGGAAAGTGAAGGAGAGAAAAGAGAGAAAGAGGAGGAGGCAAAAGAGGAAGCGGACGCGGTGACGAGTTCGGATCCGATTTCAACGAAAAAAGAGAGTAAAATACTAATAACGTTTCCGTGGTTGTGCGACGTTTGTTTTGAAGGAGAAGGAAGGAAAGTCGTCGCGCAATCGGAGCATCAGAGGAACGATCATTTGAATTCGAAGAAGCATAAGAAGAATTGCGAGAAGCGACGCGGGAGGGAGTTGTTGCGAACGATGTTCTTCGCGGAGAAGAAGGAGACGACTTTAGGGACTTGATGATACGGTTTGTTTGTTAGAGAGATGTGTATTATTATTATATGCGCTGCAATTACTATATACTATTATTACATAGGCTATGAAACGAGTCACTACGGATCACCGTCTCCGTCTCCAAATCCTTCATCTTCTCGTTGGAACGTTTTCGCCTTCGCGATACATTTTTCGGCGTTTCCAACGTCGCACCACTCGACGCTCGCATCTTCTGCGTCTAAAGCCACGTTTCTGAGCAGAGCGTATTCAAAGTCCCTTTTCCCGTTTTCGTACGCGTTGGGTTCGAACGCCGGAGACGAAAAATAGCTGAAACTTTCCTCGGTTTGCGCTCGGTAACTGTAACTCGTGAAATCGAAGCCCCAGACTTGGATGTATTTACACGTTCGTTTGGCCAACGCTAACGTGAGCAACGCGGATGGGGGCGCTTGGTGACGCTGCAAGTGATGTTCATCCGCGGTTGAAGAATGCGAAGAAGATAACAACTCCTTCTTCACGTCGTTATACTTTTCGATAAACGGCGCGATGATATCGGGACTCATGATATCCCAGTCGTCCTCGGGGAACTTGGTCTTCAACAACGGAAAAAGTTCGTAACTTTCCGCGCGCCAAAGTAACAACTTAGTGTCTTTGAACTTCCTCAAGCGCGGATTTTTCGGGTCGACTAAATCCTTTCTTTCGATTAAAGTCTCCGCGGCGTCGCGGTCCAGCACGCGAAAGGTTGTGCGCAAACCCGCGACGTCTTTATACTTCGCGCCAGTCGGCGCCACGTCTATGCGGAATATCTGGTCGATGTGCTCATCGAGCACCTCGCCAGGCTTCGTTCTTTGCATGCTCCCCGAAGATCCAACAATAGCGCACGTGTTAAACATCATCTCCCCGTTTGTGTTGCGATCCATCCCGAGTTCGTCCACCTCCGGCAGCGGTAGTTTCGAGATGAACGAACGTTTAATCAAAGGCTGATCGCCTTTTTCATCCTTCACGTGCGAGGTCCATTTTTGCACGTTTCTCCATCCCTTTTCATCTTCAACGACGTCTTTCGATAACGTCAAAGCCGCCACGGTTCCCCCCGCGTTCATCAAACTATATCTATCTTTGCTCTCAAACGAACTCAAATCATCCCTCTCGCACATTTTCCCGCTAAACCCAAACTTACACTCGCACACGTCCGGTTTCACGCACTCCCCGTGAAACGAACACTCCTGTTCACACCTCGCCCACTCGCACGCCTCTCCCACCCACTTCTCGCTTTCGCACACGCACTTTTGCTCTAAAAATCTAAACTCGCCTCGCTCGCACCGCACGTCGCACGTCTGTCCGTACCACCCCTCGTCGCACAGGCAAAAGTTCGGATTCGTGCACTTCCCGTGTTCTGCGTTGCACTTCACCCCATCCTCTTCCTCGCACACCGGTACGTCGCACGTTTCGCCTTTCCACCCGTTCTCGCACAAGCAGTACCCGTATTGGCACACGCCGTGCGGGGCGCACTGGCGCGCGCACATCGCGTCTCGGCATTTGGCACCTCCGTAGCCTCTTTCGCACGTGCATTTCGTCGGGGAAGACGTCGAAAAAGAAAAGTTCTCGTCCAAATCAAAGTCGTCGCATCGTTCGTGACTGAGGACGATTTTGTGTTTGTTTTGAAAGGTGTTGCTCTCGTCCTCGTGCATCGTCATCTTCGTCATGAACCGATTGGAAATCTGCCAACTCGTCCACACGGAAAGCGCGAGGAACCACACGAAGTAGAGCGCGAATCGCTTTCTAAAAGTCGTCTCACCTCCTCGACGAGGATGACGACGGTGGTGGTACTTTTTCAAATCGTCTTTTTCACCTCCTCCCATTATTAGTATCGCGACGACTTTAATAAGAGCAGCGAGAAAAGCATCGTTGTTGTTGTTGTTGTTGTTCAAGAAACTGCGTACACCTGCGGAGAACTCATTCGTGTTGTTTTTGGGGAGATTTTGAAACCATTTTGAGAGACAAAAATGCGTCATTTGAAAGCGCTTTGAGAAGACGAAGAAGACAACCAAGAGGCACGCGTTGCCGTTCCATCTCTCTCCTTATCATCGTGTGTCGTTCTTTCGCTCTCGTCAAAGTAGTTGCATTTGATTTCGAACGAAGATACACGCAACAACAACACGTTTTCCTGGAACAACTAAAAGATGGCGAAATCATCATCCATAAGCGGAATGCGAAAACTGGTCGTCGCGGCCACGCTGACGGTCTTCACCTGTTCCCAAGGCTTACTCATGGAAGCGTCAAAAGTACGGGGCAAATATCCGTACAATTCCGCGGTCGTCCCGTTACTCTCGGAACTGGTGAAACTGATCTTATCGATTTTACTGTTACGCAGAGCGAGAGCACGAGACCCGGCGGGAACGATCATGACCACAGACGTGAAGTCCGTGATGTTGTTCCCGATACCATCGATCATATACGTGATGCATAACAACGTGCAGTTTTACACGATGGCGTACGTGGACGCGGCGACGTACCAGATTTTAGGGAACTTGAAAATCGTGACGACAGGTATATTGTTTCGGTTTGCCTTGGGGAGATTGATGACTCGGACGCAATGGATCGCGTTGTTGTTGTTAACGGTTGGCGCGACGGTGAGTCAAATATCCGGGTGCAAAGGGGAGACCTTGTCGGCGCCGATGGCCGGGTACGCGTTAGGCGTTTTGAGCGCGTGTTTGAGCGCCACCGCGGGGGTGTATACCGAGTTTTTGTTGAAGAAGAACAACGACAATTTGTATTGGCAGAACGTGCAGTTATACGCGTTTGGGGTGGTGTTTAACGGTTTGAGGTTAACCTGGGACGATTTCTTCGGCGAGAATAGCGGAGGGAACTGGTTGTTCGATTGTACGAACGGGTTTACCGCGATCACGTGGTTAATCGTGATTAACTTTTCGTTTAGCGGATTATTCGTCTCGTGGTTGCAAAAGTTTGCGGACACGATCGTTAAAGTCTACGCGACCAGTTCGGCGATGTTGCTCACCGCTTTGTTGAGCGTTTCCTTCTTCGGATTAGAGCCGAGCTTGCAATTATTTTTGGGCATCACCATCGCGTGTTGCTCGCTAGTCTTATATTTCATGCCTCCGGATTTGCCGAAAGAGAAAGGCATGGGTGTTTTGCCAGTCACGAGCGGCGGTGGTGTTAATGGTGACGGCAATACTAGCGGTAGCGCGTACGGCGGCGGCGCCACGCCGAGAGGCGGCGGCTCCGGCGGCGACAAGCTGAACTAAGATTACTCTGTATACGTAGCGTTATTAAAAAAAGAGATTAAAAGAAGAGGTTGCTCGATAAAAGGTTTGCGTGTTGTAATAACGATGATGACATATGATTGTCGCATATGTGTGTGTGTATTCTTCTACTCGTTCTTCAAAACGTTCTTCCATCGAAAAAGAAACCAGAAAGCCGTTCGCTCTCGCTTCGACGAAAGCGTTCGTTCGTTCTGCGCAGCGCACGAAAAGGAAGATTTCCTCCTTCCTTTCGCTTCACTTTTATCCACGAAAATCATCCATCGGATATAATCGCTAAAAAATGTTTTCCATCTCTGCCACTCCTGTCGTCGTTTCTGCGTCCAGCGCGAACAAGGTATGAGATTCTGTTCCCGTCGTTCTCTCTCTGTTTTCCTTTTTTTGCTTTCTTTGCCTCGAAGCGCTTCGCTTTGCGAAGGTTTGTGTTGTTTCTCTCTCTCGCGCGGATTGATTTTTCCCAAGCAGGGGAATCCCAGGTGGCAAAAGTATGGATCGTCATCGCGCGATCTTTCACGCGTCCCCTTTACCTCTCCTTTTTCGCGCGCGTCTCTTCGCGACAGAGACAGCGGAGGATTTCTCCTTTTCTCGTTTATTCTCTTTTCTCGACGAAATGAAGCGGCGTGCGATGATATCCTCCCACCGTCTGCCACTTTTACCGGGAAGAAGACGCGCAAAAGATAGGTTTGGGGTTTCAGGAAAAAAATACTCACGCTCTTCTCTCTCTCTCTCTCTCTCTCTCTCTCTCTTTATTTTCATCATCATCCATCGCACGACGAACACAAAACAGAACACCGCGAAGAAGGTTGTCTCGAAGAACAACAACAACACGGTCGCGAAGAACGCGGCGTTGTTGGCGGCGACCATCGCCACCATCTCTTCTTCCGGCGCCGCGTTGGCGGACGACATCGAAGACGTGTACGCCGCCACCTACGCCAAGGGCCGAGACGGTTTTGGCGTCAGATCGCCGCAAAGACAAGCGGTTGACGTTAATCTTTCAAGAAAGCAAGCTGCGCCGAAGCCGAAGTTCGTGAAGCCAGTCAGAGAGGAAGCGCCGAAGCCGGCGAAGAAGGAGTCGTCTGGCGGCGGCTTCTCTTTGCCGTCGATCTCTTTGCCGTCGATCTCTTTGCCGTCTTTCGGTGGCGATGCGCCGGCAACTGCTGATGAGTAAGCTATTTGCGATTTATATATAGAACATAAGAAGACACTTGTGCTGTTGTAATTATGCGAGGATTCGTATGTGCTGATGGTACAATTTTACTTTTACTTCAGCGCTACTGTAAGTTCACTTCTTGAGCGCCTTCTTTTTCTTCTTCTTTTTCTCTCTTTCGTCGTGATCATCATCCCCGGCGATGGAACTTTTTCGTTTCTTCTTGCCTTCATCGTTAGTACTACTGTTCGTTTTTTTCGCATCATCGAGCGCTTTCGCGATGCGTTCTAACGCTTGAACAGTCTTTTGACTCGGTTGCGGCGCTCTTTCTTTTTGCGTTTCGATGGCGTTCTCAATCGCCGCTTTGGCTTTTTGTGAAAACACAAAACCTTCGGCGTGGCGTCCAATCGCTTCGAAAACGTTTGCGCACATCTTGGAAGTGTCTGCGCGTCGACTTTGGTTTTCGACGTCTGCTTTGACGGCGTTCGCCAGCGATATCTCACACATCGAGTTCACTTCTTCCGCGGAAGGAATCGACGAGTCTCTTTGCTTACAGGAAAAGATTTGAAAGAGCAGTTGTAACGACTCTTGCCGCAAGAACTGCGCGCGAGCGCTATCGCCTAAATCGCACAACGAAGCGAGTTCTTTGGAAGACGATGCCAACACGTTCGGAGAAAGCTTTATGAGCTCGGCAAAAAACGGCGCGCGCAATCGACTGGTTTTCTTTTCAAACTTTTCCGTGATTGCCGTTTTGTAAATCTCAGCGGCGCTTTCGCCGTCGCCGTTACTCTCCATGACTTTGGCGATATATGCGCACGCTACGGCAGCAGTCTTCGCAAAACCTTTCGCCGCGTCGCTATCGCGTCCAGCCCCAGCGCCATTATCGGCGACATCGATCAACTGTGTCAAGATTTCGTGAATATCTTTTCTCGTACCGGTAACCATCGCTGCGTGTTTGCACGCGTGTTTCGTCAAGACGCTATCGATTCTTTGCGCGAGTTCCAAGAACGATTTTTCCATCGGGTTACTCTTAAACCGTATTCGAGCGTTTCTAGAGGCGCTGAGTAACCGTGGAACGATGATTTCAGGAAGAAACTTTGAGCTCGGCTGCGACTTTGCAAAGAGTTCGAGAAGCGATAAAGCTCGAAACTTGAAATCTGCAGCGGCAACTTTCAAAGCTTTCTTGCGCGAAAGCTCCTGTCTTTTCGCTCTGAATGCGTCGGCGAGAAGTTTATCGGTGGCAAACATTTGTTCGTCCGTAAAATCATCCGAGTCGGAATCGTCGGAGTTGTCGTCATCTTCTTGAATTTTCAGTGCGGCTTTGCGAATGGCTTCAATCGCGCCTTCGTTCGCTTCCGTGTCCATACCAGCGTCTGAATCGTTCTCATCGTCGTCTTCGTCTGAATCATCATCGCTACTCGAGGAATCGTCGTCGTCGTCGTTGTCAGAGTCGTCTTCTTCTTCGAGCATATCTTCATCGTCGGAGTCGTCATCCTCATCGTCATTCTCATCGTCGTTCTCGTCGCCGCGCTTCCCGGCACCCATGTTCTCCACGACGTTGAGAATATCTTCGATACCTCGATCGGTGATTTTCCCAGACACGCCTTTAAAAGTACGTTCGGTGACGTCGCGCAATAACGCGGACGGTTGCGCGAGAAATGCAATCAATAAATCGTTGAGAACGTCCATCGGCTCCAAATCGTGCTCTTCCTCTTCGTCCTCCTCCAGTGTTTTCTTCGTCGATTTTTTCTTGGTTATCTTTTTCTTCTTCGGCGGCTGGAGAAGCTCTTCGACGCATCGAGGAATATCCTCGACGATCGACGTGAACTGCTTCGGATCAGACGCGTGTAAAACGATTAAAGTTTTAAGCAGCGGAATAATCGACGTCGCGACACCGCTTTCGTCGGCTTTTTGCTTTTTTTCGCAGAGTTTCAAAGCATTCGCAAGATTTTTGCGGGCCTCTTTCGCTCGCGCGCTATTCGGAATAACGTCCGTCACCGAAGCGTCGGCGTCGAATTTTAACACCGCTTCGCACGCTTCCGAGAGCGCATCGAATTTTTCTTCTTCTTCCTCGTCCTCTTCGTTTGCTTCGTTGCCTTTATCTATATGATTTTTACCGTTCTTAGTATTTTGACTTTGTTGCTTTTTCTGCTGTTGCGTGCGTCCGCGCGATCGAATGTTCGTCAATAAGATGCCAAGTAAACGCGTCGAAAGTGCTCTTCTGAGCACATCGGGACAATCTTCTATGTTTTTACCCAAGACTGTCTTTGGCAGTTGTTTCTTGGACGTGGAATAGAACGCGTGGAACAAGCAAAAATGCAAAACGTCCAAACGATCGTTCGGCGATAATGCCGACGTAATCGAACACATTTGTTCTAGCGCCCATAACCGTTTGAAATCGCGACTGCTTTTCTTTTTCTTCTCCTCGTCGTTATCATCGTTTTCGTTCTCGTCGTCACTCTCGTCTTGTGTCGCCAAATCTGATTTCTCCAAGATTGTTTCTCTCAACTCTTCGCAATACGCTTTCGCTTCCTCTCTCGTTAATCCAGCCAATAACGTGGAAATCCCACTCGATTTCGCCAACTGCTTCTCAAATCTGTGAATGCCAACCTTTCTCAACGCCGCCACGATCGCCACGCGTTTCTTTGCGCTCGTTTCTGAATGTTTCGCGCACCTCGCGATGGCTTTCAAGCAATCCGTGCTGCAAGCGTGTAAATAATTCTCCGGTTTGGCGCAGTTTGAAACTAAACATTTAATAAAGTTTGGCGACGTGAACAACTTCGCAGTCTCCGATGCCGTCGCGTTTCGCAACAGCATCGAAAATATGCGAAACCCGAGGTACTTTCTCTGATGCGATGGCGCTGTAAACAACCCGTTCTCGCAACACGTCTCCCACAACGCCTCCAATCGAGTCAAGTTGCTTCCTGCTGATATTTTCGTCGTCGCTCCCGCTTTGTTTCCTCCTTTTTTATCGTCATCGCTATTACTTCTACACGCTTCGCATAAAATCTCCCAAATAGGGTGCACCCTCGGGTGCGCGTGCGGACACTCCGCCAAAGCGTGACTCACTTTCTTCAAATTCTCGTACGCGAAAAACGAATCCTCTTTCGCAGAAGATGAAGAGGAAGAAAATTTAGGCACGACGCTCTGCGCTTCCTTACACCTCGCCGGTAAGCATTCGTACAAACTATACGCCAACCACACGGTTTCAATCGTTGTTTTCCCACTCTGCTCTCCGACGTCTGTCACGTCTCGACTCACCCACGCCTGCGCTTGCGGACACTTCTCCAGCGCCTCCCTCGCCAATCGAAACGGATCTTTCTCGTGCAACCCTTCCTCTTGTTTACTCAAACTCAGCGCGAGTTCAATCATAACTTTCGCCGCGCTTTCGCTCAAATACGCTTTCGTGTTGCTAATCCTACAAATCTCCGCGAACAATTGGGAACTCAAATCGACGATTCGTTCTCGCTCTTCCTCCGGCGTCGTCCATTTTTTTCGCTTGTTGTTGTTGTTACTACTACCACTACCACTCATCATCTCCTTTTTCTTCTTCTTCGCTTCCAAGGACACTTCCTTGGCCACCAGCGCTCTCGCCAGCGCCGCGTTCCCGAATAATTGTCCGATCAAAATATCTCTCGCTTCCGATCCTTTCGTGCTCTTCGTGATTGGTTCCAATCCTTCCTTCAGAAATCGAAATCCATCTTCCACGGAAATCGCATCCAGATGCGTCATCGCGCTCGTAAACGCCACCGCGAACCCTTGCCTCGCCCCGGCGCGTCCAGACCCGAGACCTCGCGTTAAACGTTTCATGGAATATTCAACCACCGCGTCGAGCTCAACGTTGTTTTTATCATCGTCATTCGTAATACTACTCGTGGTATTGTTTTGCACCAAAAACAGTTCTTCCGAAAGAGAGGCGGCGGCGGTGCATCTCGTCTCCGCATCGGTCGACGCCAAGTCCCAGAAGCGCTGGAGGATTGTCGCCGGGACCAACGAGGTCGAGGAAGTGTTGTTCGCATTATTCGACGTCGATTTTGTCTTCTTCTTCGTCGTCGTCGTCCCCGATGCGCCTCCCATTATTATTATTATATATACTACTCTCTCACAGAGAGCACGCAGAACAACTCCAACGAAAGCGCGTTTTTTGTGTGCAAGTGTGGTATTCTCGAGCGTAGTCAGTCGTCTTTTTTCAACGCGAAAGAAAATGTCTCAACGCCATCAAAAATCAGTCGCTCGTCGTTTCGGATCCTTTTTATTCGCACCACGAAAAAGTCGCTCCATCATTCGCGTCAATCCGTCCACCTGGGCAACCCAAAAAAAGTCTGCAGAAAAGCAAACAAAATTTTTTTTGCCTCCTGAGAGACGCGCGAGAGAGAGAAACGTCATTCCTACCATACGACTCGTGTGATTTGCTCGTAAACGCATACACCTAAAAAATAAATATGCTTCGCGTGGTCGCGCGAAGGTTCGCCCGAGGAGGGAACGCTTCTTCCCCGAATGGTCATCCGCTGGTGCGTTGTTTCACCTCAAAGTTCAGCGTTTTTTGTGCTCTGTCTCTCTGTCTCTCTCGTCTTTAAGAAGCGAGCGTCGTCGTGTTGTTGTCGTCCGATTGAGATTCCAATTCTTTCGGCTGCGCTTCTTTTTCTTTCGATTGGTCGCACACGCAATCGCGCGCGCTCTGACGACGAGAAGAAGATGAGGCGTGAAAAATATCTTTCGTCCTTTTGACGCCGTGGTGGTGGTGTTGTTGTTCTTTTCGCTTTTGTAGTGGTCGTTCACTGATGATGATACACCTTCTTCTTTCTTCTTCTTCTTCTTCTTCTGTATAAAATTTCAGATCAATCAGGCGGCGACGGCGTCGTCATCGACGTCAATGTTGATTCATAAACAAATGCTTCCGTCGCTCTCGGGCGGTCTCTCATCCGCTGCGAATCAAATCCGCTCGTACTCCAAAGACGTCATCGGGATTGATTTAGGGACGACGAACTCGTGCGTGGCAGTCATGGACGGCAAGAACGCGAAAGTCATCGAAAACGCGGAAGGGTCGAGGACGACGCCTTCGATGGTGGCGTTCACGGAAAAAGGCGAACGGTTAATCGGGCAACCGGCGAAGAGGCAAGCGGTGACGAACCCTTCGAACACGTTGTATGCGTGCAAACGGTTGATTGGGAGACGATCCGACGATCCGCACACGAAGAAGGAGCAAGAGCTCGTGCCGTATGACATCGTGAAGGCGAGCAACGGCGACGCGTGGGTCAAGGCGGGCGGGAAAGAGTACTCGCCTTCGCAAGTCGGCGCGTTCGTTTTGCAAAAGATGAAAGAGACCGCGGAATCGTATTTAGGTAGAGGGGTGACGCAAGCTGTGGTGACGGTGCCGGCGTATTTTAACGACGCGCAGAGACAGGCGACGAAAGACGCGGGGAAAATTGCCGGTTTGGATGTTTTGAGAATTATCAACGAACCGACCGCGGCGGCGTTGAGTTACGGCGTGGATAAGAAAGAGGGCATCGTCGCTGTGTACGATTTAGGTGGCGGGACGTTTGATGTGTCCATTTTGGAAATTTCCGGCGGCGTTTTCGAAGTCAAAGCGACGAACGGGGACACGTTTTTAGGCGGCGAAGATTTCGATACCGTGGTTATGAATGAATTGCAAAACGTGTTTAAGAAAGAGTCTGGGATCGATCTCAAAGGCGACAAGTTAGCCGTGCAACGTTTGAGAGAAGCCGCGGAGAAGGCAAAGATTGAGTTGTCCAGCACGACTTCCACGGAGATCAACTTGCCGTTTATCACCGCGGATGCAACCGGACCGAAACACTTGGCGATGACTTTGACCCGGGCAAAATTGGAAGAGTTGGTCGGTTCGCTCTTGGAAAGAACGAAAGCGCCGTGCACGAACGCGTTGAAAGACGCCGGGATTTCTCCGAGCGAGTTGAGCGAAGTCTTGTTGGTTGGAGGTATGACCAGAATGCCGAAAGTGCACTCCATCGTGAAAGACTTGTTCAAGAGAGACCCGAGTAAAGGCGTGAACCCGGACGAAGTCGTCGCCATGGGCGCGGCTATTCAAGGTGGTGTTTTGAGAGGCGACGTGAAAGATATTCTCTTGTTGGACGTGACTCCGCTTTCCTTAGGTATTGAAACCTTGGGTGGCGTTTTCACGCGATTGATCAACAGAAACACGACGATTCCGACCAAAAAGTCCCAAGTCTTTTCCACCGCCGCGGATTCCCAAACCCAAGTCGGCATCAAGGTTTTGCAAGGTGAAAGAGAAATGGCGGCGGATAACAAAATCTTAGGCAACTTTGATTTGATGGGTATTCCTCCGGCCCCGCGCGGTGTGCCGCAAATTGAAGTCACGTTCGATATCGACGCCAACGGCATCGTCAACGTTTCCGCGAAAGACAAAGCCACGGGTAAAGAAAACTCCGTCGCCATCACCAGCTCCGGTGGTCTCTCCGACGCGCAAGTCGAGCAAATGGTCCGAGACGCCGAATCCCACGCCGAAGACGACAAAAAGCGAAAAGAAATGATCGACGCGAAGAACGAGGCGGATACGTTAATTTATTCCGCGGACAAAAACATCCAAGAACACGGCGCCAACTTGCCGCAAGAAATCAAAGACGAGATCCAAAACGCGCAAATGGCGTTGAGAACGGCCATGGAAGGCGACGATAACGAAGCGTTGAAAGAGAAAATCGGTGACTTGCAAAAAGCCGTCATGAAAATCGGCGAGGCGTTGAGCAAAGGCGCGAGTTCCGGAGGCGCTTCGGAATCCGGCGAAGGCACGACGACCGAAGGCGAAGCCACGGAAGAGAAGAAGTCGGAAGAGGCGAAGTAATATAAGTTGAGAGAATATTCACCACTCAAACATCATCAACGCATACATTCTTTCTTTCAATATAATAAGTCTACTAAATATCTATAAGTACTCTAAAACTAACGCAACTGCACATCGTCTTTCCTCTCTACATTACTTCTTTACCTACCGCTCGAAGAAAACAACTTCACCGCATCCCCGTAACTCTCGCTCTTCAAAAACTGCTCGTACCCTCCATCAAACGTCTCCTCTCCTCTCCTCTCTTCCTCTTCCTCCTCAAAGTGTCTTCTCAAACTCTTCCTCCTCTTCTCTCGCTTCTTCGTCGTCGCAATCTCCGCGCACTTGTATAAAACAAACGCGAGCGAAAGGACGACGAGAAACACCATCAGTCGCGTCAGAGTATGCCCGAACCTCCCGGGTTCCATCATCGCTCGCGATTCCGGTAACACCGTTCGATGGTGAATTTTGCTACCTCTTCCTCCTCCTCCTCCTCCGACTCGTCGCAGTCCAACGTTCATTCACTGGTCACATCAAGCAAAAGAGAATGTGTGAAGAAACGTTGGGGAAACACGTCACGAGGAAATGCCTCACTCTGGCGGCTCGATTAAGAAACGCACCACTTTTATATCTAAAAATGGCATCCAGTTCGGCGCAAGTGGCCGCGCAAGCGTTGGGCGCGTTGGCGAGAATGGGCGCGTTCGTGGGGATTGGCGCGACCGCGGTGTCGAGCGCCATGTACGACGGTACGTTGCGCATCGCATCTCTCTCGCTCGGGGATTTCTTTCCACGGGGAGAGAAGCGGATCGGATCGATCTCTTGGTCTTCTTCTCTCTCTCGTCTCCTTTTATTAAACCTTTCGGTGTTGCTGTCGTTCGTAAACGCGAGAACTGACCCTGAACTCTTTCACTACTTTCACTCTTCTTTTTTAACGACAACTTTAACAGTGGATGGAGGCGAACGCGCGGTGATGTTCGACCGTTTCCGAGGCGTCTTGAAAGACACGAGCGCTGAAGGCACGCACTTCATGGTGCCGATAATCCAATCGCCAACCATCTACGACGTACGAACGCGACCGAAAAGTTTGAGTTCAGTCACCGGGACGAAAGATTTACAACAGGTGAACTTGACGTTAAGAGTTTTATGCCGGCCGAACGTGGAACAGTTATCGACGATACACTTAAACTTAGGTCCCGATTACGACGATCGAGTGTTGCCGTCGATCGGGAACGAGGTGTTGAAAGCGACCGTGGCGCAATACAACGCGGACGAGTTATTGACGAGAAGACAGGAAGTGACGGAACAAATCGCGAAGAGTTTGCGGAAACGCGCGGATGATTTTGGGATTTTGTTGGAGGACGTGGCGTTGACGCATTTGAGTTTTAGCCACGAGTATTCGCGAGCGATTGAGGCGAAACAGGTGGCGCAGCAAGACGCGGAGAGGGCGAAATTTGAAGTCATGAAATCCGAGCAAGAGAGAGAGGCGGCGGTGATTAGAGCGGAGGGGGAATCCGAGTCCGCGAAGTTGATTTCGCAGGCCACGAGAAGCGCCGGGCCGGCGTTGATTGAATTGAGAAGGATCGAAGCCGCGAGAGAGGTGGCGAAGACGTTGAGCGGGAGTAAGAACATCGTGTATTTGCCGGGCGGGAACGGAAGTAACATGTTGATTGGCGTGAACCCGTAGAAAAACTGTATTCGCGATGCGACGACAACAACGAGTTCATTCATTTCATTCGCCACAAAACCGGCGTTTGCGCAAAAACTCGGCGTCGGCATATAAATTAAAATGTAGTCTTTTGTATTAGATACTAATAATAACAACTTCTCTCTTTCATCTCTATCATCATCATCATCATCATCATCATCATCGTGACTACTACTATTTTTCCGTGCCGCAGCGGCGCGGCAAATGTATTTCCGTGAAAACGTATATCAAGTACCGAATCTGTGCCTGTAGAGCGGCTTTTGCATCTTCCGCAACACGTCCACCCACGGTCGCTCGACTAACAGTGCCTTATCTTTTCCGACGTTTCCGAAAAATAAGCACGGGTCGTTTAATATGACCGCGCGGACACCGCCGGGAAGTTCGATCGCGCCGTCGACGCGTTGGGAGGCTTGCTTTTCCTTGAGTTGTTTTTCGCGCTGGCGGCGTTTTTTCTTGGCCGTACCGGTCAAGACTTTCGATTTGCCGAGTTTGGAGAGGACGCAGTCGTCGGTGATTTTAGAGCGGAGATTGATGCGAGCGATGGCGTTCGGGGTGTGCGCGAAGAGGACGAGCTCGGGTAGACCGGCGTCTTTGTTCGCGGCGGCGGTTGACTTTCTTGAGGATGCAGATTTTCCCCGCTTGGAAGAAACTATCCCTTTTTCGCTACCACCGCCAATGGCGAACGATAAACCGCAAATTTGACCGGGCGTGTTGTATAAAGCATCCGGGGCGTGCGCGTTTCTTTTCGCCAAGTTCAAACTCCACGGCAACGGTTCGCCGGTTTCAACGTCAATCGTCCACAAGGAGTTGGACGTGCCGCACGCTATAGCTAATACTCTGGTTTCATTAAACGCCATCGCGTGTATTGCCGACCACGAATCCATATTCAACGGTGGAGGTAAACGCGAGTGGAGTTTCATCGCATCCATTGAGTAGATGAAGACGCCGCCGACGTTGGCGTTGGCAGAAAACGCATTGTCGGCATCGCTGACGACGTTTGGTGCGCGACAGGAAGCGACGGCGAGCCATTGCGAGTCGCCGCTGCAACAAATATTTGTTACCGCGGGGCATCCAACCGTATCGGCGGTAACCATATTGCATTCTCCTCCTTCAAATCCACCGACGTTTGTACGAGACTTGTGTGATCGTCTTCTTCCGGATTCTTTCGCGAACGCTCGCTGCGTCGCGGTTTTCGTCGCGATGTGCGCTCTCAGAGTACCCACAACCTCCCAATTTTCAAGGTCAATAATCTTAATCGGGCCCCTGATGGAAACAATTATCAATCTCTTTGCATCCGCGGTAAACAACAAGTGCGCCGCCGGTCGCGTAATTTCCTCCGGTAACTCGACTTTCTTCGCGCGCCAACCAGACTTGCGTTTGACATCCGTCGCGCCGTCAAAGAACGCCTCCTCTTCCTCGTCGTCTGAGTTCATGTCTTCTTTTTTCTCTTTACTGTTCGGTTCACGAATCGCAAATATTCGTGGTGGCGAAACGGCATCAGAAAGTACGACCCAACACCCGTCTGGCGATATCGCTGAACAGAGAATCGAGTGTCGACCGGAGACGAAAAGACGCAGGACGCATTCCGGCGCCGATCGTAAAAGTTGACGATTCTTCTTATTCTGAGTGTTTTCTGTGCGTTGCTTCTTCCTCGCGTTGGAAGTGTTCAGGTTTTCCTGTTGGTTCTGGCTATTATTATTATTATTATTATTTGTTGTTGTCGTTGTCGTTCCTAAAGCCTCGCCGAGTTTCCAGACGTCCACGTATCTTCCGTGTTCGCACATGGCTAAAGGCGGATCCGGGAACTTGAACCCCGCGGACCGCTCGCTCAACACGTCATTGCCATTTGAAGGCGTCCCAACCGGCGTGGTCGTCGAACTGCTCTCGTTGAAAGTGTGCATGGCGGTAGATGTCACCGCGATCGGCGTTTTCCTCGGCACCGAGACGACCCGAACCGGGTGTTTCTTACCGAACGCATCAGCGCGGTGCGCTAACAATTGCGCGTCTACTCCAGCGGAAAGCAATACACCGCCGGGAACTTTCGAGTTTCTAACCATTTCTAAACATTTTACGTCGTGCGTGTGCGGTCGTTTCATGGATGTTTGCACCCACTCGTTGAATCCTTTATCGTTTCGATTGAGGTCGTCTAAATTCTCATACGCGACTATTTTATGGTCCACGCCAGAGGCGAAGACTATTTTCCCGTCCGGGGCTACCGCCAAAGCGACCACGTCGGCATCGTGCGACGAGAATCGTTTCAAGACGGTATAAAATCGCGAATCGTGAAACGTGACGTTCCCATCTGAATCCGCGGTGACTAAAGTGTCATCCGGAAGATAGAGCATTTTCCAAACGCACGTCGGATCGTGGTTTTTCGCGGAAACGTTCGATCCCCCTCGATTCCGTTTCTTTTTCAAACTATTCGGATTTCTGTGTCTCTCTTTATTCGCGTGTTTCGGAGGTTGATTCCCAATCAAAACGCATTCAATTTCTCTTTTCGATTCGACGTCAAACACGTGAATCCTCCCTTCGCTCGTCCCAGCCGCGATCCTCGTCCCGTCCTTGTTCCAACACACCGACAACACTTTCCCGCTCACCTTCGGCAACGCTTCTTTATGCCTCAAGCCACCTCCAACGGCACTCTTCGCCATGGAAATCACCAACCTCACGCACCCGTCGTCGCACGCGATGGCTAATCGCTGCGGTTGTCCTGGTTTCACCGCCTCCATCGGTTCGCTCGCGCAATCCCAAATCGACCCGCCGTGCGATTCGCACGTCGAGTGTGGCTTCAACTGGTTCAAATCCCACTCGGTGACTGTACCGTCTAACGCCACCGAAACCAAGCGAGCCTTCTCGGAAGACCCGACACCGCTCGATTTTATTAACGATTCCTCTCCTTCTTCTTCTTCTTCGAGCTCTTCGTACTCTTCCTCGGAAACGCCGTCCACTCGAAACGGTTGCACCCACTCTAAGCGAGAGATGGAATCTCCGTCTTTCCCGGGAACTCGTCCAATCAGACGCCAAGAGTGCGCGTCGTACATCTCTAAATCTCCATTTTCTCGCGCTAATGCGACGCACTTGCCTCCGAAAAAATGTGACGTCGCTTTTACGGAAACGACTGGTGTCGGTTGCCACTCCACGAAGGACGCGCGGTGCAGTTCCATCATCTTCTCTATCTCTTTCGATGATGATGATTTTTTATGGCGGCTCTCTTCTGTCTTTTTTTCTCTTCTGTCTTTTTTCTCTCATTTTCGAAGAAACGTCTTTTTTTTTCTTAGATACAAAAAAAACCACAACAACACAAACGCGCGAATTAATTGTTTCACATCTCATCACATGGGACAACTGCTGACGAAACTCCTAGGAGGAGGAGGAGGAAGGCAAACGACTGCGATTACGACTCCTCGCTTTGGCGATGATGAAAACGAGTTTGATTTTGGAGAAGAAGAATTGTGCGCGCCACTTTGGGTGCTGGTCAGACGGTACCCCGACGTCTGGGGGGAAGTTTTAAAGCATCTGAACACCACGGATATAAAGTTTTTGTACGACGTCAACCGGGAGAGCCGATTCGTGATTAGGAGGCAAGGGTACGTCGTGCGCGACACGAAGTTTCGCATCTCTGAGTTTTCGAGCGTTTCAACCTTGGAGTTTGCCTGGGAAAACATTCCAAGGAAATCGGATTCAGTCCACCGAGTGGCTGGATCCGGTCAAGTGACACTTTTAAGGTGGTTGATCGAGGAGAAGAAGGCGACGTTTGACGAGCGCGCGACGTTTCACGCGGCGACGTACAAGCGATACGACGCGTTGAAGTTTTTGGTGGAGAACGGAGCGCCGATGACGAAAGACGTCAGTCGCGTGTGTTCGTCGAACGGAGCCGAAGATTGTTTACGCTTTGCGCTCGATAACGGCGTGGAATCGGATTTCATCTGTAGTTCAAACGCGGCGGAGAACGGACACTTACATATTTTGAAATTTCTTCACGAGGAGAAAGGCGTGCCGATTAACGCGGATACGGCGTACAGCGCCGCTAAAAACGGACACACGCATTGCCTGAAGTATTTGATCGAGGACAAAAACTGTCCCGTGAACGAATGGGCGTGCACCTGGGCCGCGAAACAGGGTCATTTGGAGTGTTTGCGTTATTTGCACGAACACGGTGCGCCATGGGACGAATTCACGTGTCACTCTGCCTCTGGAAATGGCCACGGGGAGTGTCTGAAATACGCGTTCGAGAACGGATGCGTGATGAACGAATTCACGATCAATTACGCTTGCGAGAGAAATCACATAGAGACGCTTCGTTTCGCAAGAGATAACGGCTGCCCGTGGGATTCGTACGCGGCTGCCGACGCTGCGGCGCACGGGAATATCGAGTGCTTGAAGTACTGTCTCGAAAACGGTTGCCCCACGGACGTAAATACAACGCGCAGGGCGGCCGGCTCGGGGCATCTCGATTGCTTGAAACTCCTCCGCGAGTTTGGCGCGCCGATGGACGAACGCGCCGTCGCCCGAGCGGCGAAAGGAGGATACCTCGATTGCGTAAAATTTCTTCACGAAAGTGGTTGTCCGCACAACATGGACGCGTGTAATCGCGCCGCGGAGTACGGACATTTGGACGTCTTGAAATACCTCCGCGAAGTCGCTCGCGCGTCCTGGAACGAGTGGGCGTGCCGCGGCGCGTCTCGGAACGGACATTTGGAGGTTTTGAAATACCTCCACTCTCAAGGCGCTCCTTGGGCGAGCTACGTGCCCTATCCCATCGAGTCCGATTGAAAAGAAAAACGAGCACTGATGCTTCCATCGGATCGAAAGAAAACGAAATCAAACGAACGCTTTAAGAGGTGCGCGGAGTATTTTTTTTTTTGCATAAAAATCAGTCCTTTTTTAATTAACGCGAGATTTTTTTGAATTTTCCACACTTGTTTGTTAAAACGATGATGATCTCTTTGCCTTCTTTCCCGGCGGCTTTCGTAAGAGGCGGCGGAGGGTCGCGCGAGATTGTCCTCCGATCGTCTGAAACGGATGTCGGCTTTGTATCCTCCTCCTCGAGAGTACCGTTGTCGTCGCGATGTCGTCTGTCTCTCGTGTGTCTTCGCCGCCGCGGAGAAGGAGAACGAGGATCTGCGCCGTCGTTACGAAGAAGAAGAAGAGGAAGAATCACGTCGTTCGCGGTGAACGCGGGAACGACGCCGAAATCAACCACTTTTGATGCGAACGACCGGTACGCGAGAACGGCGAACCCGTTTTACGAGGCGAACTGCGAGCGGTACGTGGAAAAGATACTGGTGAAAGTAGACGAGAACGTGGTGATGAAGATGAAGAAGAACAGTGAGGATGGTGTTTTGAGCAGAAACGACGGTTCCGCGACGACGGTTGCCGCCAATGGCGCTCTTCCCGGTGGTGGTGATGGTGGTGGTGATAACACTACTCCTCTGAAAGAAGAACGATGGGAGAAGATCCACCTGTCCACGGAGGACGAGAGGACGAAAGGATCGATGGACGTATCCGTCGTCAAGTTGAGCGACGCCGCGTTTCGGGTGAAAGTGAAGTTGGATTGTCCGTCAATTTTGAACGAACAAGACGCGCTCATGCATTGGGGGATGATTGGCGAGGAGGACGAGGATTGGAAGTCGCCGAAACATTTCGTGCGAAGCGTGCCGCCAAACGGGAGAGAGCCGGACGCGCAGTCGGAGGAGTCGAAGTTCTTGAACGGGAGAGATTGTTTTGAGCACGTGTTTGAGTTTACGAACGGGTATCGCGGGGAGAGAATGGCGATGTTGATTAGGAGTGAGGATTGCGAGACGTGGTTGAGGGACGAGGGAAGACGGTCGCACGCGATTTTGGATTTTGGGAGGATGGCAGTGGACGCGAGAGGAGGAGGATCTCAACAACGAGTTGCCGCTGCTCCAGCGCCGAATCCCGTGGCGCCGCCGCCACCACCGCAGCGACAAGAAGAGGATCACCATCATCGTCATCGTGAAGAAGACAATAACAGTCATGAGCAGCAGCAGCAACAGCACAATCATAATCATAATCAACAGCAGTCTACCAATAGCAACAACGGTGAACGGGTTTTCGCGGCGGTATCCAACTGGGTCGGCGACGACGTCGAACTTTCAAACAATCGCAAAGACCGATCTAGCAGAGACCGAAACAGATGGGACACGTCCAATTTACCGTCTTTTGCGGCGGCGCTCGTGTCTAACGATCAATCTGCATCTTCGTGGAGGCAAAAATTGCAAAGCGTCGAGAAACTCTTATGCGAAAACGACGGGAACGACATGGAAGACGCGTTAGCGTATAGTACGATTTACTTGTTTTGGATTTCAGTCGGGGCCATTTCGTGCGTGGAAGATGGAACGCATTACAGGCCAAACCATCACGCCGGCTCGGCTGAACGCATGTTTGGCAAAATCGAATCCATCGAAGGTACCGATAATATGTCCACACTCGCCGCAATTCGGCGATTACACCCGCGTTTACCCGCGTTTACAGCAGAGTTCACGCAATCCGTACCGTTAACGCGCATTCGAGATATCGCGCACGGAAAAGGAGACGAACACGGGAAGTGTCGAGAAGTCAGACAAGAAATTAAACACACGATTCAAAACAAATTGCACAGATGCGCTGGTCCAGAAGATTTAGTCGCCTCGGAGAAGATGCTGCAAAAACTCACCGCACCTGGGACGGATTACCCGAAAGCGTTCGTGGATGAGTTTGAAATCTTTTACAGAGAATTGAAAGAGTTCTTTAACGCTTCTGGCGTCGCTGAACGATTAGAAAAACTAGCCAACCAGGACGGCGGCTCGAAAAGCGCAGACGCGGCGAACGCATTTTTAAGAGCAAAAGCGAATGCAGATGATCAAAACGCGTCATTAAAATCACTTCTGGAAACGCTGCGGTTATTACACGAGTCACGAACGGAAATTGTTCGATCGCTCGAAAGCGGGAACATCCAAGACATGTCCGCTCGCCAACAGTGGCGATTGGCGGAAATTTCCTTGGAAGACTACGCGTTTGTCTTACTCTCTCGGTGCTCCAACCTTCTCGGCGCGGAAAGTGAGCCACCGAAGCAAAACTACACGAGCGAGGAGGTTAGTGAATGTCTCAATGCGCTCGCAGTATCTTTCGATACTTTGCATTTAAGCTCAAAAAGTGAAGAAATGCAGCGCGTCGCCGAAGACGCGCGAAAATTAGCCGGCGAATCGGCTTCTTTTCTCGGATCTAACGACGGCGGTTTACGAGTAAATGCCATCGCGGAACGCGCGAAACGTGCCGCAGAAAACTTTTGCGATGTGCTCGAGAACTTGTTTACGAACAGAGCGCATCAGCTCGGCCCGGCTTTAGGTATCGACAACTACGCGGTTGATATCTTCACAGAAGGGCAAATCAGAGCGTCGGTGGTGTTTCAATCCGCCAAGTTAGCCGGGGCATTAAGTAGAGCATCGAGAAATATCACCGGTGCACAAGGCTGGGATTGCGTCGTCCAATCGTCCGAAGGTGATATCGTGTATCCGCTGAGACGAGTTGAACGGTTAGATCCGAACTACTGTCGCGAAAACATCACGGAGCCGTGTATTTTACTTTGCGATTCTGCCGACGGCGACGAAGAGGTCTCGACCATGGGGCCAAACGTCATGGGCATTATTTTATCGCACGCCTTACCTCACTTATCACACTTGGCGCTACGTGCTAGACAATCCGCGGTCCCTTTAGTAGCCGTGGAAGAGGGCGCGTTGACGGAAACGATACGTTCTTTTGAAGGGAAGAACGTGTTGCTTCGATCGAAACCGGGAGACGTGAAGATTGAGTTGACCGATGCGCCTGTTTCTGGCGGCGCTTCATCATCTGCTCCTGCCGTATCGACTGCTTCTGCGACAGCATCTACCGCCGCTACAATCTCTATAGCTGCGGATACGTCGTATGCGAACGATCCGTTATCCTTTGCGAAACTCTCGGAGAGCACGCTCGACTTTGCCGTCTCCGTCGCCGGTTCAAAATCCGCGTTTTGCGCGAAACTCGAAAAACTCTCCAGCGATTCGCATTCTTCGCCGTTTGCGTTTAGTGCGCCTACTGGTGTGGCTATTCCATTTGGCGCCATGGAAGTCGCGGCTGAGGAAGCCGGTAAAACGCAATACTTACAAGAGCGATTACAAATTCTTGATTCAAACGTTCCAGAAGTTGATTTGGAAGCCGCACGTCGGGAACTCTTCGCATTGGTCGAAAACGAACTTCGTCCGTCGCAAGAAGTGTACCAAAAAGTCTTAGCCGGTATGGGCGCGAGTGCAAACTCGAAAGCGTTCGTCCGCTCCTCTGCAAACGTGGAAGATTTAGCTGGCATGTCCGCGGCAGGTTTATACGACTCCATCCCGAACGTCGATTTACAATCGTACGACCAGTTCGCGTTGGCGGTATCGAAAGTCTGGGCGAGTTTGTACACCGCCCGAGCCGTCGCCTCGCGAAAAGCAGCGAGAGTTTCGCAGAAAGACGCCAAAATGTGTGCGTTAGTTCAAGTCGCTTTGAAACCGGAATGTTCTTTTGTTTTACACACGAAACACCCATTAACGGAGAGCGATCAAGACATGTACGCGGAGATGGCTTTAGGATTAGGCGAAACGTTAGCGTCTGGGAACGTGAGAGGCACGCCCTGGAGGTTCGACATCGCGAAAGCGACGAAAGAAGTCACCGTAAAAACATTCTCATCTTTCGGTGAAATGTACATCGCCGACGACTCCAACTCGGATTCGAGCGCGTTGCAAATGAAACGGGTCTTTTGCGATGACGGCAACCACTGGCTCACCACCGACGAAAAACGTCGAAACGACGTCGTCGGCGCAAAACTCGGTGGTCTCGGTATCTACTTAGAATCAACTTTAGGCAACGTTCCGCAAGACGTCGAAGGATGCTTGCTCTCGGATGGCACGCTGTGTGTCGTCCAAGCGCGCCCGCAACCGTAAAAAAGAAAAAATCAAATGCGCTTCTTACTACTTATAATACAAACGTATGATACACACGTATTGCCGCTAAAACTAACTCAAACAAACCGAATATCTCAAACGACTCCGTCCAACATCTCCAAATCTTCCATCGCGCCTCTCTCCAGCCCTTCCCGCAAGTACAACTTCTCCACTTCCGTTAACCTCTCGCCTAAATTTTTCAGCGCGACGAGAATCTCAATCTTTTCCCCTTCCAATTTTTCCCGCGCTCCTGCTCCTCCTCCTTCTCCACCACCTTGTTTACCCTTGTTTCCTCTGTTTTTGTTGTTGTTGTCGTTCATTAGTCTCGATTCGCGTTCGATGGTGTCCAACCGGTCTCGCAACCCATTTCTGTCCTTCTCAAAAAATAACAGGTAAATTTCGTCCGTCTTAAACGCTCGTCGAATTCGGTCTCGAGTAAACTGAAGTTTAACTTCATCGGACGACCACTCCGAAACGTTCAAAACGCGACGACTTCGATTCTCATCATCATCATTCGATGATGCACACGTAATTTTAGCGCGTATTTTCTTGAATTTCTCCATCGAACGCGTCGTCTCTTCGCGCATGGATTTCAGAATCATCTCGTCGTCGATGCGTGCCACAAACGAAGGGTTGGATAAGTCCTCGAGTTGATTTTGTAACCGAATCACGTGTAAATCGCAGTTTTGTAAGAGCACGAGATCGTGAGGATCGTCTCTTTTTATGTCTGTGCGCGGGGTATCCTCGTTCTCGACGTCGACATCCATACCTATTTAATAGGTTTTGGAGTGAATTTTGTCCGGCATTTTCCTCAAAATGTCTGCTCTTTGTGTCACGCTTTTGTCGAGTCACGGAAGCATTCTTTACGCGCCATCATCACCAACATCTCTCGAAAGAGGAAGAAGAAGCAGTTTTGGTCGATGTAGCAGTAGCGGCAAAAGTAGCAGCAGTACCAGAAAACTATCAGTAGTAAACCAAGCGGTTCCAGATGGCGTTCGTTACGGTACGTTTCAGAGCGACTTTTGTTTTCCCCTAACCACGAGTGTGTGTGCACACGCACTTGCGCTTAGCCCGCAAACGCGCGGTTTTTGGAGATGACGAAAAGAACTTTACGTATTCTGACAGAAGTCGAGAGCAGCGAGCATTTATGTGCGCGCTGCGATGTTCGCTTCGACTATTCCACAAGAGATTTCCGATCCAAGTTTAATTGTTTATTTCTCTCTCTCTCTCTTCCCCTAGCGCTCATACTGACATGTCGTATCACCTTCACATGTTGTGTTCTCGTTCTCTCTCTGTTTCTCTCAAAAACTCACTCTTCGTGTTAAACTCGCGGCGAACACAAACAACAGAATACACGAGCGAAGACGAACGTTTCATGCTCCGCGCGATCGAACTCGCGAACACGGTGACGTACGAAGAGCACACGAACCCGAACCCAATCGTCGGGTGCGTTTTGGTCGACCCTTCGACGAACGAAATCGTCGGCGAAGGGTACCACCCGAAAGCGGGCGAGCCGCACGCGGAGGTATACGCTTTAAGAGCCGCCGGGAAGAAAGCGAAAGGCGCGACCGCGTACGTGACTTTAGAGCCGTGCAATCACTTTGGGAGAACCGCGGCGTGTTCGAGAGCGTTGGTTGACGCGGGCGTGAAGAGGGTACTGATTGGCGCGTACGATACGGATCCAAGAGTCGCTGGAGGCGGGATGAAAACGTTGTTAGATCGAGGCATAGAAGTCGTCTGCGGGTGCAAAGAAAAAGAAGCGACGGAGATGAACCGGGCGTTTTTCGATAGGATTGAAAAGGAGAGACTCGAGAAAGAAGCGCAAACGCGACAGAATAAGACATAGAAGTAGGAGAAGAAGAAGAGCTAAAATCGACATCAGTCTCCGCGCGTACGCATTCTACTATGACCACAGTTTATACTCGGTTTTGATTTGATCTTTTTACTACAGCATTCTACTCCTCGTCTCCTCCGCGCGCTATTCGCGTGTTTGTTGTGTTTTGGAACTTCTCTCTCTCTCTCAATTCCGCCTGCCGCAATGCAACAAACTCCCAGCGCCTAAAAATAACGAAAACAAACCCGCGCTCCCTAACGTCGTCCGACCGATGTGCCGAACTTTCAGCATTCCTGGTATCTGCAACAAAAGAGGTTCGTCAGTAGTAATAACGGTACAAAGCATCATCTTCGTCATCATCAGCGCTTTAAAGTAGTTGTTTGGGGAAAAGCAAAGAGAGAAAAACACAACACATACCTTGTACGCGAACGCCTCGTAGGTCCCGTAACTCGCCCCGACGGCTCCACCGACGGCCCCGCCTAACGCCGCGCCCGTGAGCACTCTCTGCATGCACCTGTTGTCGCCCATTTATGTGTATATATTCGTGTCCTAAGATGCGTCACAATTATGACGACGACGACGACGGGGAAAATGAGACGAAGTTTTTCGCTCGCATCCTCTTCCTTTTCCTCTCTGATGAGGAACAAGAACACCGCGAACGATCTCGTCTTTAACTTAGTACCATCGACTGCTTTCATTTCTTTGTCGAGAAGAAGTCTGTGCGATGATTATGATGGCATCCTCTCTCCTTTTACGCGACAGTTCACGTCCTCGTCATCATCCAAAAACAGCAGCGGAGGACATGGTTTCCAATTAGGGGAGTTGTTCGCCGCTTCCGGTAGAAGACGAAGAAGTAAACGCGACGCTCTCTTTGTCGATTGGAAGAACAGCTCCACCAGTAAAACTTCTTCTGCTCGCTTCGTCCACGCTTCGTCCTCGTCTGTGCTCTTCTCGAACAAAGCGACGGAATCGGAATCAAAATTCACCGAAAAAGCGAACGAGTACTTGGAACTGCTCGGGGAAAAGCTCGAACAATGGGCGGACGACGAGATCGAGGAAGACGTGGAGTGCGATTATTCAGACGGCGTTTTGACCATTTCTTTAGGCCGAGAGAGAGGGACGTACGTGTTGAATAAACAAGCACCGAATAAACAGATATGGTGGTCCAGTCCAATATCCGGACCGCATCGGTTCGAGGAGGACGGCGCGCGGTGGGCGGACGCCAGGCGAGGCCAGGACGGCGACGATTGTTTGGACGATTTAGAGACAAAGTTAAGGAAAGAGTGGGGGGAGATTTTTAAGGGGAAGAAAGGGTTAGATTTGTAGTCGCGGCGCGCGTCGTGTTCTTGTGTATCAGTAATAGTAGTAATGTTTCAAAACATTTCCGCTCTTTTTTTCTTCAACATACGTACGTACTCGTGTAATTCTCTCTCTTCAAAGTTTGTCTTACTCGTGTCGTAAAAAATATCTGTGTTCTTCAACTCGTACAACTCATCAGCTCTTTGCGCGCGCACTCCATCCCTCTAAGTTCTATTCATTATCTGTGTAATGCTTTTCTATTCTTTCAGATAATGGATGTCACTCAACACCAGCGTCGACGCCGTCTGACGCTCGCGTTTCTGGCGTGATGTGTTGGAGTAACTCGCAAGGAGGTTTCAAAGGTAAAAAGAGTTCCGAATCCAACTGTTCCACCGTGCACGTCGGGCACATTCGGTCGCCCCAGACGTAAAACTTTCTCGCTTTCGTCGCTTCAATGCCGTTAAAATCGCAACTTCCAGCTAACGTGTACGCTCCCGAGTCTGGAAACAACACGTAATCGCCATTGTTGAGTTCCGTCATCATAGTGTCTCTCATGACACAATCGGCGGAATCGCAGGTGGGCCCCCAAATGGTACTTTCGTGTTGTAAACCTAAACGTAACTCGAGCTCAGGCATGGATCCATCCCCGGTGGATTTCAAAATATACGCCGGTGTTTCCAATCCGTCGTAAATGACGCCGTTGAAACATCCGTACAAGCCGTCGGTGATGTAATAATCGTAGTGTAAATCCCCGGACGCTTTCACGGTTTCGCGTTTACCGTACACCATCGACGCGATGGTAATCGGCGATTGCGCGAAATATCTCCCCGGCTCAGCGATAATTTTCAGCTTCGGCCATTGGTCTTTCGGAAAAATATCGTCTAACGCTTTCGCGATGATGGAAAAGTCGCACGGGGACTCGTCGATGTTACCCGTTTGATCGAACAGACCCGTATAGCCGCCACCTAAATCCAACAAGTTCATCTTGAAACCGTAATGATAGCCTTGTTGAAAAACATCCTTGGCTTGTTGGATCGCGTTTCTGTACGCGTTCGGGTTTCGGCTGGAGCTGCCGACGTGAAACGACACGCCGACGATATCCATGCCGAGCAATTGCGCCGTCGATAAAAGTTTAGGAATGTCGTCCATGTGCGCGCCGAATTTCGCGCCGAACGAAATCTTTGCCATCGGGTCGTCCGCTTTAATTCTTAAGACCAACTTGCACTCGTTTAATCGAGCGGCAAACATTTTGTGCAGCTCGGACTCGGAATCAAACGTGGTAAACTTTACTCCGTGCTCGGCGATGCAACGCAAATCCACCGGCCTCTTCACCGCGTGTGCCAAGATGATTTTATCCACGTCAATACCCAACTCTTTAATCAACTCCACCTCGCCCTGACTGGCGCAATCGAATCCAGCACCCAAAGCTGCCAACGTTGAAATGATCCCTCTATCCGGACAGCACTTCACGGCGTAATGTGGCGTCACTCTCGGCATCCTCTTCTTCAAGTGCTCGTACAACTTTACCACGGCGTGTAAATCAATCACCGCGAACGTATCCTCCAAACGCATGTCATTTACGAGTTCCAAACACCTTTCCCTAACGTCATCCATCGACCTCGACGAGATCGGTTGCACGTCGAATGTCTTCCGAATCTCTTCAAAGTTGAATTCATCCGGTACCGCCTCCTCGAAATCAATCGCGTCTTGTTGCGTGTCGTCCATCAGCGTCTCTTCGAAACCAGCCGTTTCCGCCAAACCTTTCACGATGACCGCCAACTCTTCCGGAACAAACTGCTCCACAAAATCCGGATCGGCTTCCCCAGCCTCAACGTACGTCTCCAAAGAGTTGATGACCTCAAATGCATCCGTCAACTGTTCCTCGGTAACTAAAATCGGCGTTGGATACCCGTTGTTTTCTTGTCTGTCCTCGCGGAGCGATTTCATCACCTCGTTCGATAAGTACTCGCTCCTCTTCCTTCGAAACGAGCTCGAACTCCTTCCGCCGCCGCCGAGGTTCTCTTTCATGTCATCCGCCGATGATTCGTTCTCCGCATGACCCATCGTCGCGTTCGTTCGAAAACCGTTCGTTATGTTCATCCCTCCTCCTCCTCCTCCTCCTCTCGGCGACAACATCCCTTCTCTTCGTTCGTCCCACGAAGACGACGCCTTGAAGCTTCCCACTCGTACGATTTCCTCGATATTCTCCGCCAAATCGTCGAATATCCCGCTCTCCTCGATATCCTCCGCCGCCTCTTCCAAAACCGTCTTGATTTCCTTCATGGAGTACTCCGGTTGGTCCTCCTCGTCCATGTCTTCGATTCGTTTTTGTTGCTTCAACTCTTCTTCATCCTCGACTTCATCCTCGTCGTCGTCCGAGACGGCACCTTTGAGCAACGCGTGCGTGAGAAGCGATTGACGCCGAGGGGGTCGTTCCTCATCGTTCATACCCACCGTTCTTCTTCTCGAGCCAGAAAAGGCACAAAAAAGTGAAACCAAGAAGGTAAGTGAAACGTGTGAATGTGATTTTGCGCTTCGTAGTCACTGCTCGTACTCAAGAAGCGCGGTAAAAGAGTGATGCGTTTCATTTTGGGTTTTGGAAGATAAAACGAGAAACAGTTAAGCAAGACAAGCCTGAAATGTAATAACGCCGACGAAAAAGGTGTACTACGAGGAATAGGATGTCCACATCGATCGGAATGTAAAAACAATTCGACATAATTCGAACTCTTTTTACCATCCTTAAGCGTTAAAATCTCTCGAGAAAGACTTTTGTGTTAATACTACTGATGATTATTAGTGTTAAAATTCTCCGTCGAAGGAGGTCTACTACACGCGAGCGCTTCCGTCGCTCTCCGTCGGCGAGGTGCTCGTTCCGCTGTCGCGTAATATTTCGCGCTCTAAGGAATTGCTACGGTCGGATTCGTTGGTGTCGTCGGCGTCGTCGCGGGCTTCTGCGCAGCACGCCGTCGTGCCTGCGGTGATTTTGCCTCCACCGTCGGAGCTGTAGACGGAAAAAATGGCGTGGCCCAACGTGAGACCGAGGACGACGCAGAAGAATAACGGGACGTGGTACGTCATGGAGACGAGCATGAGGAGGTAACCGGCGGTCACTTGAAACGCGTATAAGAGAAGCGTCAACAACGTTGTCGTCCGGTCGATAGGTCGAGTTGATTTTCCTGAACCTGCGCCTCCCCCGCCCCGAACTTTGCGACGCAACTTGGCGCAGAGTTCGATGGACATGCCTAGGAAGATGGTAAATAGACAAGCGGCGAAAACCAAAGCGGGCGTTTTCAACGACCACGACTCGAAGAAGAACGCGACGCACGGTTGATTTGCGTCCGTTCCGGACGAGAACCCATCCATAAACATAGTTGTTGGAGGGATATTCGAGTTGCACTGACCACCAGAGCTTTCATTTGGAACGGCTGGACAGGCTGGAGCACAACTGTCGCAGTGCGCCTCCGCACCGTTGGCGCCGAAATCGTCCGGCCAAATTTTTTCCGTGCCAGACTCTTGACATTTAGCCGTGGAAGCGTCACACCCTGTTGGAATCGGTTGGCAGCTGAGCCAGCAGTAAATGGTACCTTCCGCGCACGAGCCGTCGTCGGCCAATATTCGTCTTTGCGGAACACGCGATCTCGATTCGTCGTCCGTAGTAGTCGTCGGTAATCCATCGCATGCCGCGGAGACGTAATCTATTACGTCAGAAGAGGATCCACTCGTTTCTTTTACATCTTCAATTCCGTTTATTCCATTCACGAGCGCTCTCGCACCATTCAACCATTCGCCAAAGTTCAAATTGACGTTCAAGTCCGGATGCTCGTCGCTCAAGTTTGGCAGAATCATTCGACCAAACCAGGCTCTCGTTTCGCCTCTTTCCAAAGCGACAGCGTGAGTTGGGATTTTGATCTCGTCTAATAGGCTATTCGTAGTGCTAACACGATCGTGTCGTTTTGGGTGCCACGCGCGAGCGGCTTCTCCTAACAAAACGAGCATGCCGTCGCTTGGGATGTCGAAGGAAACGCCGTCGACGATCAAACCTCTCGATCCCGCCTGGTCGTCTTTCCCGTTCACCCACGCCGGAGTCATCACGATAGCAACACCAACGTCGGTGTGTTCGTGCTTCCCTTGCGCTTTCTCGCTTTTATTTACTCTTACATTCTTTTCGGAGGAACTCGACGATGACGAATCCTCGCTACTCGCGTACACGTGAAAATGATCCAACGAAGCCTCCGAACGCAACGCGTCGTTAAAAAAGTTCCTCTCCATCCTCGACGGTCTCCTAGTCTTATCCTCTTTCTCGTTCGAGTTTAAAATCGCATCGAGTCTCGGCAACGTCGCTCGACTCACGACGTCCGCGAAATCCCTTAACTTTTCCAACTCTCTTCGCAAATCGAACCCGTCCTCGCCCTCGTCCTCGCACTCCCCGTTCACGTCCATCGACAACCGTTTATTCGCAAACTCCGCGAGCGTGCTTCGCTCGATCTCGGGATGTTCTTTCGAATACGTTTTTGAGTTGCGTAAGAACACGTCTTCTTTTTCGTCTTCTTTCTTCGTCTTCTTTGTCGATGTCGCGCATTCGGCCAAGCGTCTTAAACTTTTCTCTCTCACTTCTTGGAACCCTTTCAGCCCTTTGACGAAGAGAACACCCGGGGCGTTTTTGCCGAAAAACGCGCGTTTCACGATGTCGTCGTGCATACCCGAGCGCAAGGATTGGACGTTTGGAATCGTCGGCAAGAGGAGAACTTTTTTCTTCTTCTCGACCATCGTCATCTTCTTCTCTAAACCCAATTCTTCGCCGTGAACGACGAGGAATGTCGCGCCGTAATCGTCGTTCAACGGCATCACCAACAACGCGAAAACGACGAGGACACAGACGCGAAGAAAAGGAGAAAAATAAGTCATCATCGTTTACGTCGTTCACGTCGTTTACGTCGCTTCTTCTTCTTCTTCCTCTTCTTCTTCTTCTTCTTCTTTTAAGAGTGACTAAATGAATAAATACAAGTGTTACTGGAAAATGGAGGATTCCCTTTAGAAGTAAAAAGGGG
>JACLAA010000524.1_pt1 | contig 33567 bp, 26 predicted proteins | sample 8027891 | NCBI WGS metagenome assembly JACLAA01 (sample SAMN15724900, study PRJNA655200) | protist metagenome | isolation source: fluorescence activated cell sorting (FACS) single amplified genomes of... | place: Spain: Blaines Bay Microbial Observatory, Mediterranean Sea | collected 2016-01-19 | reverse complement strand
AAGAATGCTTCAGAAAAGAGGTATATGTTTGTGTCGTTTGAATGGCTTTCACAAAGCGCGCTTCTGTTGTGCGGCGATTGCTTTAAATTCGAAGAAGCACATTCGAAGCCATGAGAGTTAGGGTTTCAAACCCTAAAGTACCAGGAGAGGGTTTGGTGTTCCTTTCGGGGAGAAAATTAGTCGCCAGAAGTAGAACAATACGCACGCGCTCTGAGTAAACGCGCAGAACGAGAGAGAAAGAAAGAACGTAGAACTGTAACAACAACGGAGAAGATGGTTTTGACGACGTCTTTTTTTTACCGAACGACTTTGTCCTCCGGTGCTGCGAATGCTTTGGAAACAACCACCAAGAGGACGACTGGAATGAGAAGAAGAAACGGTGACGAGGATACCAACGGGAAAAAGAAGACGAAGAAGAAAACCAGCAAAGATGTGGAACGAGGAGGTCGATTTTCCGGGTCGTCGTTGAATACCACATCGGCGGCAAAGAAGAAAGTGGCGATGATCGTTCTCTTCTTCGGGTTTTTGAGCGCAGCGGTTGCCTCGGTGAGTGCAAGCCTTCACGAAGAAGGCGTTTCTATCCCGGATATGAGGTTGGACCAACAACAACGGGAGGAGGAGGAGGAAAAGGATGGACGAGTGAAAACGAGCGGCTTTAGGCGCCTGTTGGAAGAGGACGAGGTCGCGGAAGCGCGACCGTTGCGAGGACGCAGGATCGGCGGGCAACGATTCGATCGAGTTGTGTATCCTCCGAAAGATCGAGAGCGAGCGAGAGGGACGCTGAGACAGTTGTTGGAGGAGGATTACAATAACAACGAGGAAGAAGTGGTGGCCGCGGAAGGAGAAGAAGAAGAAGGAGCAAACGGCGGCGAAGAAACGGAGGAGGAAATCCAAGAAGAGATCGCCGAGGAGAAGGAAGAGGAGAGAGAGATTTTGGAGGAAGAACGCGAAGAGAGAGCGGAGGCGCGCGAGGAGCGACGAGAGCGTCGAGAGCAACGCCAAGAGATGCGAGAGGCGGTGGAAGAGGTCAAGGAGGAAGTCGCCGAAGAACAAGAGGAGGAAGCAGAAGCCGAGGCGGAGGCGGAGCAAGAGGCGGAAGAACAAGAGGCTTCGGAACAAGAGGAAGAACAAGCCGCGAGCGAGGAAGAGTCGAGCGAAGAGTAAAAATTGGATTGAGCTTTACTCTTACTTTTATGAGACCTTTACTATTACGTTTTATTGAAATGAACTTACCAACGAGAGGAGGATGAACACGCTTTTGCGAGCGAGGAAGAGACGATCAAAGAGTAGTAAAAAGGATTGAGCTTTACTAGTACTTTTATGAGACCTTTACTACTACGATTTATTGAAATGAACTTTTGGTACAAACTTGCCCTCAATTATTTTCACGCTTATTACCCACAACAACAACTTTCGCTTTGAAAAGAAGACATTTAACGCTTTTGCAAACGCGAGAGAGAGTGTGTGTGTGTGTTTGTGTTTGTGTGCCGCGGAACGATTAAAAGTGTTCTCGTTCAACAATAAAAGGTAATACGCAAAGTAGGGGAAAATGAAGCCGTCGAAATGGCGGATTCAATTCGAGACGGAGGAAGAAGAAACCATCTGTGCCTCCTCGCCGAAAACGATGATGCAGCGCGACCCGTCCTCTCCGACGAGCCCGAGTCGTAAACGGAAAGATTTTGTTGTCGGGGCAGGAGGAGGAGCGATGGATAAGTTGGATGAAAAGAAAACGAGGAGAATTCCATTTTTAACCGCTCTGGAAACGAAGAATTTGGAGTTCAACGCGCAACACGCGACGAGAGAGTGTTTGAGACATTTTGGGTTACCAGTCGTTTTGAAAGATAGGAAACGAATGAAACGGAAGAACAGTAACAGTACTACTACTACTACTACGAATAGGAACGAGAAAAAGAGCGGCAAGAATACGACGGAATTAACGCTGAGCGAAATCCGAGGGAACGTGAAATGGGGGTGGGCGCGCGAGGCGACGAAAACGGGCGTGAAAGAAGCAAAACGAGGCCATTTTATGATCGCGTTGAAAGCGTTTGACCGAGCGATTGAGTTAGACTCGAAGCACGTGGACGCGTACGTCGCGAGAGGTGCGGTGTTAGCCAAAAATACGGATTCGGAGAAGATGACGGTGTCGAGGCGAGTGGAGTGTTTGGAGGAGGCGAGGAGGGATTTCAGGTTGGCGTTGGAGATGGAAGAAGGGCACGAGGACGCGAAGAAATATTTAGAGAAAGTCGAGGAGGAATTGTTGGAGTTGAGAGAGAAACTCGAAAAGCAACGCGTTCCAGTCGTCGTTGCGACGAAGAGAAAAATTTCGGCGGCGACGAGAATTTCGTCCTCCGGCGGCGTGTTGCCGGCGGACAGAGCGAGGTTGGAGCAAAGAGAGAAGGATGAGGATCGCATCGAGATTACGAACAACGGCATTAACAAAAACGGCAATGGAAACGGTATCCTCACGAATACTCAAAAGAATGCACTCGAGGAGGATAAGGAAATGACGGAGTTCTTAGAAGCGGAAATCGAAGCCGAGATGGCGCGAAAAGAAAAGGAGAAACATCGAAAGGAGAAAAAGAAGCGCAAGAGGAAGAAGAAGGAGAAAAAGAGCAAACACAAAAAGAAGAAAAGCAGGAAGAAATCGTCGTCGTCGTCTGAATCGTCGTCGTCATCGAGCAGTAGCAGTAGCAGTAGTACGAGTAGTAGTAGCAGCTAATAATGCATAGCATTTAAATTACATCTTCGTTGGAAGGCGGGCGTGGTTCAACATCAATCAATCGAGTTCTTTTGTCTTCTCGTAGAGATAACAATCGAGTTGCCATTTCTCGTCTACTTGCGATATGGGTTTCCACCCAATCCCGCCTGGAATTGATTGCAGCGGTTCAAAGTTTACGATATCGTCGCACAATTTACTCACAATCGCCAATCTCGCGCCAACTTTCATCTCCCGCGACAGTTTCGCCTTCAACATCCCCACCGTCGTATCGTGAAACGTCGTCGCGTGCACGAATATGAAATCGAATTGAGAGAGGTCTTGGTCGAACACATCGCCCTGAGAGACGGATATTTCACACGCGTGGCTACTATCGCTATATTTCTCTAATTTTTCGCGTAACCTTGCGATGCCTTCGATCGCTTTCGCGGCTAAATCCGGACAAATCTCCACGCCGTCCGCTTTGGCAAACTTCCCCGACAACGCCGCCGTCTACGCGTATCGATCGATGATGCAGAACGGAAAGAAGGTGAGTACTACGCTTGAAAACGACAAAAAAACACGGAATAACGAGCATGAAAACGAACGTAAAAGAAGAATCAACTCGAAAAGAACGACATAAAACCAAATCAAACGCACCGCCACTTGCTTCCCGACCCCGCACCCCAAATCCACGTATCGCAATCCACCATCCAAATTCTTCCCATCCGTCCCTAAATCAATCAACTCCAGCATCGAATTCACGTCTATTTCGCCGTAAAATGAATCCTCTGGATATCTATACGTTTCTGGACGTAATTCCGTCACCTCTTTCGCGATTTTCCGGCTGACATCTTTGGAAAATGTTTTATCGTCGCAGAAGATTTCGTTGTACATGGCTGCTGGATTAAACACCAACCGCTTTGCTTCTTCATCCTTTTCCTCCTCTGAAGAAGACGAAGAAGACGCTCCGGAAGCTCCGACGACCACCGTTCGGTTGCACTTCCTCCTCTGTCGCCACTGAAAAACCCTTCGTTGTCTCGAACACCAACGAAAAGACGACGAAAAGAGGGGCAGTTGAGACATGTTTTATGAAACATTTTCCCCACATTTTCCCCCAAAAACCACGAAGAGACAGACGACGAAACATGGCGCGATCAAAGTCCCCCTCGCCACCTGCGCGCGCATCGAAGAAGAGGTCGTCGAGGAGAAGTTCCGACGACGATTCAGACGATTCAGACGAGGACGAATTGTTGCGTAAAAAAACAGAGCGAAGCGAGAAACGGATGAAAAGCAAGACCACTGGAGGGAAATTGGACTCCAGGGCGGCGGAAAATGAGAGATCGAAAGAGGAAGGCGAAATTCATCTGGAAGACAAAGGAAGGGTGAAAACGACCAAGAGTGACGCGAAAAAGACGACGACAAAACCTTTGGTGGTGAAGAACAGCACCAACGGTCGCGCCGGTGGAGCGTACGTGCCTCCGTTTAAACTCGCGCAAATGATGCGAGAGATTGAGGACAAATCCTCCCCAGAGTACCAGCGAATCACGTGGGAAGCGTTAAAGAAATCCATCAACGGTCTCGTGAACAAAATCAACAGCTCGAACGTGAAAAACATCGTTCCGGAGTTATTCAACGAAAATTTAGTGCGAGGGAAAGGTTTGTTCGCGAGATCGGTGATGAAATCGCAAATGGCGAGTCCTCAATTTAGTCCCGTGTTTGCCGCGCTCGTCGCGGTGACGAATACGAAGTTTCCGGAACTCGGGGAGTTGGTGGTGAAACGGGTGGTGTTGCAGTTTCGGAGGGCGTTTAAGAGGAACGATAAGAGCGTGTGCGTGGCGGCGACGAAGTTTTTGGCCAGCTTAGTGAATCAGCAGGTACGTGGTGTAGAAATCGTTCGTTTGTTGTTTCTTTTTATGGTCTCGTTCCCTTCCTGGCTCGTTGGTTCTTTTTTGCGTTTTACGCACGCGCGTGCAGACGAATTTGAACAACACTCTCATCGAAAGGCAAACGATGAATAAGATCACACACAAAATCCAACTCCGAGGCTGGTAGTTCCAACTTCCGTGACGAGTAGAGAATCAAACGAGCTTTTTAACCCTGATGCCTTTTGATGGATGTTGTTCAAGAAGCGTCTCACTCTGTCTTTGCTTTCTATGGATGGAAGACGGAAGATGTCTTTGCTTTTCCCACTCATTCAAAATACTCACGCATTTATCTCACTTTCTTAATGACAACAGGTTGTGCACGAACTCCTCGCGCTCGAATTGTGTACTTTACTTCTCACCCAACCGACGGACGACTCGGTCGAAGTCGCCATCGAGTTCATCAAAGAGTGCGGGTATGCGTTGCAAGATTTATCGCCGCAAGGCTCGCACGGTATTTTTGAACGGTTTCGGGGCATTTTACACGAAGGTGAAATCGATAAACGGACGCAGTTCATGATTGAAGGTTTGTTCGCCTTTCGTAAGAGTGGCTTTGAAGGTAAAAAAGGCGTCCCGGAAGAGCTCGATCTCGTCGACGAGGACGATCAAATCGTGCACGAAATCTCGTTAGACGACGAATTGGAAGCGAACGCGAGTTTGGACGTGTTTAAGTTTGATCCGAACTACGAAGAGAACGAGAAGAAGTACGTGGAGATCAAGAAGGAAATTTTAGGCGAGGAGAGCTCTTCGTCCGATGAATCCGGGTCAGACGAAAGCGGGAGCGACGAAAGCTCCGACGACGACGAGGAACCTGCAGTAGCTGCGCCGACGACCACGCAAAACATCACCGACGCCACGGAAACCAACCTGGTGAACCTTCGCCGAACCATCTACCTTACCATAATGTCCTCTTTAGACTTTGAAGAAGCCGGTCACAAATTGATGCAAATCCAATTGCAACCGGGGCAAGAAATAGAAGTCGCGACTATGCTCGTCGAATGTTGCTCGCAAGAAAGAACGTTTGTCCGATACTACGGCTTGTTGGCGCAACGATTCTGTTTCATCTCCAAAGAGTACGCCAGTTTATTCGACGACGTCTTCATGAAACAATTCAGCACCATCCATCGATTAGAAACGAACAAGTTACGAAACGTGGCTAAATTTTTCGCGCACTTGTTAACCACGGACGCCATGTCGTGGACGTGTTTGGCGTACATCCAACTCTCGGAAGAAACGACGACGTCGGCGTCCAGAATTTTTATCAAAATCTTATTCCAGGAGTTGAGCGAACAGTTGGGTTTGAAAAAGTTAAACGAGAAGATGTCCGAGGAGGACATGCAGGCGTATTTCACCGGCATCATGCCGAAAGCGCCTTTGAAAAACGTCCGATTTTCCATCAACTTTTTCACGAGCATCGGCTTAGGCGGGTTAACCGACGGCATGCGAGAACACTTAAAGAAGGAGCAAGAGAAAGAAAGAGAGAGAAGAGCGAACGCTTCCTCATCCTCATCCTCATCATCATCCTCGTCGTCGTCGGACTCTTCGGATTCTTCCGATTCTTCCGATTCAGATTCCTCGTCCTCGAGCGAGAGTAGCGAGAGTAGCAGTAGCAGTAGTAGCGGTAGCGGAAAACGACGACGACGAAAACGAAAGAGTCACAAATAGAGATAAAGCGCGACGACACACGACAAAAGCGCGCTGTTGTAATACTTTCATCGGGTAATTCATCGTTGGTATATGTGCTCGTCACTTCATCTGTTTCTCTCTCGATCAGATCGTCGCTCTCGTCATAGCGCTTTCGATCGAGAAAGCTCTTATGCATTTTCGTCATTACCAAAACACGCGCATTTTCTCTCTCTCTCTCTCTTTCTCTCTCTTTGCGCTTGCGCACAAAGAACCGCTCGCAATGCCGCCAAGGCAGCAGAGGAAGGTTCGGGTAAAATCGTCGCTCTCCGCGTTCGCAGACGCCGACGATTCAGACGACGAAAAGCATCACCACCAACGAGAAGAAGAAACGAACGACGGCGAATTACCGTTGGTGTCGTTCAAAGGCGATACGCGAGTCCGGACGCAGCACCGACCGTCGTTCGTTCCGAAAGAAGTGCAGAGGAAAAAGGACGAAAAGGATACGGCCCCGAGTGAAAATGATGATTATATTGATGCAGATGGTGATGATGATGAAAATGTTTCGAAGAAACGAAAGAGGAGATGTGTAGGCGAAGAAGGTGAAGGAAAAGAGGAGAAAAAATTGGAGACGTGCGCGCGACGGGACGAGTACGAGCCAGAGCATCAACAACAGCAACAGCAACGAGGACAACCTCATAATCCGTTGTCCTCGAACGTGATCGTGAAAAATCTTCCATCGCGAGAGGATTTTGAGTCTTTATTTCGCGAGGAGTCAGGACGCGCTCGACAACTGTTCGAGAGGAAAATCTTGGAAGCGTTCTCGGCGTTTGGACCGATTGCGTCGTTGTCGATCAAAAAGAGCGGCAATGGGTACAATAGCAACAGCAATAACAAAGGCGGGTCATCGATGGCGTTTATGGCGTTTGTGGCGAAATCGAGCGCGGAGAATGCAATCGAAAAAATGAATAGCGGCCAATTTTTGTTCTACGGAGTGAAGTTGGAAGCGAGTTTAGGCGGCGCGGTGGTGGTTTCGGAGAAGGTATGGCCGCCTGCGCCGGTTACGGAAATAAGGAAGATTGCGAACGACGAAGACGAACCCGACGAAGACGACGAGGAGTCGCGAAGGATGCTGTATTTGGACGAGAATATTCACATGCGAGGTGAAGTGGCAGCGCGGTTGACCGCGCCGGCGCCTTTTGTGAACTTTGACGCAGAGCATCGAGAAGAAGAGGAAGAAGGTATCGTTAAAGTCCGTTTCCCGAAAGATTACGCGCAAATGAAACGCATCGATATCACGGCGACGTTTGTTACCGAGGATGGGAAAGCCGTCGAACACAGAATCAAAGCGAGGAAGAAAGATGATCCCGATTTTGCGTTTTTGTTTGATACGATTGAGGAGAACGAAGAGACTGTTTATTATTTGTGGAGAGTGTTTTCGTTAGCCAACGGCGATTCTCTGACTTCGTTTCGAACGGACCCGTTTCGGATGTTTACGCCGAACGGGAAAATTTGGGTACCACCAGCTGGAGGAATCGAGATGGCACCAAAACATAACAGTAGTAGCGCGAAAGACTCGATGTTGTTGTCCGCGCAGTGGCCAACATCCAACGGCGCGGGTATCGGCGCTTCCTCCTCTCTCGTCGATTCCAATCTGGATCGAGGAGAAACGCAGAATGCACTCTCCGAGACGGACCAAAAACACTTGCAAGAACTTCTATCGCTTTTAACACTCGAACGCGAACGCGTGCGAGAAGTGACGACGTTTGCGATCGATCACGCGATTTGCGCGGAGGAAGTCGTCGCGAAACTGAGGGAAGAAATGGACGCGCAAAAAGAGTCGCAAAAACCACTCGAAGCGCAAGTCTCTCTCCTCTACGCCTTCTCTGACGTCCTTCACAACGCCTCGGCACCGGTCAAGCACGCGAGTAGCTACAGAATGGTAATCAAACGCGCTTTACCGGATGTATTTAAAGCTTTAGGCGAAAGTTTAAAACACTGCGGCGTCATAGCGAAGCCGCCGTTCATGACGAGAGTTTTGCGCGTGTGCAAAGCGTGGAGAGAATGGTACGCGTTTGACGTTTCCTTTTGCGACGAGCTCGAAGAGACGTTTCTTGGTGATAAAGTAGTTCAATGAATTTTATAGATAGTAGTAATAGCGCATGTATGCAATAGTAGCCCCGGCGTAAAAAAAAGTAAGTGTTTTGATCAGTAATACTATCTCTCATCCGCATAAAAACATACACAGATAGCAATGTTGTTTTACTTTTGCGCAGCCGCGCCGTACTTTGCAGCCGGGACGGCGCCCACCTCTGCGAACGCCTTTACGTCCTCCGGCGGTAACCCGGTCCCGGTCACCTCGTTCCCGACGCTCACCCAGTAATCTCTCAAGTTATTCTTCCTCGCGAAAATCTCCAGATATTTCCCATTCGGCACCAACTGTTCGATCAATTCGTAAATCTCCGTCGGTTTTTGCGATTGGCCTCGTCTTGCCGCAAAAATCACGTCCGAAGCCGTCTTCCCATTCAAAGTCGTACCGGGTGGATCTTTCCCTCGCCTGGCCACCAAACACACTTCCTTCGCGTGTTGCAAGTAAAACCCGTGCGATTTCGCCAATCTCCTCGAGTTGGTCACTTTCACCCACGCGATTTCATCCACAAACTCGTAGCCCCACTTTTTAAACTGGTTCAAACACCACTGGTATTTCGCATTGATTACCCACACGAACAAGAAGCCGTTTTCTTGCAACTCTGGAATCGGAAGGTTCGCGATGTGCGCGTCGGTGAGTTGCGAGTACCCCAACGACACGCCTCTCGTTGGATTCGCCGTGGCCAACTGCCACGGAGGATCCATCATGATGACGTCAAATTTCGTGTGTTCGTACATCGGTTTCCAATCGAACGTTGTCACGTTCGCGTGCACCGGAATGCACTGCGGCGGTACCATCCACTCCTTCGGGTCGATCAAATCCACGTCGTACGTCTCCGCTTCCTCCTCCTCGCCGGTATTCGCGTTATGAGCATTCGTCGCCGCGGCTTCCCCATCCTCTCCCATTTCGTTCCCGGTGCCGTCCGCGGTATCGTCGTCGATCGTCGTCGTCGTCTCCAACTGCAACTGCAAAAACGAAGGAAAACTCACGCCGCTCGCAGAGGAATTTTTTTGAAAATGTGCTCCTTTCTTGAGCTCGTTTTGAATCAGTTTCCGATACGTCTCGATCTCTCTGTTCAAAGATTCATCGCCGTTGTTCTTTTTTTCGTTTTCAAACGACAGCCAGCGTTGGACGCACGACGGTTCATCCATTAAGAGGAGGTTTTCATCCAACAACGTGTCTTCGCGATCGGTTTCCATCATCATCGCGAGTTCTACTCGTGTGTCTTCTTTGTTGGCCACCATGCTGTTTGAATTTTTCCCGGAGCTTTTCGATTGATTTTTCCTCTTGATGGCACGCGCTAAAGATTCCGCGAAGGACGCGAATGTCACGCAACACGGACAATGAAGAGCAGCAGTCGCAGTCGTCTCGACCTTCGTGCAAAAGTGAGCGAGAGGAGGAGGAAAAGGAGGAGGTTTCTTTCGATTCGTCGTCGTCTTTAGTGTCTCGTCGAGACGATGGTTTTTGTGAGAATTTTTGAATTTTTTTGAGTCGAAAAATGTCAAAATGAAGCACAGAGAAGAACGCTTCACTCGCGCTTACGTCTTGAACGTATTGCGTATCTGTAAGACTAAGGATAGAATGCATTTTGTATTGAACATCGAGCTTTAACTCTTCCGTGATATGTTAACCTGTTTAAAAAGTTCAATTACATCCTTTTGAATGTTTTTTGTTTCGCGCACTTCTTAAAGAGGTTTACTTTTTCGGGCGGCGTATATTTTTGTCTACCCCGCGCTTCTATTGCCGCTGCCGCTGCTGCTGCGAAGAAGAAGAGGAAGACGAATGCGTCGTCGAAGCCGTCGTCGTCGTCGTCGCGGTCGTCGTTTCTTTCGCTCGTTTCATCGCGATTTGTTTGATGTTTTGCACCGCGCCTTCCACGCCGCCGTTTTGGAGTCCTTTTTGTACCTCTTGAAAATCCGATTTCATTTTGGATAAATTTTCCTCTGCTTTTTGTTTAATCGAACGCGAGAGAGACGCGAAGAGGTTGTTTTGGTGATTCTGATGATCCGGGCTGGTCGGACGCGCGGAGGAAAAGGAGGACGCGCCGCCGCCGCCTTTTGCTCGGAGGACGTCTTCGCGCTTGTTTCCGAAACCAATCATGTTGTTATTGCCGCCGGTTGGAGATTTCGGAGAGAGCGGTTGCGAGGAGGAAGAGGGAGGGGCTTTCGCGGCGGAGGTTGGCGGCGAGTCGAAATGCGAATCCGAGAGCAACCACTCTGCCGTGGCGTCCAAGGCGTTCTTTTCCTCCTGTCTCTTCGTGCTGTTTTCGCGTTTTAAACTAACACTTTTGCGCTGTTGTTTTTCTTGCTTCTCTTGTACTTGTTGTTGTTGATGATCTTCTACTTTTTCTTCTTCTTTCGGCGCATTCGGTAACAGTTGCGCGCTGAACGCGTTTTCAGAGCCCGATTTTGAAAGCACGATGTGTTCGTCTCCTTTCTTTTCGCCTCGCAAGTACGTCGTCGAAGAGACGTCCTCCGACGACGCTGCGTTCGTTACTAAAAATGCACCGTTGCCTTCGCTCAACTGTATCGCGTCTTCGAACGCAATTTCCGGTACGAAGTGCTCGAACCGTATCAACTCTTTCATCGGGTCGCTCGCGCAGTTCGGCAACACCAGCTCGTCGCAAATGTCCGAGACTAACTTGCTGGACAGCAAATGCGAGACTTTCTTCGCGATAAACTCGTGCGCGATTTTGTTCTCTCCAATCGCCGGCTCGCAAAAGATATCGACTCTCGGGCGACCTTTCAATCCCCACCACAAGCGTTCGTTCGGGGGTGGAGGGATCCAAAATCGAAACGTGCCGGAACAGCTGGACACTCTCAAAGTCATTTTTAGCGGAAACTTTTGCAACACGCGGTCGTTGACGTTTTCGACGACTTTCTTCATCTCTTTGAGCACGTTTTGAGTGACTTCTTCTTTCGTTTTGTTGAGCGGTGGGATTCTGCCAGAGTTTGTGGGCGAGAGCGGAGGCGTCGGCGTTCTCGAGCCGCTTTTGCTTGTGACGCTGTCGTTCGTTTTTCCGGCAGCGTCTTCGTCGTTTTCCTCCACTCCCGCTGCATCCCCGCCTTCCACTAAGTTCCCGATTTCCTTCGCGTACTGCGCTAAATCCACTCTCGTTCGAATCGTCACTTCAATAAGGCCGACGTAACTCAAATCCGCTTCCACCGCGGCGCAAACGCCTCGACCTGGTAACGATCCGCCGTCCCAAGGTGCGTTTGAACCATCGCTTCCATCTACCGGCCGTAACATGTTACACTTCGGCGTCGCTTCTCCTAACGATAACTTTTCCACGTCAAACTTGCCGACGTATTTCGGTAAACCGGGAAGTTCGTTCAATTTCTTCTCCAACAAATTCGAGAGAACGTTTTTAAAATCAATCGAGCGCACTAAATCGAAAAAGATGCGGGAAGAGATGATATTCACGGTTTGTCCGCACCGTTTGTCGTCGAAGATGTGTTCGAAAAACGCGTCTTGTTTCTTTTGCGCTTTGGCTTTCTCATCCTTCTTCTCTTGTTGTTGTTGTTGTTGTTGTTGTTGTTGTTCGCTGCTATTACTACTACTTCTGCTAATCTTCTTTTCGAATCGCGCGTTTTCGAGCAAGTACTGCGCGATTCTCGATTTCGCCTCTTCTGGGAACTTTTGTTTATTATTCGTATTCGTGGCAGTCGTCGACGTTAAACCTCTTCTCATCGAGTCCATATCCAACGCCCTCCACAGCGCGTAAAACCACGCCTCTTTACTCGGTCCGCTCAAAGCGTATAACCAAACCACCTTCTCGCCTTCGTACAGCGAAGAAGAAGAAGAAGAAGAAGCATCGCTCCTCCTCGCAATCACGATCGCCCGCTTATGGTTCCACATCAACTCCGTCTTATTCCCTTCCGGATACTCTACCAAATACACGTCGCACTGCTTCAAATCGATAAACTTTTCCTCTTTGTCCACATACTCTGCCTCCAAAGATGATGAAGAAAAAGAAGTCGTCGTAGTAGTAGTACTCTCCGCCGCCGTCGTCGCGCTCGCCCCGCCGTCGCTTCCTCCTCCTCCTCCTCTGTTCGCTTCCAACTTCATCCTCGCCGCTTTCACGTCCAAAGTCACGTAATACCTCTCCGTATTGCTTCCGCTCATCAAAGTCGTCAAACTTAAAGACGACTTCTTCGACGTCGTTTTCCCAGCGAATCCTTTTTCTTTGGACATCTTATTCGCTTTCACCATGTTAGACCCTTTGCAGAAAATCAACCACCCGCGCATCTCCTCTTTTCTCACATTCATTCCAATTAAACTCTCCTTCTCAACGAATTCCCCTTCGATACATTCCGCGGATGTTGATGTCGTACTCCTACTCGTCCCTCCTCCCGAGGAGATAAACTTACACGCAAAATACACGCCAGACGCGAATAACGTAATCGTGGACGTGGACCCGATGAAAATGCCTTTCGCCAGAGACGAAGAACTCGACGAACTCGTACTCGACATGGACGAATGCATCGCCACTCCGGAGAGTAAAATGGAAACGGAAATGGTTCCCAAGGAGAGGAACGCGAACGTTAATCCTCCATTTCCTGATCCTGATCCTCCGGCGTTGTTATTATTAGCATCATTACTACTCTCGCGCATCATTCAAAGCGCGTCTGTGTCTGTGTGTGTGTTGTGTGTGTGTGTGTATATATTCTGTTCCGTTTCGGGGTTCGTTTCGGGAAAATGAAGCATCCCAAAGTTGTTATTTTTAGCGCACACGCGAATAATAAAAGAGAGAGCACGAGGACGAGGTGAAGACAATAACGGAGCGCAAAATGGACGATGGTGTTGTTTCTGTTCGTAATGCCAACAATAACAGAACATCACTCTCTTTTCTCTTCGTATACGTGCTCGTTTTAGCGTACCAAGCGTTGAATGATGACATTGGTCAACGCAACATTAGGGGAAATGATGTGTCAGAAGGGAGGACAGCATCATCGAGTTCCCCGACGAAAAAAGGCCTCTTCTTCGCCTACGTGTCCTACCTCGTGTACTCGTTCCTCCAAGGTGAAGACACGCACATGTTTCGCCCGCACCCGGGCGTCTGGAGGTGCGTGCACGGGAGTTTTGTCCTGTACCTTTTGTTCCTGGTGTTTTTGGTGTTTCAAGAGACGAAAGAACAGGCGAGAGCGAGGGTGTTTGCGTTTTGGGATTCAAGTTTAATGTTCGCGGGTGAAGATGATGCGAAGATGTTCCCGTACGAGGAACGGACGTACGCGACGGATTGTCGAGTTTTTACCCCGGAGCAATGCAATTTAGCACGTTTTGGGTCCTGTTTCCAGAACGTGAAGAACACGATACTGGATGAGTTTTTTCTCGCGCACGTGCTCGGGTGGTTCGGGAAGGCGTTGGCCATTCGCGATTGGCACTTGTTGTGGGCGTATTCGATTTTGTTTGAACTGATGGAGGTGACGTTTAGGCATTGGTTGAAGAATTTTAACGAGTGCTGGTGGGATTCGTGGGTGTTGGACGTGTTGGTGTGTAACTTTGGCGGGATGTGGGTCGGGATGCGGGCGACGAAGTATTTCGCGACGACCAACGTTGGTAGGGGTAGTTATAGCGGGAGCAGTAGGGAGGAAAGTAGCGAAGGAGTTGAAAATCATGGTTTTACTGAGAGAGTGATAGATGATTTCGAGGAGAGTAGTAGTAGCGAGGAGGATGAATACGAAAAAAATGGACAAGAAGGAGAAGATGATGAGAACGAGATGAAGAACAAACCGGCGGCGGCGGCGGCACGTTCTTCCGAGCGCACGAAAGATGAAAGCGATGGAAAGAAAAACCGCCATCACAGACGACGTCCGTCGTCGAATTTCGTTCGCGTCGCGCGGAAATCGATCGAAAATTACATCCTTCCGGAGAAAGGACATAACTGGTATCGTTACGAATGGCAGCCGTTCAAGACTCCCGGTCGTTTCATTCAGTGCGTGTTCCTCATCGGTATGTGTTTATCGTTTGAATTGAACGCGTTCTTCTTGAAGTTCATTTACGGCATACCTCCGCCGCATATTTTGAACACTTTACGTTTAGTGCTTTGGTTTGCACAGGCAAATATTGCCATCAGAGAGTATTACGTGTTCATAACGGACGAGCGCGGGATTTGGAAAGCTCAGTTAGGCGCGAACGCGTGGTTGGCGATTGCCGCCATGGCGATGGAGTTTCTGGTGATTCTGAAACACGGGGACGGTTTGTTCACGGCAAAGTGGCCAAAAGCGGTCGTCCGGTGTTGGTTAGCGGTTAGTGCAGTTATAGTTGGTGGATTGATCGTCTGGCAGTTTAAGAAGGAGAAGGAGAGAAGAGTGATGACGAAGACAAAGTACAAGAACAAGAAGAACATTTAGGTATTTATTTTATCAATTTGTGGGCGCTTTTCACTAAAATCAAAATCTATTGGGATCCGACCACACGCTCTCGGCCTTGGCAGCATCGCTCTCGCTTTCATCATCACTACTGCTAATATAATTACTCCTACTTGCACTACTATTCATTCGCTTCCACGCTCTCGATGCTGCCTCTAACACCTCGTCCACGTTTTCCCCGGTTTTACCGGAAGCGAACACAATTTCCCACAAAGACGCATCTTTTCCTAACGATCCGATCGCTTTCGTAATCGACGCAGAGATTGTCTTCTTAATCGCTTCGGCGGAAGAAGCTCCTTCTCTAGCGTTATTGCCATCATCTTCGCTACTGTTGAACAATAACAAGTCCATTTTGTTCACCACGACAATCGCCGGCGTCGTTTTCGTTATGTCTGGTTTGTAGGTTTCCAACTCGTTGACTAAATCAATCAAGGCTTCGTGGGGCAGCTTATTGGTTTCTTTGCTATTTTCAGGTAGACTTTCATTTGCATCGTCTTGTTCTGTATTACCCGTCGTCGCGCGTTTATTCTTTCCATCACCACCAGTCGCGTCGACGATGTAGGCGTGCACTCGACACCTCTCCACGTGTCGCAAAAAATCGTGACCTAAGCCTCTGTTCCTGTGCGCGCCCGGAAGTAAACCGGGTACATCGGCAAACGTCAAGCTCACTTTCGTTTCCATCTCTTTATCTAAATCAATTTCGCGAGCACCAAATTGTGGGGTCAACGTCGTAAACGCGTACGGCGCGATTTTTGGTTTCGCGTTGGTCAGCGCCGTTAACATCGTGGATTTCCCGGCGTTTGGAAACCCAATAAACCCGACGTCCGCGACTGTTTTCAACTCTAAAACCACTCTTCTCTCGGTCCCTGGTTCGCCGGGATCGTACTCTCCGGCTGTTTTTCCGACTGGAAAATTCGCGTTCCCTTTCCCGCCTCTGCCTCCTATTGCGAGCTTAAACTCGTCCTCGTGTGTTGACAAATCCGCGAGCACTCGCCAAATGCCGTATTTATACCCTCTCGGACGTAAATGCGCGGTTCTTATGTACTCTATTTCTAATTCATCGTCGTCGTGTTCTCCGTCGTCGCTTCTCTCGAGATTATCACCATCCTCGTTGTCGTCATCGTCGTTATCATCCCACACGGGCTCGGAGGACCCCCAATTCGCCATCATCTTTTTCGTCACCTCGACGTTATCATCGACGACAACATCTTCTCTCTCTTCTTCCTCCCAGACCACGGTCCCAACCGGCACTTCCATCACCTTCGTCTTCCCTCGTTTCCCTTGCATCCTCTCTTTCCCTCCGTTTCCTCCGTTTTCCGCTCTCAACAAGTTCCCCACGTGACCTAAACTCTTCGGCCCTCGCTGGCCAACCGCTTTCAACACGACGTCGCCGCCGTTCCCGCCGTTCCCGCCATCCGCACCTCTCCGTCCTCTCGACCCGCCGTCTTTCCGAAACGAGGCGCACCCTTTCCCGCCTTTCCCTGCAATCGCGCGAACGCGCGTTCGGTCCACGATCTTTTGGTTATCTTCCTGCGATGATGATGGTATCATCTCTTGTTCTGTCTCTTTCCTGTTGGAATCCGCAATCGCATCTTCGAGTAAAGTCGCGAGTATTTTCGTCGTCTGAATCGTCGTCGTCGTCGTCGTCGTCCCAGAAGACGAATAATACCGCTCAAACTCGTTTTGCCTTTGGTGCGCGAGGCAGAAGTTGCACCAACGATACGTCGCCGTTCTTCCTCTCCGCGCTACGCGTGATGCAAAAGCAGACATATCTCACTTTCCCTAAGTGTGTTTTATTCAAACGTACTCACGCGGAGTCGCGCGAACCTCTTCCATCTCTCTCTCTCGCATGCACACACTCTCTGTTTTCTCTCTCTCTCTTCTTCTCTCTCTCGTTTAGACGTTTCCGTATTCGCTCGTATCGCGCGAGTTGTTCTCGTAATGTGGTTTTCATGTCTGTTGTTTTAAGACAGTTGTCTTGTCTCTCTCGGAAAAAAACGCCAATTTTTACTTCTGAAAAAAAAAACAAATCTCTCTTTGACTAAAAGACTTTCGAGAACGAAGAAGAAGAAGACGAAGAAGAAGTTGGTGTCGTGAGACAAACGTCGTCATGTTGTCTGGAGTGAGGACGAGATCGCAGAAAAGACGAATGGGGGAGAGAGATTTGTGGGATGTGATCGTGAATAACGACGATATTTGTTTCAAACACATTCTTCCGAGGTTGAATGCGACTGATATCAAATTCTTGTACGAGGTGAATAGTGAAACGAGAAAGTTGATTAAGAGATCATCTCGGAAGGGTGATTTGAAAGAGACGTTTAAAGTGAGAGAGATGTCGTCGATATCGACTTTGGAGATTGCGTGGGAGAATAAATCGTTGTGGCCGAGATGGTTGGAAGACGAAACAAATTTCTCCTGTGAAGTTGCTCAAACGAATAAACTCGAGTTGCTCAAGTGGGCGCGAGAGGAGAAAAAGTGTAAGTGGGATAAATATACGATTAATGAGGCCGCATCTCAAGGTAATCTGGAAATGGTAAAGTATTGCGTGGCAAATGAGTGTTCTATCGATGAGAGGGCGTGTGCACGTGCTGCCGAAAACGGTCATCTCGAGTGCCTCAAATACTTACGCGAAGAAGGCAAAGCGCCTTGGGATTCGAGTACTGCCCATTGGGCGGCTCGAAATGGTCATCTCCACATGCTCGAATATCTTGTTGAGCGTAAATTTGATGAATATGACGCATGTGCGTGTATGTTGGCAGCCAGGAACGGCCAATTGGACTGTTTGAAGTACTTGCGCGAAACCGCCAAAGCGCCGTGGGACAAGGACGCCGTACGAACAGCGCACTTCAACAAACACCCCGAGTGTTTACAATACCTCCTCGTCAACAACTGTCCATTACCATTTGGTTGGCGATACGAAGACGGAGTACTACACACGCAAGAGTCGTCGTCATCATCATCATCATCATCGTCGTATAAAAACAAACGCAAACGCGCGAAGAAACTTTTGTACTAAAAAATGCGAGCAAAATTTCACTCAAACCTTCTGATCTCTCCTCGAGCGATCGAATCCAATCCTCCGCATTCTTTTCTCTCTTTGCTTTTCTGTCGCGAGTATTAAAAAAAAGAAAACCATAACATCGATATGAAGAACGGCGTAATGCGCGTTTCTCTGTTGTTTACCTTCTTCGTGCTCTTCGTCGCGACGTTAAAAGGGGTGACCGGAGACGAGTACGACCACAAGGTACGGGAAACACGTAATCGTTTAAAAACGACGAGAGAGAGGGAATGTGCGAGAGTACTACTCCTAAAGCAATTGTCATCGTCTCGTTAGTATTCCCATCATCTCTTTTCGAAGCGCGGTCGAGAGACGAGTTTTCCACGCGCGATGATGATGCGCTCGAGCGAGAGCGTGTGAAAGAGAGCGCGTTTTGAAACACATTCTCTGGTCGGCAATTTTTGATTTGATCTCTCCCGAAAGGAGCGAGAAAGGGGCCAAAGAGGCCAAAAATGGCAAAGAAGCGCGACATGAATACTCACCTCTCTCTCTCTCTTTCTCTCTCTCCTTCTCAAATTAAATTCTCTATAAAACACACAGTATGCATCCGGCGACCCGATCAAACTCTGGGTGAACAAAGTCGGCCCGTACAACAATCCGCAAGAGACGTACAATTACTACGAACTGCCGTTTTGCAAAGTGGAACCGAAAGACGGCGCTTCGAAGAAACCGGTGCACAAATGGGGCGGTCTCGGGGAGATTTTGGAAGGGAACGAGTTGATTTTATCCAACGTGGAGTTTAAGTTTAGGCAAGATTTACCGAAGAGAGTGATGTGCTCGACCGGGAAGTTGACGGAGAAAGAGGTGGAGAAGTTCTCTAACGCGATTAGGAATCATTATTGGTACGAGTTTTATATGGACGAGTTGCCGATTTGGGGGTTCGTCGGCGAGTACGTCGATCCGAACGCGAACGATGATGATGAAGAAGACGAGGAGGATAACAGTAGCAGTAATAATAAGAAAAGCAGTAGTAGCAGCAGCAACAGCGGTAATGATGCTGGCGGCGATGCGAAAGTGTACGTGTACACGCACAGATCGTTTGATATCGGGTACAACGAAGACCGAATTATTCAGGTCAATTTAACCGCCGAACGACCGAAAGCGTTAAAAACGGGAGAAAAGCTCGATTTCACCTATTCCGTCAACTGGGAGCCGACGACGACGAAGTTCACGCAACGATTCGAACGCTATTTGGATTACAACTTTTTCGAACACCAAATCCACTGGTTTTCCATCTTCAATTCGTTCATGATGGTTATCTTCTTGGCCGGTTTGGTATCGATGATTTTGATGCGAACGTTGCGAAACGATTACGCGAAATACGCGCGAGAGGAGGACGATTTGGATTCCATGGAAAGAGACGTCAACGAAGAGTCTGGGTGGAAGTTGGTCCACGGCGATGTCTTTCGCCCGCCAAAAATGTTGCCGATTTTAGCCGCTTTGATTGGCACCGGGACTCAGCTCGCGCTCTTGTCGGTTATGGTCATCGGTGTCACCATCGCCGGTTTGCTCTTTGAACAAAGAGGTGCCATCACCACGTCTTTTATCGTGTGCTACGCGTTGACCTCGTTCATCTCTGGCTACGTCGCTGGTGGTTTCAACGCCCGAAACGAAGGTAAAAACTGGATTCGCACCATGCTCTTAACCGCCACGTTGTTCCCGGGGTGCGTCTTCTCCATCGCTTTCCTCTTGAACGCCATCGCGATTTACTACCACTCATTAGCGGCTGCCCCTTTTGGCACCATGGTTGTTTTGGCGTTGATGTGGGCGTTCGTTTCGTTCCCGCTCGTGCTCTTTGGTACCGTCATTGGTCGAAACTGGAACGGCGTTCCGAACAACCCGTGTCGCGTGAAAACCATCCCGCGTCCGATTCCGGAAAAAGCGTGGTACTGCTCCCCGGGTGTCATCGGCGTCGTCGGTGGTTTACTTCCATTCGGTTCCATCTTCATCGAGACCTACTTTGTTTTCACGAGCATCTGGAACTATAAAGTCTACTACGTCTACGGCTTCTTCTTGTTGGTGTTTATGATTTTGATGATTGTGACCTTGTGCGTCACCGTCGTCGGCACGTACTTTCTCTTAAACGCGGAAAACTACCACTGGCACTGGACGTCGTTCATTTCCGCCGCGAGTACCGCGTTTTACGTGTACGTGTATTCCATATATTACTTCATTTTCAAAACGAAAATGACGGGGTTTTTCCAAACGTGCTTTTACTTTGGGTACACGGCAATGTTTTGTTTAGGATTGGGCTTGATGTGCGGCGCGGTTGGGTACTTCGGGGCGAACGCGTTCGTTCGAAGAATTTACCGGAACATCAAGTGCGATTAATTTTGAATTATCGACGTGTGTAATAAAGTTATATATATATACCAATTAGTAGTTATTAAACCACATGCAAATGTGAATCTACTTGTTGTTTTCGTTGTTGTTGTTCTCGTCGTCGTCTTTCTTCTTTCCTTTGAACAATTTGGACACGAACTCTTGCTTCTTCTCGAACAACTTCGACGCCATGCGAAGCGCGTCTTGAGGAGAAGCTTTGAGCTTTTTGCTAAAATCGTCGTCGAAATTTCTATTTTTACGACTACTCACTACATCAACCAGGCGGTCCAAAGAATTCACCCCGTTGGTGACGATTGCATCCACAACCGTCCACGCTTCGGCGTAATCTTTGACAGTTTGCGCCTGTCTTCTCGCGTCGACGAACGCTTTGATCGATTGGCGCAACTTTTCTTTCGTCATCTCTCGATCGCGAGAAAAGTCTATCGTGACTAGGGTTTCTCCTAAGGAGAGGAGGCCGGCAATGGCAGCCACGTCGGCACGTTTTAAAACCTTCCCAGTGTTGCCGCTAATTCTAGTTCTAGTACTGTTATCACTATTTCTACTCGAAAACGAATCGCCGTTGTTATCTTCGGCTTCGTCGTCGTACTCTCTCGAAAACGCGAATTCCGCGATGGACTCGGCGATTTCCATCCTTCGTCCCGCCATTCGTTTGGCGTATCCGGGACCGCCTTTTCTGACCGCTTTCAACACTGCTTCTGGCCACCACTCGGCGTATTTTTCTATCATAAACACTCTCTCGAAGATGACGCGTTGTAACTTCTCCTCCGCCGTCTCGGGAAATCCTTCGTCTCCGTTCTCTGTCGGCGAAGGCGACAAAAACATCTCCCGTTTCACCTTTTCGTCCATATCTTCCACGCATTGTTCCAACAACTTCAACTCCGGCGGGACATCGTCGCCGTCGCCCATCATCGCATCCACGACCGCGGGACTCATCCCGAGAGCGCTCGCGCTCAGATCCAAATTCTTCCGCGTGAAACCATTCGCGCGTTCTAAATTCTTCATCTTCAAACTCTCTCGAAAGAGTTTTCTCTGCAGCGTAAATTTCTTCTCGCGTTCCGCGAACGCCTTTTCCTCCTCGTCGTCGTCTTCCTCGTATTCGCGAATACGAGGAGGGGATTCCTCGCCTATCGTAGAGTACGGGGAAAACGCCTGTAAAGCGCGTCGACCGTTTTGGTGCTCAGTACTCCCAATGCGTACAAATCGACGAGCGCATCTTCCTCTCGCACGCGAAAACATCATCGCCGTTGTTAAGAAACTCATAATATATATTTATGTGTTGTTGTTCAAATTCTCTTAAACACTCCGCGCGAAAGCGTTTCTCGCCTTCTCCCAAGCGATGACGTGGTTCCCTATAATCTAAACGCTCGAATCACTTCTTCCCGTCCTCTTCATCATCACTGCCACCGAGAGTAATATTCTTCCACACTTGATCCAGTTTCCCTAAATCCGCGAACGCGACGCCGCTCGTGGCGACCATCACCCCGACCGTCGCGCCTTGCGCGAGAACTCGATAGCGCATCATCTTTTGCGAGAGGTTGAAATTTCCACTTCGGAAGGACATTAACCCGGCGAATAAAACCGCCGCGGTGGATGCGGCGCCGACGAGGACGAGCGGGGATCGTTTGCCCAGTAACGAACGCGTGGGGAGGATGTCTTCCGGGTGGTCGATACCCATGCGAAAGTCGTCGTCGTAAAGGGGTGCTCACTGGTGTGGCTTTTACTCAGCGCGGAGTTGTACTGGGAGAATTAATTGTGGAGGAAAAGCAAAAAGAAGGCTTGAGAACGCTCGCGTGGCACAAAGCGAATGCATCATCGTTTTCATTTTTCAGTCGGTTCGTTCTCGATCGTTTCCAGAGCGAATTGAAAAGGAAACGAATGTTTGTTTTTTTCGAGCAACTGAAGGTGTTAAAGAAACATCGTCTCCTCGCCGTCAAATACTACACACGTATCTTTTTACCATCGCATTGAACAACAGTTTGGTACACGTTTTTGCGCGCGCACTTCCGTTTCAGCGAGGATGATGAGTATATCGATCGCGCCAAACGCCGTATCGTCGTCGTCGTGGTGTCGTTCGAATTATTCGAGACGACGGTCGCGAGCGTCTCGATTGCTCTGCTCGTCCTCGTTTACGTCAAACCGGGGTGGTGATGATGATGATGATGATGACAACGACGGAGGAAAAGACAACAACGTGAAAGGCCTTTCCGCAATCAAACGAACGAACACAAATGTCGACGAAGACGCCGTGCTTTCGAACATCGGAGACTCTACGAGTCAAAAGCGAAAAGCGGACGAATTCGCGCAGATGTTGAACGCGGCAAAGAAATACAGCGCGAGTAAAAAAATGGGCGTGGAAACACCGAGTGTACAAGGTGGAGGGGATTCGAAGAAGCTCACCGCGGAAGAGAGGATCGCGCAGGCGAGAGGGTACGCGACGAAGAAGAAGGAAGAGATGTCCTCGTCGAAGAATAAAGATGCATCAGAGGAGGAAGAGAAACCATCGTCGTCGCGACCGCAAAAATCCGTGAACGTTCAAATCATATCGAAAGATACGTCGTACAATCCGTTCGACGAGGACGAGAGCGTCGTCGGCATGGACGATATCGAAACCGGGGTGAATTATAAACCGAAAGTGTCCACGTGGGGGGTATTCCCGCGTCCAAAAGATATCTCCAAAGAGTACGGGGGTGGAAGAACTTTAAAAAAAGACGAGAAAGGGCAAAACATTATCGAATCGAAAGAAGAAACCGAGGCGAGGAAAATCCGCGTGGCGAAAAAGTTGGAGAAGTATCGCACGACGAACGCGCTGAACATGACGAAAGAGGAAGAGGAGAAAGTGCGAGAAGCTTTGGCGGAAGCGAACGAGTTCTTACGCGTCGGGAGCGTGACGAAAGGTATTGCGGTTTTAGAGCCGTTCGAGAAGGATATCAACGCGCGATCGGAGTTGGGAGGACAGGTGATTTTTTGTTATGCGATGTGTTTAGATAACGCGCAGCGGAGAGACGAGGCGTTGAAACAGTATAAAAGAGTTTTGGGAAACCAGTACGGTTTAGTGTCCAAGCAGGCGGAGAGAATGCTGTGGGGAATGACCACGGCGTCGAAGAAGATGAAAGCGGATTTGTTCGATTACGAATCGGACAGGAGAAAGTTTACCGAAGACGCTTTAGAAAAATGGGTCAATCCAAAGTGGCGGTCCAGAGAGGAGGACGTTGAAGAGGCGAAGAAACTGAACGAACAAGCGATCATGTTCGTTTTCGGATTGGTGGTTTTACCGTTGATAAGTTTTATCGCGTACTTGAATATTTGATGATGATGACAATTAGAAGAACAAACAAAAATGTACTAGAAGAAAAAATTGTATTATATTAGCGAGCGCGAGCGCAAAGTAGTTTTGACGACCTGTGAATTATTCCTACGTACGTCTAGGTGAGGGGATATGTAATGTGTTACACGACTACTACTTCAATTTAGAAACTTCATACCCACCTTTCCCGTCGCCTTTGATTTTTAATTCGTTCGCGTGGAACTTTCTCAACTCTAATCGATGCGCGATGGAGACAATGGTCGTGCCGCTCGAGCACACCTCTTTATACAACTCCGCCTCGTGATCTGGGTTTATCGCGCTCGTCGCTTCGTCTAAAATAGCAAACTTGGGGTTGTGATAAAACAATCTCGCGAATCCAATGCGTTGTCGTTCGCCTCCAGATAACACATCGTTCCATTCCAAATGTCGCATGCCTAATCCTAACGCGTAATCGCCCTCGATGAATTTACCTAAACCGGCTCTTCGCAAGCACTCTTTGACGTATTCATCGTCCACGCGCGCTTTTTTCGTGTTGGCTGGATATACCACTTGGTCTCTCAAAGAGCCTTGGGATAAGTACGGGCGTTGCGGCAACCACATCATCGAAAACTCATCAGCCGCTGGTTTCGTCACGGCGCCAGAAACCGGCTCCCACAATCCCGCCAACACGCGAAGCAACGACGTTTTCCCGCACCCGTTCGGTCCGGTGATCAATAAATGTTCGTTTCGTTTGATTTCTAAGGACAGGTCTTTGAGTAAAATGCGCGTAGAACCGTCAGGTTCGGGAGCACCGACGGAGACTTTATCGAACCGAATCGACGTTTGCGCAGCTTTTTCCTTCTCTCCTTCTCCTGCGGGTAACGCTGCTAACATCTTCTCCTCTTTCGCTTTCTTTTCCATCGCTAACGATTCTTTCTCTGCGTTATCTAACGTGTGAAACAACTCTCCTAATCTGTGCGCGTATCCTGCCATTTCGTCCAAATTCTTACCCAACAACAAAACTTCCGTAAACGCGCCGCCGCTTCTCAACATCAACTCCTCCGTCGCTCGAAACGTGGAAATCCGTTCGCCTTCGCCCATACCCCGCTTCGCCATAAACGGCACGTGCACGAACACGCTTCCAACTAATAAACCTTGAAACTTGGAAATGTTATCTGCCACAGACTTTCGAACTCTTTGCAACGCGTGCCACCTTTGCGTGGTGACTAAATTATCCAACCCGGCGTTCAACAAATCCTTTTCGCGTTCGCCTCCCTTTAGCAACGCAATCTCTTCCGCGTGTGCGATTAATCGCGCGTGCTGGTGTCGGAATCCACCTTCCAATGCGGCTTCTCTGGCAACCATCGGGCCTAATTTTGGCGACATCGCCCGTAACGTCCCGGTGATGAAAATTTGACTCGCGAACAACGCCAAAGGTCGAGAATACCCCAACTCCTTCGCCGCTTCCGTCAACGACAACGTAAACTCCAAAATCGGTTTAAAGCTGTGTCCGTACAAAAATGCCGCCTCTCGACTGAACTCGTTAATATCCGCCACGATCCGTTGGTCCACGTGTTCCAAGCCACCTTCCCTCAACACCGCCGTCTTGTAAAAATTGTTCAGCTTCATGTACTTTTCGTGCGCTCTTCTCGTCAGCGCCGACCTTAACTCTACCTGAATCAACGACTCCGTATACCTGAGCCCAGAATTCACGACGACTCCGCACGTCATCCATCCGATAAAGTTCCAATACCACCTCACCCAAAACTTCCAATCCGCGGTCGCGATCGCTTTCGTCAAGTAAAACGTGTTGACTTTATTCGCCCGAACGGTCAACAGCGTTCGCATGACGAGCAACGAAAACTGCGCGGAAAGGAGTTGAGACCCTCGACACGTGGGCGTCGGGAACGCAATTCGGAGTAAATATTTCAGCTCTTGCCAAAACTGCGCATCCGTCGCGCCTCTCGGTCCTTTCTTTTTCTTCTTCGACTTCTTCGCCAACGTATTCTTCCCTCCTTCCTCTTTATCCAACGTGTTCAAATCCAACATCGTCGAGCACTCTCGAATCGCCTTCGACGCCTCGGCTCGTTTCTTGCTCAAGCTAATCACCTCCGTCCCGGCGACCGAGGCAAACCCAAAGCACGATATCGCCAAAAACGACACGTACGTCACGTCTCGTTTGATTTGGTTCAAGTTGACGGCGAACCCGTCGGCGGAATGCGTCGAGACCGCATCGAAGACCAGTTTTAAGCCGTGGACGAGACCTATTTTACTCCCACCGTTATTATTATTATTACCACCACCGGACGACGACGCGGAGAAGGCAGAGGATTTCGTTTTAAGGGCGTCCATCTTTCTCTGACTCTCTCTTTAAAGCGCGCGCGTGTATTATCGCGCGGGTTTACGACGAGTACATTTTGGGGGTTTCTTTGTGAGGTGTGATATTTAGGGTGTTAAAACCTAATGGCCATTTCCCGCATTCCGTGGGAAAAGATTAGTCACACAAAACGACGCGCGGAGAAGAAGAAGAAGAAGAAGAAGGAAAAGAGCGAGACCGACCGAGGACATCGATCGATTGAAAACTGATCGATCGAAAAATTTAGTAGTGTTTGTGAGAATATATAATCATGGAAGCATCTTCCGTTCGTTTGCAACGACTGCTCGAGACGTCGACGAATTCGACCAATTCCAATGGAAAAGTATCCTCCTCGATCGAATCCATGCCGTACGCGACCGCGGCGACCATCGCGGCGGAATACACGAAACGAATCCAACACTTGGAAAAAGAGTTACGGGATGCGCACTTACAAATTTCCGAGGGCAACGCGGCCAAACACTCCTCGGCGACGACATCGATTGAGTTGGAAAAAGCGAGAGAGAGAATCGGAAATCTGGAACAAGCCGTCGTGTTGCTCACGCGAGAGAAGGACGAAGTCACGCGGCATCATCGAGACGCCGAGGAGGCGTACGCGAAGCTGTTTGAAAAAGCGTCGGATATCGACGGCGCGAAAGATACGGCGATTAGAAACGCGAAGCGAGACATCGAGAAGAATTTACGAGTGGAATACACGCAAAAAATGGACGAGTACGAGAGACGCGTGGAGCGGGAGATGAACGAGTTTCGCGAGCAACAGGTCAAGCAAGTGCACGAGGCGATTTTAGACGCACACTTTTCGGTGCCAGAGAGAGAGAAGATGAAGGAAGATCACGAGGACGAGTTGGCGAGGTTGAAAGCGAGAGTGGACGAGACCGTGGAGTTTCACGTGAGAGAAGGCGTGAATCAAGTGAAGAGCGAGTACGAGAAGAAGTTTTTGGAGCAAGCGATCGAGGTGAGAGAAAAAGCCGAGGAGAACGCGGAGTTGTTGGAGACTTGCGTGAGGTTGAAGAGGGAGAGAGATACCGCGGAACGGTTGAGACAAGACGCCAAAGGGGAAGGGATTAAGTTTTTGACGAATACTTTGAAAGAGATGGAGTTGAAGCACGCGGAGCAACAAGAGGTGGTGAACGAGTTGAGAGAACGGGAGAGGAAACGAGCCGAGGAGAAGATCGACGAGACGTACGCGGAAGTCAACCGACAGTTGGACGACGAAAGAGAGCAATTTAAGATTAAATTCGAAAAGCAACGAAAGTTCATGACGGAAGAGTTGGAGCAAGCGAGAGACGAGGCGAAAGAAGCCGCGGTGAAGTTGACGAACCATCACGAGGAGATGAAGGAGAAAATGCACGACTTGACGTTGAAAAGTCAAGATTTGATCGATCAAAACGCGCGTTTGAGAGACGTGGTGAAAACGTTCGAGGATTACGTCGAGGAGTTGGAGGAGAGAGAAGCGCGATTGGAGATTTACCAATCGAAATTGGTCGGCGCGAAGGAAACGATCGAAGCTATGAAAGAAATCATGGCGGACGATAAACACAAAATCGCGCAAGCGGTGTCGAACATCATGAGGAACGTAAATGACGTCAAAGCGTGGGCGACTGGAATTCGATCGAAATTAACCTTAGCTGGAGCGGAGAGCATGGACGTGCAAAGAGCGATGGTGTCGTTCGAAGACGCCATGCGATCGGTGGACCGAGCGATCGCCGAGGTGGAAACGAGCTCTAGTCGCGACTCGGTGAGATTGATGGACATCATGAAACGCTCCGAGGCTACCGCGGAGAGGGAAACCATGGACATGCGTTCGGGGAGATCGGTGAGAAAGAGCGAGTTGCAAAAGAAACTATCAGCCGCGAGCGATGGCGATAAAATTACCGCGTTAGCGGACGCGCACGACGGATTCCAAGGGTATGTGGAAAAATACGGTATTGCCGCCTCGGTTTGGGGAGCGGGCGCGGTGGAGCGACCGAAAGCCGCCGCGGACACCTCCGGCGGAGGGTCCTACTTTGGCGGCTTGTTCGGCGGATAACATGAAAAACACATTCTTTCTATCTATCTATACGCTACTTCGTAAAAGTACAACTACGCTATATTCTTTATCGTCGCATCAAAGATCGTCCCATATTTGGTAATCGTTCATCCCATCCCCGTCGTCGTCGTGCGCTTCGTCGCTACACGCCACTATCACCATGACGCCGTCCTTTTCGTCCGAGTTTGTCACCGCGTGGCCTAATCCCCGCGGACTCGACACGAGCACCCGCTCGCCTCTCGAAAAACTATAATCGGTATACCCCCCGCCCGTTTCCCGCTCGACCCGAACGATCCCGTTCGCGTTCCCAAACACCGCGAATGTCTCCGCTTTCCCTCGATGTCGATGGTTCCCTCTCGTTTTCCCTCTCTCGATCGTCCCAAAGTGCACGTCTTTACACGCTTTCGGTCCAACCAATCCCGCGCGGTCTTGCGCTCGAAAAATCTCCTCCATCCAGTGCTTTTCAGATGTGTTCCGTATATCGTTGTTGTCGTTTTTGAGTTTCACCGCGCCTTCCCCTCGCTTCGATGCGAGTGGATCGTTTGATTCTGGCATCGGTAAAATGTTGACATCATCGACGGTTCTTTTCCTTTTCCGAGTGCTGCTCTGCTGCTTCACATCTGCGGCGCTCTCTCCTCCGTCCTCAAAGACAACATTCAGAATTGGCGACCGGTTTTGCATCGTCATCATCACCATCACCATCATCATCAAAAGAAGCGATAAAGACAGCGCACCGCGACCTCCGCGAGAAGTATAGGAGGAGCACACGGAGGACATCTCTCGCGAAACGCTCGGCGAAAGCGATTCGAGTGAAAGAGTGAGAGAAAAAACGGACACTAAAACGGATAAGATACGTTTGTTTAGTGTTGTGTGCGGATTTTTCCCTGACTGCCCCTTTTTATTCCATTTTCGCTTCACTGTACATGCGCGCATCGACGCGCGGAGCATTCATTCGTTCTACTCTCACCGCTCCTCTCGCGACAACGCGGAGACGACATAATATCTTTTTCGAAGGTTTCGTTGGTTCCAATCAAAATATGACCGAGTCCGCCGTCGTCACGCACACCGGTACGAAACCATGTTGTAAACACACTTTGTTCTCTTTCGGGGAGCCGCCACCGGGTTCCCTTACCTTCTTTCTCCGTGTACTGACCCTATGAATGCGTCCTCTCTCAATCGATTTACTACGTCTCAAAAGGGAACAACACTCTCAAAGACGGATGGTTCTCGGAAATCTCCCCGGAAATGTGGCCCGGACAAGCGAACTCGCTCGAGATTCAAGAAAAACTGTACGACCAACAAAGTGAGTTTCAACACGTGCAAGTGTTCAAAACGTCCACGTACGGGAACTTACTCGTATTGGACGGGTGCATACAAGCGACGGAACGAGACGAGTTCGCGTATCAGGAGATGATTGCGCACTTACCTTTGTGCGCGATGTCGCGGGAACCGAAACGGGTGTTGATTATTGGCGGCGGCGACGGCGGCGCGCTGAGAGAGGTGACGAGGCACCGGTGCGTGGAGCGGGTGGAGATGGCGGAGATTGACGGGATGGTTCCGGAAGTGAGCAAGAAGTTTATGCCGTACATGGCGCGAGGGTTTGAGGACGAACGGGCGACGGTGATGATTTGCGACGGGGTGAAGTTTGTGGAGTCGTGCGAGGAAGGGACGTACGATTGCGTCATCGTGGACAGTTCCGATCCGATTGGGCCGGCGAGCGTGTTGTTTGAGGAGAGGTTTTTTAGAAGCGTGTTTAAAGCGTTGAAACCTGGAGGAGTGGTGTGCACGCAAGGCGAGTGTTTGTGGTTGCACGGAGAGTTGATTGGAGATACGTTGGAGATGTGTAAGAAGGTGTTCGTCGGAGGCAGCGTGAGCTACGCGTATTGCACGATACCGACGTATCCGAGCGGACAAATCGGGTTCGTGTTAGCTTCGAAGCCCGAGGTAGATGGGAAGACGGTCACGTTCGAACGGCCCAGTCGAGAAGCGCCGAAAATGAAAGAAGGATCAACGCTGAAGCCGCTGAAATATTACAACTCGGCTATTCACTCGGCAGCTTTCGTGCTTCCTGAATTCGCTCGCCAAATCGTCGAGCCGCATCTCGTGCCGGGAAACGATGCCGCCGCTTGAGGCAATTTACGATACACGCGAAACACTTTTTGATTATTTAGAAAATAAGAAACGTTTTTACTAATTTAAGAAATACGAACGGAGATTAAAATAGAAGTCATGCGAGAGAGAGAGAGAAAAAAAGAGAGTTTAAACCAAGTAGATGTCATGACAAACACGCGTTGATCATTATTATTATCACGAGTATATATAATAATCCACTCAATTCACACACGTATATACATAGTATATAAAATCACAACGAGCCGGTATACAATTCCCGCTCTGGTTTGTCTCTTCTCAATGTATTTTTATTAAAGTAGTATTAGTACAATCTCTCTTTCTCTCTCTCTCTCACACACAGACAGACTTCAAATCGGCGTCGTGCGCAACGAAGAGAAGATATCTCTCGGCGTCACGTTTTTAAACCTCGGCGTCGTCATGCCTCCACCGTTGGCGACCGTCGGCGTCACCGCGTTACTATTGTTACTCGCGTTATTGTTGATGTTGTTGTTGATGTTGTTATTATTGTCGTTATTGTTGTTTATGCTATTGACGACCTTCTTCGGCGACGCGAACGACGACCTGTTGTTATTCGTCTTATAATAATAATTCGTATCATTCGGAGGCGTCTCGTCTAAATCAAACTTCATCTTCTGCCCAACTTTAACCGGCGCGTTCAACAACGCTTCCCTCATCCACTTCCGCATGCTCACCGGACTACTCCTCCGACCGCCGTCGTCGCCAACTTCTTCTCCATTTCCCAAAGGCGTTTTCGCCTTCGCGTCGAAACTCGCGTTCATGTTTTTACCGCAGCGCAGTCGCGCAGTCGTATCGTCGCCGGGCTCCTCCGGCGTCGATGTCGTCGTCGTCGTCGTCGTCGCGGCGTGCCGCGACCCTTCGTCGCTCGTAAAATACGTCGCGATTGGTGTCGCGTACCCGCTCCCGCTCGCGTCTTTCTTCTTCTTCTTCTTATTTTTGTTGTTGTTGTTGTTGTTGTTGTTCTCGTTCGACGCTTTCGTCCTCCCTCTCTTCGTCGTTCCTTTCGTCCTCGTTTCTCTCGATTTTGCCTTCACCGTTGTCGTCTTCTTCGTCTTCTTCTTCTCCGTCGACGGCGTGGTGAACACCAAAACGTCGTCTCCGTCGTCGTCGAACCCCGCAACGTTTACGAAATCAAACGCTTCTTTTCGAATCACCTTCGCCGACGATGGGGTGGTGAGTAAAACGTTGTCATTGTTCTCGCGTTCGGAAAGGTCCGACGACCCATCATCTCTCGACGCGTCGATCTCTTTTCCAATCATCTTCGAGCGGAGATTGTATCGTCGTCGATTTTTTAACGTCGTCGTTGTTAAAGCCCCGGAGGATGAATTATTCGTGTTCGTTTGACTCCTTTCCCGCTCGTGCCGCTGTTTGAGTCGTCGTTTGGTCGTCTGAATCGTCATCGTAAACGGCAGAAAAGGATCAGACGAGAGAGATGCTCTTCTTTGTGCGTCGAACGCGTCAAACTTTTGGCGGGAAACCAACCAAAAAAAATGGGAGAGTAAGAATTACGTACTTACACCCTAAATTTTTAAGTGCTTGTGGTACTCTTATACCCTAAAATAGAGACTCTGATTAGTGTTTAGGCTTACTCCTCAGTCTGTATCGCTCTTCATTGTTAGTTTCTTGTTTTGCTCCGACGAATGTCGCATTCTTCAGAAGAGACGCTCAAACGATGAAACGCGAGGACGAACAACGACCGAATACTACTAAAAGTATCGTCATCAACGGGAAAGGACTCGTGCTTTTCGTTGTACTCTCTCTGTCCGCGATGGTTTTCCTGTCGTATTTTCCTCTGGCGACGACTTCTTCTTCGTCTGTTTTCGATAAAAATGCCGAAGAGGATGGGCTGCTGCTTCCAATAGCGAAAGAGGAACTGGAGGAGGTTTTGAAAGAGGAACAACGAGAGAAGAAGAACGTGTAGAACAACGCAGAGATGTAATACTTTAGTATGCTGTAATAAAAGTGAGCGCAGAAGAATACCTATTCCCCTTAAATGTGATGAGTGTAACCGCCACCGCGTTTCAATCCGTCGCTCGTACGCTTTTACGACGCGGCGAACGCGGCGTCGTTCAAGCACGCTCGGAGCAAGATTTTTTCGCTCAGACGAAGTTTCAAAGCGACGAGGACTCTTTTTTGGCGGCTTCGTTGTTTTCGGTTTTTGTCGCCGTGACGTTCCTTGGTCCCGTCGACTTTTAGGCGTCGTTGTATTCGCCGTAACGCGGTCAAATCTTCCGCGATGGACGTCGCCGAGTATCGAGCGAATTCGCGTTTGTATATTCGTCGCAACAAAGATGACGCGGTGGTGGTCGTCGTTGGGGTTTTTGTCGTCGTTATACATTCTCGTTCGATCGTTTGGACGATGTCGAGTAAATCTTTCGAGACGCATTGGAAGGAAGGATGGAGGATTTTTGTTTCCGCGGAGGAGTCCCACGGCGTTTCGGTGACGTTGGAGAGGAGGAATTTGCGGAGGACGGGTCTTTCGGTCGTCGAGGACGGGGCGAGGACATCGAGCTGTTTGCATTTTTCGAGAACGCGCGGGTGCGCCAAGAAGTCGCGCAACACGGCGGTGGCGGAGATTTCGATTTCCGTCGCGCCTTCGTAAATGAACGTCGTCGACTCTTTTGCTTTTTCTTTTTCGTCGTCGTCGTCCATAAAAAGCGGGAAATTCAACCGCTCGTCGTCGTCGTAGATAAAACCAAACTCGAGAAGTGCGCCGCCACTACTTTTATCGGCGTAATCGTGAAAGGCTTGCGTTCCGGCGCGATATCCGCCCACCGTCGCGTGCAAAGAGATGTCGTCGTGAGGAGAAAGTCGCACCTCGCATTTCGCCGCGTCTCTCGCGGAATTGAATATATCCAAGCCCGGACAGAGGAGCAAAGCGCCGTTTTCGATTTCCGGAAGCGTAAACGCGCGCGCTAATACCGTGGCGTACGCCCATTCGAACCATTCTCGCAACGTCTCGAATCGAAACGGCGTCAGTCGTTTTCGTTGTCGCGTCTGCGTCTGCGTCTGTTTTGTCTGCGGCATCATCAACCGCTCAAACTCTTCTCGTAAACTCGCGTTGGAAAATAAAACTTGAAACTCCTCTGCGACCAATTTCTTCCTCCGTTTCGCTCTCTCTCCGATGCGACTGTTTTGCAAAAACGCCAACTCCTCCGTCGACCACAACAAAAGCGAATCCACGTTCGTCGGCAACAAATCCACGTACGCCTGCCAATGCGGTGAATAATCATCCCTCGAGCTTTCTTCCTTCTCATCTCCGTTTTCTCCTCTTAACTCTTCCGCTCTTCGAGTACTCCTCGCTTTCAGATCCTGATACATCAGCGCCATAACCAACATGCTCGTCCTCGTCGAATCCAACGGAAACGACGACGACGCGTTCGCCCCGTCCTCGTCGTCGTCAAAATCCGATTCTTCATCATCGTCTTCGATCAAAACGCCTCTCAGTTTACTCGCGAACTGTTCTTTCACGAAAATCTCCCCGACTTTCGAGCTAAACCCGAGCTGTTCGCAATCGGCGCGTAAAAACACGTCCCATCGCATCGCCGTCGGTAACGTCGTTTCCG
>JACLAA010006533.1_pt1 | contig 33780 bp, 23 predicted proteins | sample 8027891 | NCBI WGS metagenome assembly JACLAA01 (sample SAMN15724900, study PRJNA655200) | protist metagenome | isolation source: fluorescence activated cell sorting (FACS) single amplified genomes of... | place: Spain: Blaines Bay Microbial Observatory, Mediterranean Sea | collected 2016-01-19 | reverse complement strand
ATGCATATTTTAGCTCTGACGGAGTGCAGAATCGACGAAGCGACGTGTGAAGACGTGCAGAAATTACTCGACGCTCTGCAGAAAGAATTCGGTGGTAGTAACAAGGCGAATATTGAAGCGCTGTGCGACGCCATGGAGAGTAAACTGTTCGAGTTGAGCAAGACGTTGGTGAGCGGTTGGAGAGGCAAGGCGATCTTTTCTGGGATAGAAGACGGCAATGGCGACGACAATAACATCAATAGTAATAATAATAGTACGGATTTAGAGGCAATTTTGGATTACTTAATTGCGACGACGTGCCACGAGTGCATAGAAAACGTGTGCGTGAAACTCGACGAAGAGACCAATATCGACATCGTAGTGTTTCCGAGACTTGTTCGGTTCGCGAGGAATTCAGCGTTGAAACTCGGAGGAGAGACAAATCCATACTCGCACGAGTTGAATAGATTTTCGGAAAAAGTATCTCAAGCTTTGAAGCGAGGATTGGCGACGATTGAAATTAGCGAAGTGATTGAAAATGAGTTGCCAGCGGTGTTGCGAGCGTACAACTTGCGATTTCTGAGAGATTTGAAGAAGAACAAGCATTTGAGAATAAGCACCACTGGTAATGCTAATGGTAGTAGTTCTCATGGAAATACCACTAGTCATTTTAGCAACGATAGCAATAGAAGGAGAACATTTACGGGTGCGCACGGCTCGCTCTCGCTTAACGATGTGGCGTCGTTACCGTCGCAGTCGCCAGAGAAGCGGAAGAAAAACAAGAATAGTGGCGGAGGAGGTGGATACTTTTTTGGTCTCGTCGGTGGTGGAACAGACACAAACACCAGTAAAAATAGGAAGCGGCAACGTAGAGAAGAAAAAAAGAAAGCTTTTGAGACCGTCCGAAGTCAAAAAACGGCGCTGGATGCGCAAGACGCTTTACTCATCTCTTGGATTCGTTCGGCGTTGGAGGTTCGTGAGGATTTCTTTGACGAAGATGATTCAGATTCTTCTGACGATGACGACGATAACGACGATGGTGTCCGTGGTAGCAGCGCAGCGCCGTCGACAGCACCATCGTCGTCCGTGGCGATTCGGAGCGGATTGGTGCTCACCGGGTCCCAAGTCGTCAAGGACTGGCAACGCGAGGATGGCTTCACTTTGAAAAGGCGATGTCGAACTTCAAAACCAGATTTTTTATCGAAAGATGGCGACCCGGTCGACGAAGACGATGATACGGACATTTGGACGACGGAAAATTTATCCACGGGCCCGTTTCAAGCGCACTTCACGCGAGCGCTTTCCAGCTTAGAGAACGCTTTGCGAAGAGCGAAAACGTGTAAAACAGAGGCAACTTCCGTGGCTTCGGCGGCGAGGGTGATATTGGCGGCTTCCAGAACAGCTCGCGGTGGCGAAGAATTGGAGTTATGCACGAGTTTGTTCGGTGATCCGCCGTACTTCGCCGTTTTAGGTCTCAATTCGAGAGAATACGACAATAAGCTCGACCTCGGTGGTCCTCCGGTTGAGATTTTTGTGGAAGAAAATCGGGTCACGGTGCAGTGTCGCTCGGTGTATGAGATTACCAGACATCCGATTGACGACGACGATTTTGCCAATGACGATGCCCTTTTCATGCCCATACCATGGTGCGCAATCGCAATATCGTACACTACAATCCTCGAAACGAACCCGCTCGATGGCATATTGGAAGTAAAACGAACGCGGTGCGGTCTAAACAAACGCGTTTCGCAAAAACGCCTCAACCGTTTTTTACGCAACAAACATACTGGAACAGGCGGTAAGAGTGTTACATCTGCGAACGTAAACGATAACAATAGTAATAATAATGAAGACGACGACGACAAGGAGGAGGAGAAAAGGAAATCGAAGAATATGAATACTAAAAGTTCTAATAGTGCGGACAGCACCGATGGTGGTGGTATATTGAATTCTTTGTTTAGCGCCGTGTTCAACTTTTAATTTTAACCAATATAATAATCGAGGTGGACAACATGATATGAAACGAGTTTTACCTTTTTCCACCAGCGCACCTCTCCCTTCTTTCAAAAAACTCTTCTTTTGTCTTTTGCATTCTTCACAACAAAGAATTCTCTTCACAAAAAAAAGAATTTAAACACGTGCTCGAAAGAAAGCGCGCAGAATATCATCAATCCTTTTACCGCACTTATCACAGAGTCTGTCGTTACCTTTCAACCCAGTTTACACGTTTTGAGAAGAGTTTTGAGAAGAGTAAAAGAGAGAGAGAGTGCGCGAAAGAGGAATCGGTGAGGAAAACCTCTCGGTCGAAAAAAAAAAAAGAAAAGAGAAGTCAAATAGTCCCTCCTGCCTGAGGAGGACGAGGAGGATCGTGTTTGTCTCCCCTACATATTTTTGAGAGAAGTAGACGTCTTTTCATTTTTTTTGGAAGGAAGGTTCTTTCTCCTCAAAAAGTGCGGGAAACGTTTGGTCGGCACACAATTTGAGAACGCACGCTTTGCGCTGACCACGATCGGAGGAGGATGGTCGGTACCTCCCCCTCTCCATCCGGGGATTCCTCGACGACGGTATTGTTGAAAAGAAGAGGGGTGATGATCACGTCTAAAGCTCAGCCGTGTGAACTCATGCGGAGAGTTGCGTTGCCATTGCAGAAGAAAAAAGTCACCCCGAAGGAAGAAATCGACGGTGAGGTGGAGGAGTGTGAAGGAGGAGGCACCAGGAAGACGACGACGACGATTGAGGAAAAAGCAGAGAAAAAAAAAGGGACCACCACCGTTGACGGCGGCGAGGGAGACGACGAGAAAGAAAAAGAAAAGGGAGAGAAAAGAACAGACGAGAAGATGATGAGCGCGACGGCGATGGAACGCGCGTACGTTAAGAATTTCAGCGCGGACAAGTTTTGGTTCTCCATAGATGGAAAAGTGCACAACGGGAAAGCGCTAAAAAAAGCGATTCCTCTCGGGACTTTTTTCGAGTTTGCAAAAGAGGGCCTCACGCGAGACACTTGGAAGCACTTGGAAAATGAAGGCAAAGCAAAGAGTTTGATACGAACGGTACCAGATAAGTGCCCGAATAAAGAACTATACGCGGAGTTTGTGTTGTTACGATTAGTGGAAGTGTGCGAAGTCGCGCAAACGACCAAGAAAGGGTGGACGGATAAAGGATGGGCACAGTGTCGCTTCGAGTTGGTACCAATGTTTGGGAGCCACTTGCGCGAAGGCGAACGCGACGAGCTTGTTTTGAATATTTTGGTAGAAGCAGCGTTCCACAGATTGAGAGTTTCAAAATTAGCGCCTTCGGATGGTACTGGTATAAAGATACACATGAGGTACGATGGATTTCGCTCGCCGGTGGGACACAGACTCGCGCTGGAGGACGGTGTAAGCGACGGGAAGCCAGATATGGACAAGCAACAAAAGAAAATAGAAGAAGGCGAAAGTTTGACAAAGAACAAGATGAATAAAAAGAGAATTCAGGCGTCGATAGTATCAACAAAAGCCACGGGTACAGCGAAGGTATCGCAGCGCTCGCGCAAATCGTCTCTCTCGAAGGGAACAAAGGAGAAAGAGAGGAAACGTGCATCGCCGGTGCAGAAGCGCCGTAGTCCACCACCACCACCAGTAGTAGTAGTAGTAGCAACATACAACAAATCGCGACCATCGTTAACAGCGGGTCCGCACAGTTCGTCGCAAGAACATTCCAAAGAAGGTGGTAGTACGAATTGCTTGAAATCATCGTTTGGTACTGAAGCAGGACCGGGGACGGCAGCGGCGGCGGCGGTGACTGCAGCTAAAACGATGAACCGATCAAAGTACAGTGGAGGGAATAGAATCGAAGACTTGGGGGATGGTACGAAGAACAGGAAGAGTTTTAACAGCGCTGTTGGTAAAAAAAGGAAGAGTTCGGAGTCGGAAGAAGAGTTGAAGAAGCAGAAAAAGAGCAGTGATAAAAAAAGTCAACCACCATCCTCTCCGCAGTCCCTGAAAGCGTTGAATGCAAAGTTGAAACACATATACTCGGAGTTTCTCGGCCACAGAATAGAAACAAACGATGGCGGGTTGAAAGCGGCGGTGGTGCACGAGCTGTCGCCTATTGCGCACCCGAAATTTTCGAAAATGTCAGGGATACAAGAGTGGAGGAATTGCGTCGTTTTGTACGTAAATGTTGGAGACAAGTATGGAAATTCCTACGATAACGTGTTTACAAACTGTGGTGGGTGCATCACGTGGTTCGCCCAACCGAGACAGGACGAGGAGAGTTCGCCAATACGGACGATTTTGAGCACCATGTCCAAGAAGGAAGTTTCGTGCGAGGAGACAAAGAACAAAGCTTTGGAGGAAGGCGAAGAGGCGGAAAAGTCGTTTCCGAAATGGCCCGTACATTTATTCTGTCGAATGGAGGGAGAGACGTACACGTACTGTGGACGATTGAAAGCGTTGAACTACGAAGCGAACAAGCGACCGATGAAGTTCACTTTTCAGTTGTTGGACGCTCCGTTGTTGCGCGTTTCGCAAGATTTTCTCTCTCTGGTCGAACTCGCGGACGGAGATGTACATCAGTAAAGTATGATAGATAAATATAAATATAGATGTTACAAAATTAGAATCAGAATCAGATTGAGTTTAAAGTTTATGTGACTTTTGAGACTTGCTTGGGTGATGATGATTTTTAAAGCGTGTTCTCAAATTATTGGTTCTCGGTCAAGCTCCCTCCTTCGTTGCTTGGGGCGAACCGAGAAGGAGCGGCTCTCTTCGTCGTCATGAATTTCCCTCTTCCCAAGCCTAACGCGATTCTCCCCTGACCGAAACTACCCGCGCTTTTATCTTTCTTCGTGTGATGCGCTTTTCTATTCACAAACTTCGTCGCCGGTGACATGTGATGGTCCGTAGGACTGCTAAATCTGTTTTTTTTTAGAGAGAGATTGAGAGAGAGAGGGGAACAAACGCACAGTCAGAACAATTTCAAAAATGTCTCGTTGGATAGGATAAAACGTACTTTAAGTTTTTCAGTTTCGCCGACAAAGGCGTCATGGACACGTCGTTGGTCATTTCACCGAGCGCTTTCCGCCCATTCGCGTTGTTATTGTTATTGTTATTGCTAGATGATGACGGTTCTTCCGGTGAAGGCGTTCGCATGGAATCTTCGGGAAACGCAATTTTACTCGATGATGATGATGTTTGCGTCGGTGTCTTCTCCTCCTCTGAAACCGCAGATGACGACGATGGTTCCGGTGATTTCATTATTAACGACGCGTGAGTGCTTTCATCTCCCTTGAATTGAGCGTAACTTCGCGAGGAGCGGAACGGTGATGCGATGAAACCCATTTACTGATGATGAGCTAGGTGGGAATATTATTATATTATTTTGGTCTGAGGAAGTTGTTTTGGAGGAGGAGGAGCTTTTTTTCTTTTCTCGAGTTCTTTTCCCTTCTTTTTGCACAGGGCTGCCCTCACAAAAAAAAAGAAATGGCGCAAGCGTTTGATCCTCTGGGAGGAGGAGGAGGACCGAAGAAGAAAAAGACAACCGTGAAAGAAAGCGCACAAATATCAGAGATTACCGAAGACGATGACGATGAGAATAACGACCCGTTCTCCCCGGCGAACATAGGAGAAGGATCAGGATTTACTTGGAAACACGACACGAGAATGTGCATCTACGCGCCGTACATCGACGAGAACAAAACGGTGAAACAAGGGAGAAAGTTGAAGAAAGAGTTGTGTTGCGATCGACCGTATCCGTTCGAGATTAAAGAAGCCATAGAGAAAGGAATGAACTTACCGTGTGAATTGGAAGATAAGTGTTATTCGAGAGATTTCTGGGAGCGAGGACGGGTGAGAGTGGAGTATAAAAACGAAGACGGGACGCCGAAGAATCCAGAGTTTCCCACGAGACGATCGATATTAATCGAGTGCGCGAGGTTAGTACCGATGCACTGGGGGAGAACGGACGGGTCGTCCGCGAAGTTAATGAGAAGTCCGGAGGATATTTTTGACGTGTACCTTGCAGATTTAGCCAAGCAAGGTGGTGCACCAGGAACGGGAAAATCGGCGAAAGGTGGAGCGCTCGGCGACGGCGGCGAGAAAGCGGACAAGTCGAAGAATAAGGTCTCCTCGAAAGGCAAGAAAGGCAAGAAAGGGAGGAAATAATTGTAGATTAAGGTAGTGGCAAAGATTGTTAGTTTTGAATGTGAATATTTATATGTTCCTATCAGGTAACGTATGGTGTAGAATTTAAGAACCAACCTAATAACTAAAAGTAATCGTCTTCCTCTTCCATAAACTCGCGCAACGCCTCTTCATCTTCTAAACGCTTCATGCGCTCTTCCTTCGTTTCGTTCGTTTTGGTCGAACCTTTTTCCGGGTATCGCATCGCTCGCTGACACTCGTTGTGGACGTCCAAGCAATACGCGACTCTTTGATGGAAAACTTCACCCGGTAACGAAGTGCTGTACGCGTCCTTGGTTTCATTCGAGGTCATGATGCCCGTTTCAAAGTCAATCTGCGCGTCTACCGCCCCATCTCTGATGGCTTTAGCCACCACGCACTCAATCGCGCCTTCGCTGTTAATGTTATTACTAGTAGTGTTATTCATGTCGACGTCTTTCTGTAAGCCCAATTTCAACGCGATGTCGTTCAAAGAAATTTTGGAGTACGCGACGTTTACTTTAGCTAAGCCAGTTCTGATGACGTTGCGTCGTAATCGTGTGATCAAGTTGAACACGTTATCCTTCTCAAAAGTTGCTTTGTGTTTCTCCACGACGAGAGCAAACTCGTGCAAGTCTCCGGCGCGCACTGCACTCGTCAATTCAAAGTACGGCAACAACTTCGAGCGCATCTCGCTCGGGCTCGAAAGAAATTTTCTCTCCGGAATCTCTCCTAAAAGCAAACGCACGATACAAATCCACTTCGTCAAGATGAGTTTAAACCCCCAGGCGGCGTTGTTCGGCGCTTTACGCAACGCTTGCGTCAAGCACTCTTTTGCCTCCGTGTATTCTAACTGAATCGCTCGAATTCTTCCGAGGTAGTACAAATATCTACACTGTTGCGCCGAGGACCTCGAGCTCGGCAACACCGTTTTCGATCGAAGTTGCTCCGCTAACTCGTACTGTTTCAACGACACGTAATTTCTCAGCAACAAGTTCAAAGTCGTCTCTTGTCCAATCGCGTCTAGCCGAGACGTGGCTTGTCTGTGCAACGCCAACAACGTCTGTCTCGCGTCTCGTATGTTACCGAAACGTTCGTGCGCCAGCGAGTAGTAAAAATACACCTTCGCCGCAAACGCGTCCAACGTTCGTCGATTGAACGAAGAGAGTCGTTGCAAACAAATCTCGGACAATTGAATGGCATTCGCATCTTTCGCGTCGATCATGTGCATGAGCGCGAGAACGTAGCAATAGATTTCCGTCTCTGGGAGTTCGGATTTTAATTTTTTTCCAGAGTCGTCGTCTTCCTCTTTTACTTTCTTCGTCTCTGTTTTCTTTGCTTTCAAAAACTGTTTCAACGTCGTCGCGGACTCCGAATCGCTCGGTAAGACGGCCTCTATAAACGCGCAGATACCTTCTGCGGTCAATTTCGTTCTCACCATGTGCGTCTGTAAAGAAAGAAAAGAAGAAGAAGAAGATGATGATGATGAGTATATATGAATAGAAAGAAAGAAGAAGAAGACGAAGGAGAGAGAGATCGTTATTTTGGACGATGATGATGAAAATGAGATCGCGCGCAAAAGAGACGACGAGGAGAGTTCTTATTGAATAAATAAATAAAACATACTTGTCTGAACACGCTCGCGATGAATCGCGGTTCGCCTTTACTCTCCACGGATTTCTTAATCAAAGAGACGTTGCTGATGAGCGTTTTCGATGGATCGATTTCTCTTTCTTGTTCTCCTTCTTCACCTTTCTCTTCGCCCCCGGTGTCCATCTTGTCCATCTTGTCCATCTTTTAATTCGACGAGAAAAAACAGAAAAAAAAGTGAAGAATCGATGAATTTTTGAAAAGCTTATTGCGAGTCCCACATTGGCTCACAATATTGGACACATACTCTATCTATCATCAATTCTATAAACTAAGAAGCTAATTTTCTTCTAGCGGCGGCGTGAGCTTCGTGTCTTCTCTTCAACTCGTCGACGAGTTGTTTCTCGATGTCCTCTTCGCCCGGGTCTCGAAGTAAACGCAAAGCGTCGACAGCCCCGGTCTTCTTTCCTTCTTCGTGTTCTTCTTTTTGGAATAGTGTCACCTCGTCGTACCGCTTATCTAACTCGTTCGCTACTATGCAGTGCATGTTGTATTTATCCATCGCGGATAATGTCTTTTGTTCTATAATGCTCGCATCTGTTTCGAGTTTAAAGGAAACGCAGAACGCATTTGGCGACCACACGTCTCGGCACATCTTTAACATTTTCGGCGTCGACGAAAAGTTGGCGAATAAATTACCGCTCGTTTCTAACGCGTTCGATTGGATTTTGTGCGACGCGAGTTCAGACCAAGGGATGTAAAAATCGGACACCGCTGCCGCGTGAATGATGATGACATCGTTCGCATACGCGTTCACTTTTTCGCTAACCAGTCGAAGTAAATGCAAGTATTCGTAGACAGTGGTGAACTCGATTTCGAGAAAGCCGTGCTCGGTGTACGCTCGGTGTCGGTCGGCTTGAATAGATTTAAGTTTAGACAGCAAATCCTCGTTTCCTTCTTCCTCTCCTATTTCGGTGGTATTTTTGTTGCTAGTGGTGGATGTAAACATCGAGAGGAAATCGACGTGTTCGTTGTGAACATTTTTTTTCTTCTTCGTTTTGGCGAAGAGTTTTTCGCATTTTCGGATAAAAGGCATTTTCGACCCGGTCCGTCGTAACGAGACTACGCAGTATCCTTCTTTCGATAAATACTCGCACAAAGCGGCACCTCTCGCGCCAGAGGAGAAGTTGTCCAAAAATCTCACCGCCATTGGTGGTTTCTCCAACGGAGCAGAGGTACCACCGGAAGTGATGAACGCTATTTTTTTGTTTCCATTTCGTAGGTGTTCGTGGTGTGTGGAAAAATAATCATCGAGAGAGTGTTTGATGACGTCCACGTTGGACGGTTCCGGCGTGTCCGCGAAAAACTGGTTGCACTTACGAACATCCTCGTCCTCGTCCTCATCACCTCCGACGTCGCTTTTTCTTTTCTTCGTCGAAGGCGACATGTGTGCGTGCGTGAAATTTTGAAGAAAAAAAAAGCGCGTGTGTGTTTATGTGTTATACCGGTATGTGTTATTTTCAGTCTCCTGCTTATATTAAACCATGGAAGGCTTTAATCGAAAGTGGTTCCCGACCGATTCATGAGTCAGAAGTCCACAGGTCTCGCACCGCAAATCTGCTCGAAACGAGAATGCTTTCTTATTGTCGTTGCCGTTGTCTCCATCGTCATTATCGCGTACAGGACCACACACTTGACAATCGAAAGAGAGCACCTCCTCGTCCACTACATTTCTTCGTCGTTGTTTGAGACGTTGCGATTCTGGTACCCACCCCATTTCGGGTCGGTCGACGTGTACGAGCACTCGCAACTCGTTGTTATTATTCTCGTCGTCATTTTCGTATCTCTTTGCGTTTCTGGGAAGCAACGGTTGACGACTCAAATTCTTTCGAAGTAAAGCAGATACCATCGCAAACGCGGCGCCGAGAGTGTACTTCTTCTGTTGCGATGCAGAACTCTTCTTATTCATCATTTCCTGGCTTGACCATTTCGCGACGGCATTCCAATAGGTTTTCGAGCGCGAACATAATTCAACGCAATCCCACAAGGATTGTCCTTCAAATTCATTCGCGAGTGAGAAGATTTTCTTTGTCACCACGTCACCGTCGACAGCGGAAGCGCCATGAAACGTCAAAATACCTCGCTTTCCTTTAATCTTTTGCATCTTCTGCAGAGACGGTAAACGCGTGTAATCGTACTTTTCGAACGCTCTCGCGATTAGAAAACTATTCGGCGATGCGCACATGCCACCCGAGCGTGTGCTCCGTTCCCATGCGGATACGTCAGAGCTCGTGTGGAAATCTTTATTCAAAACGTCCGAAAAGTCAAATCGAATGAAGTCTTCGTTTGAAGTTTGTCCTTGATTTCTCTTCTTCGATTGCAAAAGAATATCTGCCCGTCTTCCAGACTCCGCACAAATGGCAACGCGGAGGCCGAGATCACATCTTTGGAAAGCAATGTCGTGCACAGACTCGCTGAACATTCGAATTCGCGAGGAAATATTATCAGAACGAAATATGAGCACCTCTCCGGACGCTTTACCGAGAGCGATTACTTTTACGTCATTGCCTTCACATAAACCACGTCGTCCATCGACGTGTTGGTCGCGAAAACATTTCACCGAGGTGATCGGAACCTCGTCCGCATTCAAGATGAGCGTTTTTTGCAAGCCAAAGTGTGAGGTGGGGACGATCCAATCTTCAGGAACTTTTACTTTGAGCGTTCGATTGCACAAAAGCTTGGGGTCACAGAGAAAGAGTTTCCCCTCGCCGCTTGAACTTCCCGCCACGCACGTCCACAACTTATCGCCGGTGTCTCGATCCTTCATCGGCACCCAAGTCACAGCGGATACCCAGACACCCGGGGTCGAAAATGCACGAACGACACCGAGTAACTGGCATAACGGCTCTTCAATCCCATCATATCTTTTCGTTCCGACGCGAAAAAATACCAATTCACCATTCTTGGTTCCTATCGTTAATATGGATTCTAGCGTTCCGTCTTTAAACGACGGAGACCACGAGCACGATGTAAAGGAGACTTTTGTCGCATTTGGCAGTCCGTTTGGATGCGTGTCTGTAATTGTAGAGTAATCGTGTGCTTCTTCGTCCGACTTCTTCGCCTTTTTGGCAACTCTCTTTTGAACGGCTGCGCCCGCCTTGCGAGGTTTCTTCGCATGCTTCTTCTTCTCTTTTTTAACATCGAAATCATCGTCATCGTCTTCGTCTATTTCTTCAAAGTCGCTGTCATCTTTCGCGCTCTTCACTTTACCACCAGCTGCTTTTCTTTTCTTTGTCGCCGGAGTTTTCTTCTCTGCTTTTCGTGGTGGTGCTTTCTTCGCTTCCGGTTTTTTCTTTGCCAAGGCGGGCGCAGCAGCAGCCACTGCTACTCCATCTCGTTCCTTCTCCTTCTGATGCGACTTTGCGTCTTGATCATCTTTTCCTTTCTCTTTGTCTTCTTCATTTCCTTCTTCCTCTAATTGATGTGCGGGCAAGCTAATATTTTTCAAGTCTTCTATGATTTCCCATCTGTCTTCGGCTTTTTCTACATTCGAGCCTTTCCATTTTCGAACTTTTCTAAATTCACATTCGCTCGAAACGACAGAATGCGCCGAAGTGTTGGTTTGGAATCGAATTCTAGCATTTTGAACAACTTCTACGAGTTGCCAACAGTGTCCTATATATGTTTCTATCACGATACCGCGCGGACAAGTGGAAATGTTGACTTCATTTTCAGTCGCTGCTGCAGCCGGGCGGATCCATCGTTTCACTTTCATCTGGGAGCGCTCGGCATTGGTCGTGCTCCCGCACGGTACACATTCATCACCTAAATTATCAACGTTGGAGACGACGAGCCATTCGTTATCCATTCCTTTTCGGTCGTATTGAACGCGCACCCTATGAAACATATCCGTTTCCGCGGCTAGTACAGTGCACGTGAACCATGGCGAGGAGAGTGAATCTCTTTTCACTTCACATCGCGAACCTTTTCGCAATTGTCCAACGCGCGCTATACCTAATTCGCCATCTTCCTTAACGTCCGAGTTTTCTTTACCTTCGCTTTGAGGTAACATTAAGACATCGTTCGTGTCATTCTTCTCGTTTTTATCATCTTTCTCGTTTCTAATATTCGTGTCGTTGAGATCGGCGCTGACTTTTGGAGGACCCGGCGCGGCAAAGCAGTTTATCGATTTCCAGGCGTCGTCTTTTTCTGCGTCTCTCCAGCATGTTTTTGAATCCTCGTTCTCGTCGCCGTCCTCTTTCGAAAATGGTAACGGTTTCCATTGTATCTCGTTATATAAAGTCGCTAACTCTTCCGATACGTCTTGAATCAAGGGCCACTTTTCCGCTGAACTTAAATACGCCGATGATGTCACGCTTGCCGACGTGAACGCCGTTCGATTATTCGCCGCGTGCACGACCACTCGATTCGCTCTCGTCAACACCGCTAAACAACACCTCCCATCCACGGCGACACCTAACGGTGACCAATGCACGTTCTTCACTCTATCTTCTACCTGGGCTTTCGACATCGTCCCACCTTTCCTTCTGTAGATGTTCGAACACTCGTATTGCAACACCGTCTTGTTCGAGCGAAAATCGGTGTTCGTTACGAGCACGTCTGGATTTTCTCTCATGCACGCGACGTCTATCAAACCCGTCGGCGTTGGACTGGTATTCTCCGCGTTGATTTGTGCGGGATTCTGTCATCGTAAAGAAAGAGAAAGGAATGGACGAGGTCAGCAGAGTTGTGATATTGATTACAAGGAAGAAAAGAATTCGAAACAACAAAACGCACAATCAATAAAACGAACGGTCCCGCATCGCAACCGACGGCGAGGATATTTTCCTCGGACCAATCGCACGAACTCGGCGACGTTCTCGTGTCGTACTCGTTCGTGTACGCGTTCTCAATTCCTCCAATCTCTTTTAATTCTTCTCCTTCGCTCTCCTTCTCCTCTAATTCTTCTCCTTCTTCGTCTCCAAGAGGAGGAGGAAGAGGAAGAGGAAGAAGAGGGAGAGGAGGGACAGGCATCGACTCCAATGTGTACTCGAATCAGAGAGGAGAAAGAGAAGAATTCTTAATTTTGTGAGGAGAGACCACTCAATTTCCAAACCTCAGCCACCACCGCATAAATTTCAGAGTAAAAAAAATATAAATTAATGTCTTCTTCGGCGTTCGCTCGATGGGTGAACTCTCCGACTGGGCCGAAAACGACGCACTTCTGGGGACCAGTTGCGAACTGGGGATTCGTTGCCGCGGTACGTGTTGGTCGACTCTTTTCTCTTTTTGATAGAGAGTAGATGAGATGTATTTTCAACTCGGGATTTTCTCGTTATCTCTCTCTCTCTCTCTCTCTCTCTCTCTCTCTCTCTCTCTCTTCATCGTAACACAAACTCACGCATTATCACTCATTATCCGCTAACGCATATTATACGAACACAAATAAATAGGGACTCGTAGACACGCAAAAACCGGAAGAGTTAGTCTCCGGACCGATGACGGGGACCTTATGTCTTTACTCCGCTTTGTTCATGCGTTTTGCTTGGCGAGTTGAGCCGAGGAACTACATTTTATTCGCCTGTCACGCGACAAACGAGTGCGTGCAAATGTACAACTTCCAACGATGGGCCAGGTGGAGCCTGAATAATCCAACGAGTAGCAACAGCAGTAGCGCTATTAATACCGGAGACGTCATTCCTGAATTGAAGAAGAAAGAATAAATATCATCATGTCTGCGTTTTTCGGGCTCGAGTTAAAAGAAGGACGCGCAGAATATTTTCGAGCGAGTTCGTTTACTCCATTGGTTCTACTTCAACGCGCGACCATCGTTTTTACATCTTCAAAAACGCTTCCTCTTGGATGCGTCGTACAATTAAAGTCACGGATGAAGCATGAACCTTCGCAAGTGTTGGCGTCGTTTATCATCGGCAAAGTTGAGAGTGTCGCATTGAACTGCGAATTTAGCGACGACGTTCGTCTGAGCATTTCCAGAGAGGGTGAAGGCGATAAAGACGAAGATTTTGATTTTGCCGTACACGTAACAGGGCTTGTCGTCTTTAACTTAGACACCGGCGACAGGGATGAACTGGAGGAGAATGAAGGCGAAGGCATGTCGAGCGACGATTCCGAGCCAGAGGAAGAGGAAGAGGACTCGCTCTCGTGGTCGAGCGACACAACCACCGACGAAGAAAAAGGTAGAGAAGAAGCGGAAGGAGATACTCGCGCAATTCGGTGTCTGAGCAAAGCTCCCGCGCACTTACACATAACATCGAAGGAATGGAAATACGAGCACGAAGAACGAGTTCGCATACAGCGCGAAGCACTTGAAAAGCCCATAGAGGAAGAAATACGATGGCGAGAGTTTGATAGAAAAACGATGGAGTGGTGGAGAAACGAATGTGATGATGAAGAAGAAGGATTTGAAATCCAGGGGGGCACAAAAAGAAGCAAGGATCTTCCAGATTTTACTTACACGGGGAAGCTGCGCCCATCTCGCGTTACCGCGACATCTGCAATCCCAGTTGGGTTGCAGCCTCCCGATTATGCGCAAACTTCTTGGCCGGAAGAAGAACAATCGTCGCGATTACAAACGACAGTTGAAGTCAAAACGACCGAACAAATTATGAAAATGAAACGCGCGTGCTTGTTGGCACGTTTTGTTCTCGATACGGTCGCCTCGCATTTGCGCGTTGGAGTTGAAACGGATGAACTCGATCGAATATGTCACACGGTGTGCCTTCAAAACGGCGCTTATCCGAGTCCACTGAATTACATGGGTTTTCCAAAATCCATATGCACGAGCATAAACGAAGTCGTGTGTCATGGCATTCCAGATAGAAGAAAACTAGAACCGGGGGATTTAATCAATTTAGACGTCACCGTGTGCTTGAATGGTTATCACGGAGACCTCTCGGAGACGTTCATCGTCGGATGCGCGAAGACTAAAGATAGAGCGAAATTGGAGGAAAACAAACGATTGTTGGGCGCTACGCAAAGTGCACTCGAAAAAGCCATCGATTCGTGTCGTCCAGGGAAGCGGTTTCGAACCATAGGTGAGCTCGTTCAGAATGAAGCCGTTGAAAGCGAAAAATGGACGAGCGTGAAGCACTATTGCGGCCATGGTATTGGGAAGTTGTTTCACTGTGCGCCGACGATTCCTCATTATGCGCCGAACAAGGCGGTCGGTTTTATGAAGCGCGGTCAAACGTTCACTATAGAACCAATGTTTTGTGCAGGTACTCGAACTGCTAAGCATTGGAAAGACGGGTGGACAGCAGTCACTTCGGACGGGAAGAACTCGGCGCAGTACGAGCACACGATATTAATACTCGACGACGGCCCAGAAGTACTGACAAAGAGGACGAGAAAAAGCATCGATTTCTTCATAGACGATTAGATTATAGAAACAAACCTGCTTATTTAATGATACATCATTTAGATCTACTACTGATACAAAAGCTAAAAGAATGCTACCGTGGTACAACTAATACTATTGCTACTTTTTCCAACCACGTAACTCGTAAAACAATAAGCAAACTTTTATCAACGCGCCCAGGGCGAAGAGAAACAAGCCGAAGGCTTCTCCGAGCGCGTTTGGCAAGGAGACCACCACTACGCCAGCGATGGCAAAAATAATCAAACATATTTCCGTCCACAGAAATACGCGCATTTGCGGATGCCAAATTGTCACGGACCCTTCGTCATCCAAGCCTTCATCTGCCAGCGACTGAAGCGTCATCAACTTATCGTACGTCAACAACCCGAATCCCACGGGGAAGATGAGAAACGAAATCGCCCAAACCAGATTGGCTTCGTCGATCAACGGTATCATCTTACTGGATAATACGCTAACGATGGTTGGCGAATACAACAAACTACCAACAATACCTAGAAATATCCCCACAATCATCATAACAGTACCCCAGAATTGTATCCACTTTCTCTCTCGGATGCCCTTTTCTATTTTATCGTCGATTTCTCTCGTTCCAGTTGGATGGAAGGTCGTTCTGCCTCCTTTGTCAACATCTGCTGCTAAGAGTTCCGGTAGTATCAATCCAATTATAATAGACGCGTAGCCTAACACGCACAACAGCGAAAACCGATCCCAATCCTCTTTGATATAAAACACTCCGGCGACGACGAATAAGACCAAACCGACGTTCGCGAAAACGAGAGGTAAAGTCGCGTCTGAGTTTGTCGAAAACGCGTGTGGACTTCGCATGGGCATCCGTTTCGTCCTTCCTGGCGAGGAGGAAGAGGAGGAATACGTCGGGGAGATACCACCACTCATTATCACTGTTATTATTATATATCTCTTCTAGCGTTGTCCCTCTCTATGACCCCAAAAGCGCACGGACGACGACGACAAAAGAGCCGTATATATAGTGTTTGATTAAAAATGTGTTTTTGTGAGTTGAGTTTTTGGTGTTGGAATTCTTTTTGTGACAAACACGCGACAAAAAAAGACGAGAGTGGTTTTGGGGAGAAAAATGAACCCATCTGAGGAGTTCTAACCCGACGAGCGCACACACACGCGCGCGCGTAGTACAATAATAAATTTATCGCAACAACACCGAAAAACAATAATAATAGAAGAATGTTATCCTCGTTAACGTCGTACATTCTTAAAAAAGGAGGGAAACCACCGTCAAAACACACCGCGTACGGGATGATTTTCGGTTTGTTCATTCTGAACGTTTCCTACGTCTCGCTGAGGGCGACGTTGGCGAGCAGAAAAGAAGAGGAGGAGAGGATCGCGGAAGCGAGAGCGAGGCTAATGAGTGGGAAAGGATTGAGAGGAGAGGTGTATTTTGATCATCCGAACAATAATACTAACGATGATAAGAATACTAAGAAGAAGAAAGGAGGAGAGGTAGACTAACTTAATAGTTTACGAGAGAGAGTCTTCTTTGAGATGAAAGGGAAGGAAGGCTAGGCAAATTACAACTCAGCTAGGACTCCCAATCTTGAATATTCTAACAGAACACGCCGTCGCACAAGCTTTACGTCCTCTCCTTCTCCTCCGTTTCCATCTCATCGCATGAGACTACTCTGGATAGCGACCACCACGGTGCTCCCGGTTTAAATTTCTGCTCGAGTATTCCAATCGTCGTCCCAGAGCATGCTTCGAATAGCTCGTACTTTACTCAAAACCAAATGGTTTTTTTCAAGTTACTACTCGCGTTCGCTCCTAGGCAGCGCCGCGCAAAAATACGCATATGGACTTAAACACATATGGTATTTTCAATGATATATTTCAATCAAAAATCAACGTACTTCACCTACCAAAGTTTCTTCGATCGATCTCATGAGAGCCGAGAGTTATGATAGGCTGAGCATCGCAAATGGATGCTCGAGAGACGTTGTGTTGTCACATGTTTCTGCAATCCGAAAACATGTTTTCGCATCCAAAATCAATCCCAAAAAAAAAGGAGAGAACTTTCGATTTTAATCGATACAAACTCCCCCAACGGTACTCAACCCCTTTTCAAAAAATGAAAGGCTGGGAATCTTTCCCAAAAAATGCTCTTTCCTCCATGTGTCGTCGTTGACTTCTTCTTCGATGAAGAAGAGAGAAGATATGCAATAACACGACGACAAAGAAAAGAACACAAAAAAGGGAGAAACTCGCCCGCGCAAGTCAAAACTCCCCGTACTCGAACCCCCTTTGTCCGTTCTTTCCCAGCTCTTTTCATTCATTCATCTGACATGCGGGAGGAGAGATACAAAAATCGATTTGTATCTATAAATAAAAAAGAAAGCAAACGATGAAGAAAAGAGCTCCCACCCTTCCACCCACTATCATCGATAGACCTCTATCGATGATAGCAATGCGTGTGACTTTCTCGCGCGCGTGCGCGCGCGCACGCAAAAAAAAAAGTGATATTATATGCGCGTGCAAATGCGCGCAAATGCGCGCGAGAAAGTGAAGAGGAAATGAAAAAAAAATGTGTTTTTAGATACAGATACAAAATTCATGAAAATTCGCTTTCAAACTTTTATACGAGTTCCTTGAAAAGAAACACCTCTAAAACGTCGAACTTCGCGCGCAAACGTAATCACCAATACTCCACCAAACGCGTCAAACTCGACGGCAAAGTATTAAATCCGTACATTGTCTACGATTTGATGGAGCCGGATTTTGTAATTTACTCTTTGCTCGAACGAAAAGTAGCGTTCGACGTGATTTTTGGACGAATTTCGGGCTCAAAATTGGTGAAATTGGCTTTCAAACTTTTATAATAGTTATAATAGAAGTGAGGAAGAAAAAGGAAAATGTGAACAACCCCCTCAAACATCCAAAAAGGCAAAAAAGCAGCAAAAACGCAAATCTGAGTGATTGCCTCATCTCAGCCAAGACTTCGTCAAAAAATAAGAAAAAGATTACGTGTTTGTGCTCTCACAAATAGAACCCAACATATATATAAATACCTTTCTACTACGTAGTACAGGTCCACAACACGTAGAACGAACGATCAAAGTCGATCGAAATGATGCACGCGCAATATCACCACGGCGCAACGAATACGTCCGTCTTGTCTTCGAAGAAGAAGAACAATGATGATGTTGTGACGAAAAAGATTACTACCAATCGACGACGTATCGCCGCATTCGCTTCTTCTCGTCGAGACGGAGAGAAGACGAAGACGAGCGAGGAGAGTCACATGAAGGGAATGGCCGCGGCAACGAGCGCGGTTATCTTTGCGTCTTCAATGTTTGCTTCCTCCTCCTCGAATATTCTCGCGTACGCGGACGAAGTAGCCGTCGATGCTGCTCCGACGAGTGTTGAAGCACAATACGACGCTGCGCAACAAGTCGGTGGAGGCGAAAAGGCGCCGGAGTTGAAGGGCGAGAGTAGTTCTGCTGTCGCGGAACCGAGCAGCGCACCGGTGGTAGATGCACCAACTCCTGCGTCCGAAGCAGCTCCGGTCGAAACGAAACCGACCGAGGCTGACTTGGAGAAACAGCGAAAGAAAGAGGAGCAAGCGCAACGCGCGCGCGCCGAGCGAGCGAAGAAACAGGAGCAGTTAGCGAGTGAAAAAGCGGAAAGAGAAGCCGTCGCGCTCGCCGAGAAGAAGAAGCGAGCGGAGAGAGAAGTCATTGCTGCGCGAAAAGAACAGGCGTTCCGCGTGCAACGATTGAAAGCGTCGCCGATTCCGAAAAATAGGCTCAAGGCGGAAATCGAGGCCAAAGAATTGGAGCCGAAGACGTTCAAAGAAAAGCGAGCGGCAAAACTCGCGGCGAAGAAATCAACGGCGAGTGCGAAAAGTAAAGGAAGCGCAAAGATTCAAAGGACGGTGGCCACGAAAAAGCGATCAGTTGGTGCTCCGAAAAAGAAATCTCCACCTGCTTCACCTGCTACCGCGGCGGCGAAGAAGAAATCAACCGCGACTACTCCCGCCGCGAAACGCCAAGCGACTGCAACCACTTCCGCAAAGAAGACAAAGACGAAGAAAGTTTCGACATCTTCTGCCAAGACTGTGGTGAAAAAATCATCGAAGCCTGCCGCGTTGACGTACAAGCCGACATTTAAGAAAGCGCCGGCCGTGAAAGCGGCAGCGCCAACCGCCGCGCCGAAGATAAAGTCGACGACGTTCAAAGAGAAGAAGCAAGGAGCGCCGGCGGCGGCGCCGGCACCATCTAAGAAAGCAGCTGCATCTGCAACATCGCCGGCGAAGCAGGCGGCAAAAGTAGCATCTGCTCCGAAGAAAACGGCTAATGTAGTCAAGGCCGCACCGGCGGCAAAGAAGACGGTAGCTGCGCCTGCGAAAAAGGCCACAAGTGCACCGGCGAAGAAAGCTGCTGCGCCGGCAAACACGGCGGCGAAGCCAACCACTTTTAAACAAAAGAAGGAGGCTGCGAGTAAGAAAGCGACGAAGCGACCCGCCGCGGCGAACAAAAAGTCACCCGCAACGACCAAGGCAAAAAAGAACAATAGTGGATTTTTCGGAGGTTTGCCGATAGCAACACTTCTCGGCGGTCTGGCATACACCTTCTTCACCGAAGAATAAGTATTTAGGAAGATGAGAACAGAGCAGCTTAATAATTAATAATATCACGTACCATATGCCATCCTAAAAGCTCATTGCAATGACACGTGCGCGTTGCCGCAACGCCGCTTTGAAGACGCACTCCTCTTGTTTTTTGTTTTTCATCACCCCTTCCATTTCTCTACTCTTTTTCCCTCTCTCAAACAAACGCACAACAACCTAAAAACGGAGCAGCAGTAGCAGCAGCAACACGAGATGTCTGTCCGCACTGACTTTGCCACCGTGGAGGTTCCGAACGATTCTCACGTTCAGAAGAACGAGAACAACATGGAGCGAGAGAAGAAACGTCTTCTGCACTATTTGCGACAGGAAAGAAAAAGAGGCGGTGACGAGGAATTTGGACGACGGATAAAAACAATCCAAAAGCTTTCGCAGTTCAGTCACGGTCAATCGAATCCGACGTACAAATTGCTCGTTGAAATGACAGATGGGACGTTGAAATCATACGTTTTGCGGAAGAAACCGGGTGGGAATATTTTATCAAGCGCACACGCGGTGGAGAGAGAATTTCAGGTACAGCTTGCGTTGAAGAGAAAACACCCCAACTTTCCAGTCCCGAGGATGATTCTGTTGTGCGAAGATAGTTCAATTTTAGGCACGCCGTTTTATATCATGGACTTTGTGCAAGGCACGATATATTTACAACCGAAATTACCAGTCATTACGAGAGAGGAACGAAAGACAAGAATATACGAAAACATGGCTAAAACGTTAGGCGCTTTGCACTCGTTCGACATTCGCGAGCTGGGATTGACTTCCTTCGGAAACATCTCCAGTGGAAGTTACTCGAGACGAACGCTGAAAAGATGGTTCGGACAATACGAAAAAAGTATTACGAATAAGTTGGTAGAAACACCGGAAAAAGAAGTCGTCATGAAGTTAGTCGCGTGGTTGGATGCGAATTGTCCCAAGGACGGCGAGGAAGTGAGCGACCGAATAATCCACGGCGATTATCGTTTAGATAATTTGATCTATGACGAACGATCGGATGATGTTCTCGCGGTACTAGATTGGGAATTGTCTACCGTTGGTTGTCCGCACGCGGACGTGGCGTATAATTGCTTACCATATTATTTACCTCCCGGATTAGAGTTTTATCCTTCCTTCGGCGATTCGAATCAAGTGCCGGCAGGAGTACCTACCGAGAAGCAATACTGCAATATCTGGGCGCAACACGCGCGTTTACCGAATATCTGCGGAAGCTCAAAGTGGAAGTTCTACGTTGCCTTGTCAATGTTTCGTGGCATGGCTATTTTAGCCGGTGTTCGTGCCCGAGCGGTCGCCGGAAATGCGTCTTCTAGAAACGCACGACAGGCGGGTTCGTTGGTAGAAGTCTTCGCCAAACGCGCGTACGTTGTAGTCGTCCAAGGAGGTGCTTCAAAAGTTCCAAGGCAAGAGATTAAAGGTGGTTATGAACCGAGTGAAAAGTGCATGGTGTTGTTAGAAAAACTCAGAGCGTTTATGAGTGAGCACGTGTACGATGCCGAGGAAGTTTTTGAAAGACATGCGACGACAAACGAGCGATGGTCTGTGCATCCCCTAATGGAGGAATTGAAGAAGAAAGCGAAGGCAAAAGGGTTGTGGAACCTGTGGTTGCCCTTAGATTCGGCAGCGTTAATTAAGATTAAGAATGCTCGCGGCAACGACGAAGCGTTGTACAAAGGACCGGGTCTGACAAACTTGGAATACGCGCATTTGGCCCGGGAGATGGGTAAAGTCCCCTGGGCGTCTGAAATTTTCAACTGTTCGGCGCCAGATACCGGGAACATGGAGGTGTTGTTGCGCTATGGAACGAAAGAGCAACAAGAGAGGTGGTTGTTACCGCTTTTAATGGGCGATATCCGGTCGTGCTTTGCAATGACTGAACCAGCGGTAGCGTCCTCAGATGCCACGAACATTGAAAGTTCCATTGCGAAAAGCACGAATGGCACGCAATACGTCGTGAATGGTCGAAAATGGTGGACGAGCGGTGCGTGCGATCCGAGGTGTGCGATTGCTATATTTATGGGCAAGACAAAAACAACGGGTCCACAACACGAGCAGCAGTCCATGGTTCTCGTTCCAATGCTAAACAATCATAAAGTGAAAGTCGTTCGTCCGCTTTTAGTCTTTGGTTATGATGACGCTCCACACGGTCACGCCGAGGTCATATTCGATAATGTTGTCGTCGATGTAAAGGAATCTCTCTTAGCACGCGAAGGCGCTGGATTCGCCATTGCGCAAGGTCGTTTAGGACCTGGACGATTACATCATTGCATGCGCTTGGTAGGTATGGCCGAACGAAGTTTAGACGTCACCTATGCCCGTGTGAAATCTCGAGTCGCGTTTGGTAAACCGTTATCCGAAAACTCAAACGTTCTGAACGTATTAGGAAATTGTAGAGTTGAAGTAGATGGAGCACGCTTACTCACTTTGTATGCAGCGCACGTTTTGGATCAGCTAGGCATAAAAGATTCGCGCGCGAGAAGTGCAGTGGCGGCGTGTAAAATTTCTGCTCCCAACGTGGCGTGTTCGGTTATCGATCGGTGCATCCAACTCTTTGGCGGAGAAGGCGTGAGTCAAGATTCACCTTTAGCTCGATTATACGCCGGCGCGCGAACGCTCCGTATTGCCGATGGCCCGGATGAAGTTCATTTAGAAACCGTAGCAAAAATAGATTTAAGGAGAAGTAAGTTGTAGTACGTAAAACCATAGTTGAAAGCTTGAAACGATGAAACCATTTTCTCACCTTTTCTCTTCTTCGTCCTTTGCGATATTCCTCATAAACATTAGAAATCACCTAATACGTAACAACAACTTAACAAAAGAAGAAGAAGAAGTATTCGAAGCCATGCGGTAGCCCGCGCATTCAGAGAAAGAGAAAAACCGAAGGAGATGCTGCTGCTGCGCGTCTCCAAACGCGTTCGATACTTAACGAGGAAATTCATGGCCTCTAATAGTCATCAAAACGTAACGACGACAACACGAAAAGAAAACAACGCGAAGAGGAAAACAACGACGACGAGAACGACGACGACGACGACGAGAGAATTAAACGAGGCAAACAGGGGCGAGCTATTGAGAGAACATTTGCGCAGATGCTTGTACGACAAGTCGACAGGGTATTTCAATCAAAACGGACAGTCTCCGATTGGGAAAATTGGTGTTGATAGCGGGGAAGCCTCACTGCCTTTTCATTTGATGGCAGACAAAGAGGAATACACCGAAACGGTCGCTCAAAAATGGACTCAATTAGGTAAACAGTGGTTAACGCCGGTGGAAATTTTCAAGCCACACTACGCGAATGCCATTGCGAGGTATTTAATTGAAGAGACAAAGAAGAACCACACGGCTTCGTTGAAAGTGATAGAACTCGGTGGTGGTGCAGGAACAGCCGCCGTCGGTATATTGAATTACCTTCGAGCGAACGAACCTCAGATATACGAATCCATGAAATATTGCTCAGTTGATGTGAGCGAAGTTTCTTTGTCGATGCAACATGACGCAATTTTGAAAGCTAAACATGAAAACGTGTGGCGCCGCACGAGGAAACCAGTGGACGTGACGATGCAGAAATGCAAAAACACAGAGGAGAGTTGGCGGGAAATCGTGCAAAAACACATGGACGGCTCAACCGAGAACTGCTTCGTTTTAGGCTTTGAAATATTAGATAATTTAGTGCATGATAAAGTCATCATGAGTGTGAAAACTGGTGATTGGATGCAGGCGAGAGTGAAGCGCGAACGAGAAGGGAAAGACCGGGTCGAATTTTACGAACCGATTACGGACGAGGAGATTAAACGAGTGCTCGATAAAGTCGTCGAGGTTCGTAAAAGTCTTCCAATTTGGACGCACTTGAGCGATGCTGTAAAGCGCATGTTTAAAAAGCGCGACGTGAGTTCAACCGCGGATTTAACCAGAAATCAAACTATTTACCTTCCTACTGGCTGTAGTTTTGCTTTGCAAAACTTGCGTGAATTCGTTCCCGGGCATCGGTTGGTGTTCGCAGATTTCGACGCGCTTCCCGAGGCGAAAATGGATGGATTAAACGCGCCCGTCGTCGCTTCTCAGGGTACCGGTGGTAAAACTTACGATAGAAATTCATATTTAGAGGGTGCCGTTGGAAGTTCTGATGTTTTCTTTCCAACATGTTTTGATACGTTGAAACTACTCAACGAAAACAAAGGAATACACCTCACGACGAAAGAGTTCATGGAGAAATATAGCGAACGAGGCGCGTGCGAAACAAAGACAGGATATAATCCGCTACACAATGACTTTAGCAACACTAGATTTTATCTATCCTAATTAAATACAATATCTTACTACATACGAGTACATTAAAACTCCTCTCTCGTCTTGTGCGGGTCGTAGTTCTTTTCGTACTTCTTCCGGAGCACTTTGTACAACTTTTCCTCTCGTCCTTTGTATTTTGCCAACAACCGCGGAACTTCTCCCAATTTCGCTGGATTTACGTCCTCGTAATACGCTTTGATTTTCACGTACCATTCTTGTTGTTTCGGCGTTCGTATGTGTGAATACGCGTTCGGTCCACTCGGTTGCGAAAACTTGAAGAACTTGTCCAAGAAGGTGAAAACGGGAACAAACATGAATAAGCACAGAAAGAAGAAAGGCAACGGTTTGATGCCAAAAATTAACTTGTCTTTCTTAGATCCCAAAGAAACACGCTTACGGCCTACTTTAATCGCTCCTTGATTCTCGTCGTCGTCGTCATCGTCATCCGAGGAATCCTCGTCTCTTAGTTCCACTTCCTCATCGCTCGAATTATAATCCGAATCTATTTCTTTTCCCTCCATATGACCTCCCCCGCAACACGAGGATTTCTTTGCCGCTTCTTCCCTCTCTTTCTGAATTTTCTTCATCTCGTTTTCTCTTCGCTTCTTTTGCGCGAGCTTTTCCAACGCCTTCGTCGCAGAAGACATTTTTTCTTTCTTTCTTTCTTTCGAGGAGTGTGCGTCTAATAATCTGAAGAGATGTTTTCGTTCCTTTTCTCCTTTTTCCGTTTTTTTTTCTCACACAAACAACCACAAAACAAAACGGTGGAACACCCCTAAAAATAAGAAGAAGAAGATTAGAATATGGGAGGTAAAAAGGAAGAAGAAGACAAAGAAGATGAAGTGAAAGAGAAGATTGAGAATCTGAACTTGAACGATAACCATCACGAGAAGAAAGAAGATGGAGACGACGACGATAACGATAACGAAGAAGTAAAAATAAATGCATCGGACGCCGCAGCAGCAGGAAAGAAGAAAAAGAAGAAGAAGAAGAAGAAATCTTCCTCTGGTGGGAACGGAGTGAAATACACACCCGCAGGTGCGGCGAAAGAACAAACGGCACCACCGACGGTACCAGTGACTGAACTCTTTCCAAACGGCTTCCCGGAAGGGGAAATCCAAGAGTATCAAGATAATAACGGGAAAACGTCCTGGAGATTGGATTCCGAGGAGAAGAGGGAGTTGGAAAGACTGGAGTTGGACATGTACGATAACGCGAGGCAATGCGCTGAAGTACACAGAGAAGTGAGAAAATATATTCAAGAGTGGGTGAAACCGGGAATGAAAATGATTGACGTGTGTGAGACGTTGGAAAATTCAGTGAGGAAGCTGTTAAACGCGAAAGGTTTAGAGTGCGGCGTTGCTTTTCCAACCGGGTGCTCGCAAAACCACATAGCCGCGCATTGGACGCCAAACGGGGGTGACGAAACTATCATCGACGTGAACGACGTGATTAAATTTGATTTTGGGACACAAATTAACGGGAGAATTATAGATTGCGCGTTCACAAAGACGTTCGTTCCAGATTACGACGAGTTACTATTAGCGGTGAAAGAAGCGACGGACGAAGGAATTAAACAATCCGGGATCGACGTACGTTTATGCGATATTGGCGAGGCTATTCAAGAGGTTATGGAATCACACAGTGTAGATATTCGCGGGAAGCAGTTTGAAGTGAAATGCTGCAGAAATCTGAACGGTCATTCAATCGCACCGTACCAAATTCATGCAGGGAAATCCGTTCCCATCGTGAAAGGCGGCGAGGCAACGAAAATGGAAGAAGGGGAATTTTACGCCATCGAAACGTTCGGAAGCACAGGCGAAGGGTACGTTTATTTATTATTGCTCGTATTGTTTTTGTTTTGTTTTTTCTCCATGGTTTTTCTCTGATTATCGTTACTTCGCAAAAATTGCGAAGTAGATTTGGACATACACAGGCTGCGATGTGCGAGTTTTCCTTTCGAGGCGCCATGAAACTCGCGAAGTCAAACGAAGAGTTTTTCTTTCATGACTTCGCCTGGTTTTGTCCTTACATTACACTTTTTCAGTCTCATAGTACTTTGCATATCTCTGCTACCCGTATGGGCAGGCGGAAATCCCGATATATGCAGAGCCTCCTTGCACTGGAACATCTTTCTTCCTACCTTTCTTTTCTCTCGTGCGTTTAAGCTGACAGGCGTTTCTCTTTTTTGAAATATAACGAACTCACAGGTACGTTCGCGAGGCTGGAGAATGTTCGCATTATATGAAAAACTTTGACGTTGGTCACGTGCCGTTGCGCTTGCCTACGGCTAAAAAGCTGCTTAATACCATACAGAGAGAGTTTGGGACGCTCGCTTTCTGTCGACGATACTTGGACAGGATTGGCGAGACCCGATATTTAGGCGCTTTGAAAAATCTTGTTTCCAACGGGATCATCGCTGAATACCCGCCGCTGGTGGATAAAACTGGCTCCTACGTCGCGCAATACGAGCACACGATATTGCTGCGACCAACGAGGAAAGAAGTGTTGACTCGTGGAGACGATTATTAATTCCTTCAATTAGAAAATTTTTTACTTCGTATACAAGTACCGGTACAGAGTAGGGAAATTTTCACGACAGAGCCCATCTCGTTATTTTAGGAAACACAAACTGCACAAAACACTTTTTCTTCTTCACTCTATCTATCTCTCCATCTCTTCTTATTCGATGATTGGTGTAAAACGGAGAAGATGCGTACATCTGCTCTTCTTTATATGCGTGCTGGTTGCGATATCATCCTTCTCTTCCTCGTTCACGATTCGTGAGGAAGAAGAAGTAGGGGAAGGGAAGAAGTTAAGAGACAATAATCAATTTGAGGATTTAAATGAACGATACGGTCATAGGAGCAGTAGCGACAGTAATCTCATATTTTACACCATCGGCGATTGGGGCGTTCGTGGTATTGATGGTATTGATGGTGGCAAAAACTTTCCAGGATCTGCGCAAATGGCTGTCGCGCAGCAAATGAAACTATTGGCCGAGAATGTGCAACCACAGTTTGTGGCCACTCTAGGTGATAACTTCTACGGCGCGGGCGTTGGTTCTCTGGAAGACAGACAATGGGACTATAAATACGAACAAGTTTATTTGAAGAATAATAGTAGTTTGCGCTCGACGAGGTGGTTTGCGAGTCTTGGTGACCACGACCATTGCGGCAACGTCCAAGCTCAGATTGATTACCACTCGGCGAAAAACTACCTTTGGCATCTGGGCAAAGCCAAAACTCCTTATTATCACAAAGAGTTTAGAATAGGGGGTGGAAGTAGCACTAGCGATAGCGATAATATTAGCGACGAGATGCAGTTAATTGTAGTAGATTGGGTGGGGTTAGAAGGCTTGCTTGCAGGTAAAGAGAAACGACGGTTCGAAGACCAGCTCGGCACTTTCGCCTCTGCCGAAGCGGGCGAAGAACAATTCAACTGGCTAAAACGAGTGCTCGAAAGAGGACACGGAAAGTACCGATGGAGAGTTGTTACGGCTCATAGACCTATAATCTCGGCTAGTTCCAGATTTGCACACGACAACGTGGCGTATCCGGGTGAGTCGTCGACACGAGAGGCGTTGCGAGTTCTCCTTGAAAATTCCGACGTAGATGTGTACCTCAACGGCCACGATCACACGGCCCAACACGCGTGTACACAAAGAGACGATTTTAACGGCAAGAATAAGCTGACGCATTACATTACAAACGGAATAGGAGGTTATGAACTTCACCATCTCGTAGATAATGACAAACGACCAATTGAAACTCTCGATGCGAAGAATACTTTTCACGGATTTGCTATGCACAGCGTAACGAAAGATAAATTCGATACTGTGTTCATCGGTCACGATGGCAAAGTAGAATTGGAGTTGTCGTTCGATAAAACGCAACAGCGATGTAATTGAATTCAATATCTACAATAAGATATGAGTTTTCATTTGGTACCAATTAAATAGCAGCAGCTTTGTAATTAAATGCAAATACGGTGTGTGATTAAATTATTTTTCAGTCTAGTCCAGGAATGTATAAGAGTTTCACATCGAACATAACCGGCGAATTCGGAGGAATCTTCGGTCTGCCCGGTGCCGACGCTAAACCTTTTGGGAATGCCAAATCGCCCGGAATGTACAACCTTCGCAATCCTCCCGACCTCATGCTCAGTAAGCCTTCATCCAAACCGACGATAACCGTCGCGCTTTCCGGGTCGCCCGTCAATCTGATATCGTTTGGTTTACCCTTCTCTACTGAGTTATCAAAAATTAATCCTTTCTCGTTCATGGCGACGTAATACGCGACGACTTGGAATCCAATCGGTGGCATTTCACCGTCTCCGACGATGATGTCTTTATACTGCAAACCGCTCGGCGTAGTCACCATCTCAATAGAATCTAAAGACTTGACGCACTCGGCATCGCACAACACTTTCACCTCCTCGTCGGGGAGACCATTCGCGGCGAGCGCAGCAGACGTTGGCGATAACGCGAGAGAGAGCGCGAGAGATGCTCCTACCGCGGCGCGAGCAAACTTTGATTGCAACGACGACGACAAAGACTTTTGGTTTTGTTGTTCGATGACCAGGGTAATATCTTCCTCCTTGGTAGTTGATGACATTTTATTATAATTGTTGTTGATACACTTCGTCGTCGTCGTCGTCGAAGACTTTCTCGCCTTCAACACAGAGGAGGAGGATAGGGAGGATTTGCATTTTAAAGATGTTAAAGATGTTTGGGATAAAGCGATGGTATTCATCATGGTTTACGATTATTCGTTTGTCTTCGTGTTCTTTTTTATATAGTGTGAGGAAAGTCGATTTTTTATGACGAAGCACTCTTTCACACACACTCGTTTTTTTTACTCGTCGTCAGTCCAAATCTCCAAATAGACTCGCCGCACGTCGTTTACACAGACGACAACAACAACAGAAAGAAAGAAAGAAAGATAAAAAGAAAGATGAAAGTTCGAACGGCCATCAAACGATTGTGCGAGGCGTGCAGGATAGTCAAACGACGCGGTCGATTATACGTCGTCTGCTCGAAAGTACCAAAACACAAACAACGACAAGGTTTAGTGACCGAAACTTCACCGGCGACGATTCAGAACGCTCACGACGACGAAGAAGAAGAAGGTGGAAGGAGAGGATACGGCAATACGAATAACAATAGCGGTGCGAGTAGTCTAGCAGAAGAAGAGTGCTGCGCGGAGACGAGGAGAACGTTCCTTGGGTTCCTGGATCATCGTCGTCACGCTGAATCGACTTTTCCGTCTCGCAGTTTAGCCGGCGTCGCATCCTCGAATTCGACGACGACGAGTTTTTTACCGTGGTTGGTAAAATAGATTCATAGTAACGAACGATCAACGACATCTACTTTAATAAGATACATTTAATTATTACTACACGCAGACTAAGCACTAGCTAATGATGATGACTAATTTTCGTTTAACAGCATGTTCATCGCCGCTTCGATGTTGTTATTCGTCACGTGCAACGTTTGTTTTACTCGCTGCTCGCTGAAACCCATGGAAACGAGCGTATTGACGGAATTCTCATCCAGAACAAACGGGCCTCCGTCTCCTTCCCTTCCTCGCCTCCTTCTTTGTTCGGCTTGAGCCGCTGCCGAACGGTTCCCGATTCCAAACCTTACTATCGCTTTCCCTCTCGACGATCTACCATTACCTACGCCGCTATCGAAAATTTTACCTACCGTTTTATCGACGAGCGAACACAGCCAAAGCGGAAGTTTGACGCCCAGACATTCGACGAGTATCCATGCAAAGATTCCGCCTATGACAGACACGAAAGTCGTGACAATGGACGCGTAGTATTTACTCGTGGCGAGGTGCATCATGGCCAAGTACACGAACAGCGTATTTCCGCAATTCAAGATCCCGAAAAGGGTAAAGTGAAACGTTGATGGTACCTCGACGAAATAGACGACGGCGAGAGGCAAAGTTATATAAAACGCCGCCGGTTTCTCCATCATCATCGTCACATCACCATCGACCAGTTTCAAAAGAACTGATTCCAAAACACGACACAGTGAATACGAAAAGAATAGGAACGATCCAAACTTTCGCGAACCCATGAGTCTTTCGAACATTCGACACATGTGATAGTTCAAAAAGATTCCCGTGCACGCGCTTCCAGGCGTGTTGAAGAAATGACCATTCTCGTTGTAGTTTTGCTGATGACGATTACTACTAAAACCACTGTCCTCGCCGAGGATAGTGGATAAGAGCGGGCGTCCAAATGCCATTATGAGCACGAGCGTGAACGCAAACTTTGCCACTGGTGCGCGAACTGTAATTGAGTTTTAAATAAGAAGAGAAGAACACGGTTACATGGTACTATATTATTTATTTTCCATCGCGTCCAACTCCACCGAGAGAAAGTAAGAGAGAAAAGATACAGACACGCAAACAACATATACACTGCGATGATTGATGGTTCGTTTAGAGAAAAGAAAACACAGGAAAACGCGACTCACCGAAACCAGTCGGTCCGAGACCCATGCTTGTTTGTTTCTTTCTCCTGAGTCCTTTGTTTCTATTCACAAACACTATTGGAAGAGAGTTTTTGTGTTGTTTATTGTGTTTTTTGTTGAAAAAAAAGAGAAACTCACACACAGACAAACAGAAGAAAGGTGAATCGAATCGTCACAACTTTGAGAGAACACACACAAACACACACACAAACACACAAACAAACAAACACACGTAATGTCTGCGTTTGCATCTGCAGTTTCAACGCATCATCATCATCGCGTGGTGGCGGCACGGACGAAGATACCTCGTGGTATTCGCAGTTCCGCCGCGCACAGCAACGTTAATGCCAATCCCTCAAATTCGAAGGTTGTTTCGATTGGTTTCCTCCGCCGTCAGAAACACAACAATCAACTTTTCTTCCCGACACCATCATCATCCACTTTGGGGGTACCATCCTCTTTCAAATCTTCGACGAAGACATCGAGAACGGCGATGATGCCGAGAGCTTCCACCACGGAACAAGAGCAAGCAGGTGAAACGTTCGAGTACCAGGCGGAAGTCAATCGACTGATGGATTTGATTGTCAACTCTTTATATTCCAATAAAGACGTCTTTCTGCGAGAACTCATTTCTAACGCCTCAGACGCGTGCGATAAACTTCGATTCCGGTCGGTTCAAGAACCGGAAATTTTGAATGGACAATCTGTCACTGATTTGTCCATCAAAGTTAGAGGTCAAGAAAGCGATAAAACGCTCACGATTGAGGATAATGGTATTGGCATGTCCAAGGACGAGTTAGTCGCCAATTTGGGTACGATTGCAAACTCCGGGACGTCCAAGGTGATGGAAATGTTGAAGCAACAAAACGAAGCCGCGAGTGGAGAAAACTTGATTGGTAAGTTTGGCGTTGGTTTTTATTCGTCGTTTTTAGTCGCGGACACCGTGAAAGTGACGTCCAAGTCGAACGACGACGGGAAAGCGTGGACTTGGGAGTCTAAAATCGACTCAACCTCGTACACCATTCGTGAGGCATCTGAAAGCGAAGCGAAGGATTTAGTACGCGGTACGAGAATCACTTTGAAGTTGAAAGACGAGTGCGAGGAGTATGCCACGGATACAAAGCTCTCCTCGCTCGTAAAAACATACTCTGAGTTCATCACGTTTCCAATCGAAGTCTTCTCGACGATTCAAAAATCGAAACAAGTCGAAGATATCGAGGCGACCAAGGCGAAGAAAGAAGAGTGGGAAAAGAAAAAAATAGAAGCCGAAGCGAAAGGAGAGGAGTTCACCGAACCGGAACCAGAAAAGGTCATGAAAGAAGAGATGTACGACGAACAAGATTGGAAGACGCAAAATAACGACAAACCAATTTGGACGTTAGCGCCGAAAGACGTCTCTGACGATCAATACAACGAGTTTTTCAAGACGACGTTCAAGGAGTTTTTGGATCCGTTGGCAGTGTCGCATTTCAAAGTCGAAGGCGAGATGGAATTCAAATCAATTTTGTACGTTCCAGGCATGGCGCCGTTTGAACAGCAAGATATGATGCAAAAATCAAAATCGATTAAGCTTTTCGTTCGAAAGGTGTTCATCTCGGACGAGTTTGACGAATCCTTGTTGCCGCGATACATGACGTTCATCCGAGGTATCGTTGATTCCAACGATTTACCCTTGAACGTTTCGAGAGAAATCTTGCAAGAATCGAAAGTCGTTCGCGTCATCCGACGACGCTTAGTCTCTAAAACTTTGGGGATGCTCAACGAAATTTCCAAGCGCGAAAACGAGGATTACAAAACGTTTTGGGAAGGCTTTGGAAGACAGCTCAAATTGGGCGTCATTGAAGACGTCGCAAACAGAAAGGAACTCGCCGGTTTACTTCGTTTTACGACGAGCAAATCTGCTAGCGACCAAGAAAGCAACCGATCTTTATCTGATTACATCGCAGATATGCCGGAAGCGCAAAAAGCCATCTATTTCGTCGCCGGTGACACGAGAAAGCAATGCGAAAACTCCCCGTTTATGGAAAAGTTGAACAAGTTGGGATACGAAGTTTTATATTGCACCGATCCTATCGATGAGGTCTCCATGGCAAACTTAGCAACCTTCGAAGAGAAGGAAATCAAGGATATCTCTAAAGAAGACCTAGATTTAGGCGATGAGGACGACGAGGAGCAAAAGAAGAAGAACGAACAAATCGCAGATGAGTTCAAAACAGTCACCGAGTGGTTGAAGAAGGAGTTGGTCGGCGAAGTTGAAAAAGTGGAAGTCTCCTCGAGATTGACGGAGACGCCGTGCATTCTCGTAACGTCCAAATTCGGCTGGTCGGCGAACATGGAGAGAATTATGAAAGCCCAAGCCATTGGTGACGCGAGGGCGCAAGATTACATGAAGGGCAAGAAAACGCTCGAGATTAACCCATTTTCGCCGGTGATTAAACAGTTGAAGATGAGAGTTGAAAGCGCGCCAGACGCGGAGGAAACGAAGGAGATGTGTAAGTTACTCTTTGATACCGCCTTATTAACGAGTGGTTTCTCCATCGACCAGCCGGCTGAGTTTGCCGAGAGAGTTTTCAAGCTCATGACGCAAGAAGCAAACTTAGAGTCTGAGAAGAAAAGCGCTTCGATCGACCCTGAAGTCGTTTAAAAGAATAGAACACCTTCGCTCACTTCGTCACACGACAAACATATGTTTCTAAGATTGTGTGATTTTAGTATGATTATGGTATGATGGTTTGAAAACGGATTGATTAGGTTTCCAATCGGCGGTATGGTATGATGGTGTGATTGATTGATCAGGAGTCTGTCTTTCGTAGCAAACTTTTCAACTTTTGATAAAACGCATAAAAATACGAACTTTACAAAAATATTTTTCTCGTCCTAACTTAAAAGAAATAATGAGCTATCGAGAAGGTATAATTTTCAAAATATCATCACCCCATACCGAAAAAATATACATAGGGTGTTCGAGTCTCCCACTCAAAAGAGCGGTTTCGGGGCTTCGTGCGAGCGCGAAGTTTCGCAAACTCTCGTGCAACATACTTTTCCAGGCGGGCGATATCCAAAGCGAAGTATTAGCAAAGTTCCAGGACATAACCATTCTCGAAATGCGAAAGAAACTCGGCGCAATACAAACACAACACCTCGACAAGTGCGCCAATACGAACAGAGCAGGGCGAACGAACGCAGACAGATACAGAGAAACAAAAAGGCAACTCGAAATGTACAGGGAAAACAAAGACGTTTGCAACAGGAGACA
>JACLAA010003375.1_pt1 | contig 33912 bp, 43 predicted proteins | sample 8027891 | NCBI WGS metagenome assembly JACLAA01 (sample SAMN15724900, study PRJNA655200) | protist metagenome | isolation source: fluorescence activated cell sorting (FACS) single amplified genomes of... | place: Spain: Blaines Bay Microbial Observatory, Mediterranean Sea | collected 2016-01-19 | reverse complement strand
CCCAGTTCGATGTGGTCCGTAGGGTATTGACCCTCCCCGTCTGGCAGATCCAGTCCGAAGATGTATATGATTTGTTGGTTGCTCACGAAGTCGGTCATGCTCTGTATACTGATGATCGCGAGTGGAACAAAACTGAAGAGTGGGTAGATATCCCCAGATCGTATGTGAACATCACTGAGGATGCTCGCATTGAGAAGTTGATGAAGCGTCGTTACGCTGGTTTGAACAAGACTTTTTATCGCGGATACAACACCCTTCACGACCAGGACTTCTTTGAACTTCAGGGAGAGGACCTTGATAAATTCTCTCTTCCCGATCGTATTAATCTTCACTTCAAGGTTGGTAGTTATCTGAATATAGACTTCACTGAAGAGGAGCTTGAGATTGTCAAACTGGTTTCTGATGCAGAGACTTTTGATGACGCTATCAACGCTGCTCTAGTTCTCCACGAATTTATTCAAAAGAATAAGCAGGAGATGCAGGAAGAGAGACCTATCCAAATTCAGACTAAGAACACCATGGAAGGTGGTGAAGGAGAACTGGAAGAGATTCAAGAAGAGAAGGAGTGGCCAACCGAGGATGATCCTGAGGAGCGTGAAACTCATGAGCAGGACGATCCTGCTCACCTAGATGTTCCTAGTTATGAGCATGATATTGAGGAGCACCCTGAGGAAGAGGCACAGACTGTCAAAGCTCTTGATCAAAATCTTAGGAATATTGCTTCCAAAAAAGATGAAGATATTGTATATCTAAATCATGGCAAGATTGATTTGAAGCACATTATCGCTGAAAACAAATTCATCCATGACTACGCTGAGAGTTACTGGGCAGAGTTTCAAGACAAATGGACTCCTGATTATTTTGACACGATTGATGGTGAATATAGAAAGTTCAAGAGAGATGCACAAAAAGAAGTAAACTATCTTGTAAAAGAATTTGAGTGTAAGAAGTCTGCAAGTAACTATGCTCGTGCTACTACTAGCAGGACTGGAGTTCTTGACATGTCTAAGCTCCATACCTACAAGTACAATGAAGATCTATTCAAGAAGGTTACTGTCATTCCTGATGGTAAGAACCATGGTCTGATCTTTGTTCTTGATTGGTCTGGTTCTATGGCACATGTTCTACAGAACACTATCAAACAACTCTACAATCTTGTTTGGTTCTGCCGTAAGGTTAACATTCCATATGATGTGTATGCCTTCACTAATGAGTGGCATTATCGTTCTTCAGAAATTCCTTACCTTGAAAAGCAAAAGGATACAATCCACATCTCTGATGACTTTGCTATGATGAATCTTCTGACTAGTAAGGTCAATACTCAAGAGTGTGAGAGGCAACTGAGGAATCTCTGGCGTATCGCATGGTCTTATTCAAATGGTTGGGGTATTGCACCTCCCCGTATGGGTCTCTCAGGAACTCCTTTGAATGAAGCTATCTTGACACTTCATGAAATCATTCCCGATTTTAAGAAGAGGTTCAATGTAGAAAAGGTCAACTGTGTTATTCTGACTGATGGTGAGGCAAATCCTTGTTCTAGACTTGCTGTTGTTAAGCGTGACTGGGAGAATGATCCAGTAATTCGCTGTCGCCGTATCCATGATCAGACATTCTTGCGTAACAAGAAAACTGGTAGCACCATTCGTTTGACTGGTATCTGGTATCTGTTCACTAAGATCATCCTGGACGACCTGAAAGAAACATTCCCAGAGGTAAACTTTATTGGTTTCCGTGTCATGGATGGTGGTCTCTCTAGTATGTTGTCAACATACATTCCAGATTTTGACACTCGTGAGAAAGCTCGTAAGCAATGGAAGTTAGAGAGGTCATTCTCTATTAAAGATATGGGATATGATACTTACTTCGTTCTGGCAGCAACGGCACTGTCAACCTCTGTTGATTTTGAAGTAGATCAAGAGGCAACTAAGTCTCAAATCAAGAATGCATTTAGGAAGTCTCTCTCTAGTAAGAAGACAAATAAGCGTGTTCTGTCTGAATTCGTTGAATTGGTCGCTTGAGAAAGTGTCCACTCCGCGTCTGACACCCCAGTTTTGACGCTATAATGACTACATAACAAAGAATAAACCAATGCCTTTTGAAGCTAAAGTGAATCCTCAATCACTCCTTGACAATCTTCGTGATCTCTACGGTCCTAAACTTACCGCTGCAGACATCAAAGCATACTGTGCTCAGCACGATGTAACTTATCAGACCGTTACTAAATATCTTCTGCCATACAAGAAAGGCATTGGCAAGTGGAACCTTACCGTTACTCAGCAATTGGAGAAGAATTACGAATCTCCTGCTGCACAACCTGCTATCGAACAGAACCTTATCCCAGAGAAAGATGATTCCTTCGTCAAGTTTGGCAACTTCGGTGATCTTAAAAAAATTATTCAGTCCCGTCTATTCTATCCAGCGTTCATCACGGGTCTTTCTGGAAACGGCAAGACGCTCTCCGTTGAGCAAGCTTGTGCTCAGTTGGGTAGGGAACTAATTCGTGTCAACATCACCATCGAAACAGACGAGGACGATCTTATTGGCGGTTTCCGTCTTATCAATGGTGATACTGTTTGGCACAATGGTCCTGTCATCGAAGCTCTGGAGAGGGGAGCTGTACTTCTTCTAGATGAGATTGACCTTGCATCTAACAAGATCATGTGTCTCCAGTCTATTCTTGAAGGTAAAGGTGTCTTCTTGAAGAAGATTGGTAAGTGGGTTGCTCCTACTGATGGTTTCACTGTCATCGCCACTGCTAACACCAAAGGTAAGGGTTCTGATGATGGTCGTTTCATTGGCACCAATGTGCTGAATGAAGCGTTCCTTGAGCGTTTCCCTGTGACCTTTGAGCAGTCCTATCCTTCTCCTGCTACTGAGCAGAAGATCCTCGCTTCTCTGATCGAAGATGCTGAGTTCTGCAAGCGTCTTGTGGATTGGGCAGACATTATCCGTAAGACTTTCTATGATGGTGGTGTGGATGAAGTTATCTCCACTCGTCGTCTGGTTCACATTGCTCGTGCATATGCTATCTGGAAGGATAAGCAGAAAGCTATCCAAGTCTGTCTGAATCGTTTCGATGAAGAGACCAAGAGTGCCTTTATGGATCTCTATGACAAAGTTGATGGAGATGTTGATTTCAAGGTTGAACCAACTATTACTGGACAAACTGACACTACGGTGGTAGAATGACTAATGCATGGGCATTATTATACGACGAACTTTATGATGAGGAAGGTAAAATGATTACTCCCGATGATGAGAGAGATTCTCTCGAATGGGTGAAACAGAATGGAGGTTTTGAATATACTCCCGAACCTCCTACTGGTAATGTAGAAATTACTGCCGATGGATTTGTCTGGTCAGTACAAGATGTGCCGACCCAAAAAACACGCAGTCATTTTAAGTTCAATGAGGATGTAATTCTCAAAGAAGTTAAAGACTACATTAGTGGCACCTATCGTGCTCACTATAACTCTGGCAGTGGGATTCAGACTCTTGATCTGATTAATTCCTGCGGAGACGCTGAGGCATTCTGTCGCAGCAACATCTTGAAGTATGCATCTCGCTACGACAAGAAAGGAACCGCAAAGTTGGATATCCAAAAGATTATCCATTATGCTGTTCTTCTTTATCACTTTAGCGGCTTAGACCAGGAGAAACTTGAGCGTGGATATGAAACTTTCTGATAAAACAATCGATCTTCTTGAAAACTTTTCTTCAATCAACCAGTCTATTCTGGTCAAGAAGGGCACCAAACTTCGTACTATTTCTGTGATGAAGAACATTCTTGCAGAAGCAGATGTTGATGAAAGTTTTGAGAAAGACTTTGGCATTTATGACCTGCCTCAGTTCTTGAATGGTGTTGGGATGATGAATGATCCTGACATTGATCTCAAGAATGATTCTTACATGGTCATTCGTGAGGGTCAGACTACTAAGGTTAAGTTTGCCTTTGCTGATCCTGAGGTTATCGTAACTCCTCCTGAGAAAGGTATCACACTTCCTAGTGAAGATGTGTGCTTCCAACTTGATAGTTCTCAACTTCAGAAGCTTCTGAAGGCATCTTCAATCTATCAGTTGCCTGATCTTGCTGCCATTGGCGATGGTGAGCAGATTGTTCTCTCTGTTCGTGACAAGAAGAATGATAATTCTAATGAGTTCTCTTTGATTGTTGGTAAAACTGATAAGAGCTTTGAGTTTAACTTTAAGATTGAGAATATTAAGTTGATTCCTGGTTCTTATGATGTGGTAATTTCAAAGAAACTTCTTTCTAAGTTCACTAACCACAGTTATAACCTTGTTTACTACATCGCACTTGAACCTGACTCAATCTACGAAGGTTGATCTATTCACGATAAGTGGCACTAAGTACCACATTAGACAGTGGGCAGAGCACAAAGATCGTATTCTAGATATGATTCCCAATCAGAATGATTTTGATAATCATATCAAGTTTACTGATTACATGGAAGAATCTTCTAGTAATTATAAAGAAGATGTGCTCTTCCTACTTCAACCTTATCTGAACGATTTTTACCAGAGATCATCTTACAAATTTAAGGGTATTGCAAATATGTGGTGCCAGAGGTATGATGCAAGAGACTACTTTGTTCCACATGATCATGGTCCAATGGGATACTCTGCCATACTTTACGCAAAACTGACTGATGATCATAAAAGCACCCTTTTCTTTTCACCATTCAATGATGAGCATGGTTGCCATCCTTGCTATAGTCCAGGTGTAGTAGAGGGTGATTTGTTTTTCTTCCCTGCTAATCTAATGCATACAGCTCTTCCTCATGACAGCGAAGAGGAGCGTGTGATTATTTCGTTCAATTTGATATGAACATCTTTGTGACTGATCCTGATCCTAGGGTCTCAGCTCAGGTTCTTCCTGACAAACATATTGTTAAGATGCCTTTGGAAACTTGCCAAATGGCATCTGTAATCTTCTCCAAGTACCATTGGGATTGGGGCACAATCAATAAGAAAGATGGCACTCCTTACCGTACCACAGGTGGGTTCAGGAACCATCCCTGCACCGTGTGGGCAGCGTCTAGTAAGGCAAACTTTGCTTGGATGCTCCACCATGGTTTTGATCTTATGTGGGAGTACCAGAAACGGTTTGGTAAGGAGCATGGGTGCTTCCAGACCATGTGCCAAGCAATGACCATCTACCACGATCATCTCAAAGAGATAGATGGCAGCATCTACGATTATAAAGATGCAAAGGACTTTGCTCGTGCTATGCCCGACGAGTTCAAGTATGATGATACAATAGACACATTCACCGCTTACAAGCGGTACATTGCCTCTAAGCCATGGGTGCGCGATAATTATATTCGTCTCCCCAATCGCAAACCTGAATGGGTGTAATGAAAACTACTCTAACCGTTGATGAAAACGGAATTCTAACATTCCCTGAAAAGTTTCTTGAAAAGCTTGGATGGAAAGAAGGAGATCTGTTAGAATGGATTCCTAATGATGACAACTCATTTACTTTGGTGAAAAAAGAACATGCGTAGTGAATTTTTGTGGGTAGAAAAATATCGCCCCAAAAAGATTGATGATTGTATTCTTCCCGATTCTACCAAGAAGACATTTAATGACTTCTTGAATCAAGGTGAAATTCCCAATCTCTTATTGACAGGTCCTGCAGGTTGTGGTAAAACTACTGTAGCACGGGCTCTGTGCGAACAACTAAACTGTGATTACATTATTATCAATGGATCAGATGAAGGACGGTTTCTCGATACTGTACGGAATCAAGCAAAGAACTTTGCTTCGACCGTATCACTTTCTTCAGATGCACCGCACAAGGTCATCATTATCGACGAAGCTGATAACACCACCCACGATGTACAGCTCCTCCTACGGGCTAATATTGAGGCGTTTTATGGCAACTGTAGGTTTATCTTCACCTGCAACTTCAAAAACAAAATCATCGAACCACTTCATTCCCGTTGCGCTGTGGTTGAATTCGGAATTGGGGGAAAGCAAAAACCCGCAATTGCCGCAGGATTCTTTACCAGACTCCAAGAAATCTTGGGTGCAGAAGGTATTGAATTTGATAACAAGGTCCTGGTAGAGCTTATCAATAAGCACTTCCCTGATTGGCGGCGGGTGCTAAATGAGTGCCAGCGTTATTCTGTTGGTGGTAAAATAGACTCTGCAATCCTCGCTGAATTTGGAGATGTAAAAGTAAATGATCTTATTAAGAAACTTAAGGAAAAGGATTTCCAATCGACCCGTAAATGGGTCGTTAATAATCTGGACAATGATCCTAGCGTACTTTTGCGGCGTGTTTATGATGCTCTTTTTACATCCCTGGAAGGTCCTAGTATTGCTGCTGCTGTCCTCATTATTGCTAAGTATCAGTATCAAATCGCGTTCGTAGCGGATCAAGAAATAAATCTGTTGGCAGCTCTTACAGAAATTATGGTGGAGTGTAATTTTAAATGAAAGCATATAAAACCCCTCTAAGATATCCTGGTGGCAAATCTCGTGCCGTCCAGAAGTTGTTTGAATATATTCCTGAGGATAGAACTTTTAATGAGTTTAGAGAACCTTTTCTTGGCGGAGGTTCTTTTGCTATTGAATGGTCAAAGAGATATCCAGATACTGCTGTTTGGGTTAGTGATCTTTATGAACCCCTTGTCAATTTCTGGCAGTATGTTCAAACTGATGGTAAAAGACTTAGGGATGAACTTGTACAGTTGAAGTACAGACATCCAGAATCATCAAGTGCAAAAGAGTTGTTCTTAGAATCTAAAGATTATTTGGCAACGGGTGATAATAATTTTCATAGAGCTGTATCTTTCTATGTGATCAATAAGTGTTCTTTCTCTGGTCTTACTGAGTCTTCTTCTTTCAGTAAGCAAGCATCAGAAAGTAACTTTTCGATGCGTGGTATTGATAGAATTCCTGGATTCCAAGATATTATCAAGAAGTGGAGGATTACTAAGAGTGACTACGAGGTCTTGTTGACTAATGACGAGGACATCTTTGTCTATCTAGATCCTCCTTATGATATCAAAGATAATCTTTATGGAAAGAGTGGTGATATGCATAAGGGATTTGATCATGATAGGTTTGCTTCTATCTGTGACAAATATAAGTGCCCTCAGTTGATTTCTTATAACGCATCTCAGCTCGTTCGCAATCGTTTTCAGGGATGGCAGGCATCTGAATTCCAGCATACTTACACGATGAGATCTGTTGGTGAGTATATGAAGGAACAGCAGGGAAGAATGGAACTTGTTTTGACTAATTATTGAAATGGAACTTAAAGACTGGTTGAACTCGATCAACTTAACTAAGAAAGATATCACTGAAGAGGATCCTACCAGCATCAAAAAGTATCCTCCTTTCATTGTAAACCGCTGTCTTGCTGGTCATATCGATGCGATTATGTTTGCTAACGAGATGAACAAGCATCCTAATCTTGATAAAGATATGCAGTATAATTTCATGCTACATAGCATTAGGAAAAAGAAAAGATTTTCTCCTTGGTTGAAGCAGGAGAAGATCAAAGATCTAGAATTGGTCAAGAAATACTACGGATATAGCACTGAGAAAGCTCAGCAAGCTATGCGTATCTTGAGTAATGATCAGATTGATTACATTCGTAAGAAACTTGACACTGGTGGTATCAAATGAGAGTCCTAAGTATTGACATCGACTATGTTTTTGACACAGTTGATGATTGGCCAAATGAAGATGGCGAAATGTGGGATAATTGGCAAGCAATTTCCAAATGGCATTTCTATTTTTGTAAGTATCCTGATCTGAATGATCGGGAGAAGATCGTTAATGAAGAAAATCTAGACTATCTGCTTGAGACTTATACCAAAGCTTTGGACGCAAATCCAAATGCAAAAGTGTGTTTTGGTTTTGATCATGATTTTATTCTTGATGGACTTGAAGGAGACAATATTGATCTAGTAAATATTGATCATCATGATGATTTTCTTTCTGGTTGTAACCTTGATGGTGAGGCTTCTCATGAGTTAGATGAGGATATCTATCTAGGTGGTCATCTTTTAGAATGGGCTAACATCAAAGCTTTCAATAAAGTTGATGAGGGTAACTGGGGAGCAAAACTTCATATTGATGGTAGACTAAACAGCATGACTTGGATTAGAAATCCATACCAGAATATTACTGATACTCGTATCTTCGTAAATCAGTATATTTGTAAGCATATGATGCCTACAGAATCAACATTTGATGCTTGTTTTAAGGATCAATATGATCATGGTGATTATAAGTATGATCATATCTTTGTTTGTATCTCTCCCAGGTATCTTCCACCCAGTCAGTGGGAACTGATGTCTCTTTTCATGGCAATTTATGAGGATAAAACTGGTAAGGATTGTATGATTGATGAATGGTGGGACCAGAGATATATTGAGAAGTCATATAATAAAGCAACCTATGATATCGTCAAGAAAGGATTACTTGATTATAAAGAACAGCTGCGCTAAATAGTTGAAACTTTTTGATTTATTGAGATGAGTGTCGTTGTTGAGCCTATTTTTGAATGGGCACCTGAGAAAATGGTTGAGGTATTCCTTGGTGAACCAGATGATTTCTTGAAAGTGAGAGAGACTCTGACAAGAATTGGTGTAGCTTCTAGGAAAGAGAAGAAGTTGTACCAGTCATGTCACATTCTTCACAAGCAAGGAAAGTACTTCATCGTACATTTCAAAGAATTGTTTGCGCTTGATGGAAAGAGAGCAAATCTTACCATCAATGATGTACAGAGACGCAATAGAATTATTCAACTTCTCTCTGACTGGGGTCTAGTTGCAGTATCTGATGCTGATGCTATTCAAGACATCGCTCCTTTGAATCAGATTAAAGTTTTGGCGTACAAAGATAAGGAGAATTGGGTGCTTGAGACCAAATATAACATCGGTCGAAAGACAAAAGAGGTTGTAGAAACCGAATAAATAGTTCGTCGCCTTTTCGTGCGCGACATCTCTACGACGGATTCGCTACCCAATGTAGATAGGGGGGTTTACCGACCCCCCTTTTTAATGCTTTGTGTTAATATATACTTACGGATGCCTTCGGGGTCCACATAAGACAAACTCGCTTACTAAGGAGCTATCATGAGTACACTAATGAAGTTTAATGCTGCAAACATTGACCAGCTATTAGACAGGATTAACAAAAACAGTATTGGAATGGACGAATACTTTGATCGTCTCTTCAAACTACATGAGACTACCTCAAATTATCCCCCATATAATCTCGTAACTGTAAGTGCCGTAGAATCTAAGCTAGAAGTCGCTCTAGCAGGTTTCAAGAAGGCAGAGGTTAATGTCTACACGGAGGCAGGGAAACTCTTCGTAGATGGGCAGAAGGAGGACAAGGAGACCGATACAACCTATGCTCACAAAGGACTGGCACAGAGGTCCTTTACGCGGGTATGGACGCTCTCTGATGATGTTGAGGTCAAGTCCGTGAACTTTGAAGACGGCTTGTTAACTGTCGATCTGGGTAAGATTGTACCTGAGCATCATCAGCGGAAAACCTGGTTCTAAATAGAAGCGTATCGTCGCCGCAAGGGGATGTCTGGCAAAATCCAGACGGTCCCCCTTTTTTATGCTATAATACCTGGAGGTAAGAACTGCATTATGTCTATTAAAGTCGCAATCATTGGTTCTGATCAAGTCATTGGTGATATCAAAGAGGTCCTGGATGAGGACAAGAGTCGTCAATATCTTATCTGCAACCCCCTCAAGCTTCTTCTGCAACCGCAGAGAGTCATGTTGACTGAAGAAGAAGAGGATGAAACCAATGTACAGCAAACAAGTTCTCAAGTTTCTTTTGCAACTTGGCAACCACTGACAGCTGACACACAATTTATTGTGAATCCTAATAATGTGCAGACGGTCTATGAACCGCTGCCTGATATCAAAACTATGTACCTGGAGTTGCTCAATGGCAATTAAACTCATCGTATTTAAGGAAGATTATCGCTGCGTCATCGCTGATGTTGAAGAGGTTGTTGGTGCAGATCTAGGTGAACCAGACTGTCAACTGACTAAACCTTATGAATTCCTTGAGCTGGAAGAAGAACCTGCTGATTACAAGGATCGTCTCAAGCCCTGGGCAGTCATGAATATGTCTTCCGATAAAAAGTGTAGGATTCAGAGTGATAACATCCTCACATTGATCAATCCTGAAAAGTTCATTCTCGACGCATACAAAGAACTGACTACCTGATGAAATTCTATACTAATGTACAAATGATTGGGGACCAGTTCCTCGTTCGTGGTTATGAAAATGGTGAGTACATTCAGTTTAGAGAGAAATATTCTCCAACATTATTCGTTCCGTCAAAGAAAAAGACCTTCTATAGGACTCTTGACGGCGAATATGTAGAGCCTATTAAACCTGGAACAGTCTCAGATTGCCGCGATTTCATGAAGCGGTACAGTGAGGTTGATAACTTTAAGGTGTATGGTAATGAGCGGTACATCTATCAATATATTTCTGATAAGTATCCTCAGGATGAGATTAAGTTTGATCCTAGTAAGATTCGCTTGGTCACAGTCGATATTGAGACCCGTTCAGAGAACGGATTCCCCGATGTTGAGACTGCTGACCAGGAAATCCTGCTCATTACAATACAAGATTACAATACAAAAGAGATTACTACCTGGGGTCAAGGACCATTCAAGGTAAAACAGGACAATGTTTACTACATTCAGTTCAATAATGAGCGTGATTTGCTCAACAGTTTTATGGACTGGTGGATGCAGAACACTCCTGATGTTGTGACTGGTTGGAACATTCAGCTGTTCGATATTCCATTCATTGCTAAGCGTGTAGACCGTGTTCTTGGTGAGAAACTTGCTAAGAGACTGTCTCCATGGGGTCTAGTGTCTCAGAAAGAGGTTTATATTAAGGGTCGTAGACAGATTTTCTATGATATTGGTGGTATTACACAGTTAGACTACCTTGATTTGTACAAGAAATTCACTTATACAAACCAAGAATCGTATCGTCTTGACCACATTGCTAATGTAGAACTCGGTCAGAAGAAACTTGACCACTCTGAGTTTGATACATTTAAGGATTTCTATACTAATGGTTGGCAAAAGTTTGTAGAATATAATATAATTGATGTGGAGCTCGTAGACCGTCTTGAGGACAAGATGAAGTTGATCGAGCTTGCTTTGACTATGGCATATGACGCCAAGGTGAACTATAATGATGTCTTCTATCAGGTACGGATGTGGGATACCATCATCTACAACTACCTGAAGAAGAAGGGGATTGTTATTCCACCTAAGGTATCTTCAAATAAGGACGAGAAGTATGCGGGGGCGTATGTCAAGGAACCGATTCCTGGAGTCTATGACTGGGTGGTCAGTTTTGACCTTAACAGCCTGTATCCTCATCTCATCATGCAGTACAATATTTCGCCAGAAACACTCCTTGATGAACGGCATCCCACGACCAGCGTTGATAAAATACTTGGTGAACAAATAAATTTTGAGATGTATAAGGACTACGCTGTTTGTGCAAACGGCGCTATGTTCCGCAAGGACAAGAAGGGATTCTTGCCTGAGCTTATGGATAAAATGTATGGTGAGCGTGTCATTTTCAAGAAGAGAATGCTCAAAGCAAAGCAGGAGTATGAGAAGACTCCTACTGATGCACTTAAAAAAGAGATCGCCAGATGTAACAACATTCAAATGGCGAAGAAGATTTCTCTTAACTCTGCTTATGGTGCTATTGGTAATCAATACTTCAGGTATTACAAACTAGCAAACGCAGAAGCTATTACTTTGTCTGGTCAGGTCTCGATTCGCTGGATTGAGAACAAGATGAACGACTATCTAAATAAACTTTTGCAGACAGAAGGCGAAGATTATGTCATCGCATCTGACACCGACTCAATTTATCTTAATCTCGGACCTCTTGTTACTAAATTTCTTAGTAGTAAGTCTGGCGATAAAGCAGCAGTTGTGGGGTTACTTGACAAGATCTGCCAGGAGAAACTTGAACCTTTTATTGAGGGTTCATATCAAGAACTTGCAGATTATGTTTCGGCATATGAGCAAAAAATGAGTATGAAGCGGGAGAATATCGCTGATCGCGGTATTTGGACTGCTAAGAAGAGGTATATTCTGAATGTCCACAACAGTGAAGGTGTAGCATATTCAGAACCTAAATTAAAAGTAATGGGCATCGAAGCCGTAAAGTCATCCACACCTGCTCCATGTAGAGCAATGTTAAAGGATGCCTTTAAGATTATGATGTCAGGGTCTGAAGATGATATGATTGACTACATCGATAATTGCCGTAACAAATTTAAGTCACTTCCTCCTGAAGAGATTTCTTTCCCACGGTCAGTTAGTGATGTAACTAAATTCAAATCATCATCAAACATTTATTCTAAGGGCACCCCTATTCATGTGAGAGGAGCACTTCTTTTTAACCATTACATCAAAGAGAAGAATCTCACTCACAAATATTCTCTCATCAACAATGGAGAGAAGATCAAGTTCTGCTATCTGAAAAAACCTAATATCATTCATGAGAATGTTATTTCTTTTATTCAAGACTTTCCTAAGGAACTTGGAATACAAAAGTATGTTGATTATGACTTGCAGTTTAACAAGTCATTCTTAGAACCCTTAAAAATTATTCTTGACGCTATCGGGTGGAGCGTTGAGAAAACTGTAAACTTAGAACTATTCTTCACATGACCGACAAAGAAAGGTGGAACAGGGGACTTGACATTTTTATAGAAAGTGTGCTGGAACCTGACTCAGATCTAAGAGCCTTTGCTCACGAGGAGGAGTGTTATCACGAGCTCATGTGGGTTCGGGAAAATGTGCTAGAATATCTAAAGACATTGAGATGGGAACAAAACTAAATGGATTTTCTGAAAGAGATCGTGAAGGAGGTTGGTGGTGAATACACCCAACTTGCTGCAGATATTAATGACTCTGAAACATATGTGGACACGGGTTCGTACATTTTTAACGGACTCGTTTCAGGTAGTATTTTTGGTGGTGTATCTGGGAATAAGATTACTGCCATTGCTGGGGAGTCTAGTACTGGCAAAACTTTCTTCAGCCTCGCTGTCGTTAAAAATTTCCTTGATAGCAATCCTGATGGGTATTGCTTATATTTTGACACTGAAGCGGCTGTTAATAAATCTCTTCTCGCAGATCGGGGTATCGACCTCAATCGCCTGGTTGTAGTTAATGTTGTAACCATTGAAGACTTCCGTAGCAAAGCACTAAAGGCAGTTGATATCTATCTCAAGAAATCTGACGCCGAGCGTAAACCCTGCATGTTTGTGCTGGACTCTCTTGGTATGCTCTCAACAGAAAAAGAGATTACAGATGCCTTGAACGACAAGCAGGTTCGTGACATGACAAAATCACAACTTGTAAAAGGTGCGTTCCGTATGTTGACACTCAAGCTTGGGCAGGCTAACATACCTATGATCGTCACTAACCACACTTACGATGTCATTGGAGCTTATGTACCTACAAAAGAAATGGGTGGAGGTAGTGGACTCAAGTATGCTGCTTCTACAATCATCTATCTCAGCAAGAAAAAAGAGAAAGATGGCACAGAAATCGTCGGAAACCTTATCAAAGCAAAGACTGCTAAGTCGCGTCTGAGTAAGGAGAACAAAGATGTTACGGTGCGTCTCTATTACGATGATCGTGGTCTTGATAGATATTTTGGTCTTCTTGAGCTCGGTGAACTGGGTGGTCTCTGGAAAAATGTAGCAGGTCGTTATGAAATGGACGGCAAAAAGGTCTACGCTAAAGAGATCTATAAGAACCCAGACAAGTATTTTACAGAAGAAGTGTTGCAACAACTCGATGATGTTGCTAAAAAAGAATTTAGTTATGGTGAGTAATGCTGGATCGTATAGAACTTACCCTCTTAAGGAATCTCATCCATGATGAAGACTTCCTTAGGAAGGTCTTGCCTTTTATCAAAGAGGATTATTTTGAGGAGCGTGTAGAGAAGATCATATTTCAGGAGATCGCATCTTTTGCTCTAGAATATGATAAGGTTCTTACACCAGAGATTCTCAGTATTGAGATTCAGAATAGAGAAGATCTATCTGAACAAGAATTTAAGGATGCTGCAAATACTGTAGACATTCTTCGTGAGTCAGAAACTCACACACAATGGTTGCTGGACACTGTAGAAAAGTGGTGCCGTGATCGTGCCATTTACCTAGCTCTCATGGAGTCTATCTCCATTGCAGATGGTAAGGATAGTAAGAAAACAAGGGATGCTATCCCCAGTATTCTTTCCGACGCTCTAGCAGTGTCGTTTGACAATCATATTGGACACGATTACCTAGAAGATTATGAGCAAAGGTACGAGTCATACCACAAGAAAGAGGACAAGATCCCATTTGACCTTGACTACTTCAACAAAATTACCAAGGGTGGTCTACCAAACAAAACGCTTAATGTTGCTTTGGCTGGCACTGGTGTTGGTAAGAGTTTGTTCATGTGTCATTTCGCAAGTTCAGTTCTACTCCAAGGAAAGAATGTGCTATACATCACGCTTGAGATGGCTGAGGAGAGAATTGCAGAAAGAATTGACGCTAACCTTCTGAATGTAAATATCAAAGATATTGTAGATCTTCCCAGACAAATCTTTGAGAATAAGGTTTCTAACCTTGCAAAGAAGACTCAGGGTTCTCTTATAATTAAAGAGTATCCTACTGCCAGTGCCCACAGTGGACACTTTAAGGCACTTCTTAATGAACTTGCACTTAAGAAGTCATTTAGACCTGATATTATTTTCATTGATTACCTTAATATATGCGCTTCCTCGCGCTATCGCGGTGCCATCGGTGTCAATTCATATAGCTATATCAAGGCTATTGCTGAAGAGCTTAGAGGACTCGCTGTCGAAGCGCAAGTCCCTATCGTATCTGCCACCCAGACCACTCGTTCTGGCTATGGCAGCAGTGATGTTGATATTACTGACACTTCTGAGTCCTTTGGTCTCCCTGCTACTGCTGATCTTATGTTTGCCCTTATTTCAACTGAAGATCTTGAAGGACTCGGGCAAATTATGGTGAAGCAATTGAAGAATAGATACAATGATCCTACCCTCAATAAGAGATTTGTTGTTGGTATTGACAGGGCAAAGATGCGGCTGTATGATTGTGAACAAAGTGAAGGTGGCGATCTTCTAGATAGTGGTCAGGGTATTCCAATCACTAACGATACCGCAGATAAATTCTCTAAATTGAAATTCAATGATTAAACCATCCAGTGAAATATGGAATGAAATCTCCGTTACTAACAACCTTGAATTTGAATTTCATAATCTAGGAACAAGGCAACCAATTCCTATTGTTGTTGCTAAGGATGTATTTAAATATCCTGACAAGGTTAGGGAGTTTCTCCTTACCTTTCCTTACTGGGCAACTAAAGATATTACTGAAAAGGATACTACCGTTCGTCCTGGACTGACTGCTGAGATTCCTCCATTGTTTCAAACGCAGTTCTATAAGTTTCTCACAACCCCACTCAAAAAACTCTTAGGTGTTAATAACATTGGAGTTCGTGATGGGTATGTGAATTTGGAGGGTGGCAAAATGACCCTAGATAGATCATCATGCTGTTGTTGTTATCCTCATGTTGATAACGAGCTCGATGATCCTGATTATCTTCAGATGCACATCGCAGCTAACATCAACCTGTCTCATTCACCAGACCCAGTAAGAACTGGTTTCTGGTCTTGGATGGGTAGAAATAACTGGATGGACATGAATAGAGATGAGGCGAACGCCTTAACTCAATTTCAAGATAGACATGAAGATGCCAAAGCTGATTCATGGTTTCAAATGGAAGATTACGAGAACTTCAGACTTGAAGATGCTGTGGAAATGCAGTATAATGATCTCGTAATGTACTCTACTATGCAGTTCCATAACCCTTACATTCAACCCGAATGGCATAGGGAATATGATAGAATGATGTTAACAGCATTCTTTACTGTATACCCAGACGCTCTGGACTTCCCAGATACAGATCTGGAAACTGTGGGTGCTACATGGGAAGCCTTTAGGTTAAACTCTGTACACAACTATCATCCACAATACACCTCTGTAGTAAATTAATTATGCCTACTTATTCTAACGCTATCGCTGACGCGACACCTGATCCTCAGAAACCTGTAGCAACTCCTCCTCGCCGCCCTCGTGCGAAAGAGTTCTGGGAAGCAGAACCTGGTGATCCTGGAACTGAAGGTTGGACTGACAACCCTGAAGATCCCACTGGTCCTCAGATTGGCAACCCCGCAGCTCCAACTCCCCCTCCTGTTGCCGCTCCTCCTAAGCCTGCTCCTAATGTTGTGATCACTAACACACCCACCAAGAGCACTGCAACTCATAGTAAGTATGTTGAGTTTGTAGATCAGGTAACTAGTGCTCCTTCTAAGGACAATGCACAACTCATCGCTCGTATTGCTGCTCTCAAAGCAAACGGATGTGACATTGAGCGTTTGTTGACTGCTGCCCTTGGTATTTCTGCTGAAGGTGGTGAGTTCATGGAGATCGTTAAGAAGATTACTTTCCAAGGTAAGCCCTGGGATGAAGCAAATCTCGATCACCTGAAGATCGAACTGGGTGATGTCATGTGGTATGTTGCTCAGGCATGTATGGCACTTGATATTTCCCTTGAGGAAGTGATGGATCGTAACATCGACAAACTGTCTAAGCGTTATCCCGCTGGCACCTTTGATGCTTACTACTCTGAGAATCGTCAGGCAGGAGATCTGTGAAGGATCTTAAAGTTCCATTCGCTATTGTATCCTTCCTGTTGGTTCAGGGAGCAGGTGCAGTATGGTGGTCCTCACAAATCGATGGAAGAGTTAGAACTCTTGAATCTGAAAGTTTAAATATTGCCAGAGAAAACCGTAGGTACATTGAACAAGTAATTCAACCATCCTACGGTATCAGTAAAAACTGGAATAATCAATACCACAATGAGTGGGTACTAAAAGGAGGATGGAAATGACTAAAAGACAATTTGTAGACAGTAAAGGCAACACTTGGGAGTGGGAAGAAACTAAGGAAGTGAAAGAGGCGGTAGCAAAACTACACAAGACCATTAGTGAACTTGAAAAGACTGCACCTGACTACGGAGTTGGTAAATGAAACCCATCACACTTGATGAATACAAAGAGGCTGGAGAAGAATTTTTTCCTAAGTATTTCTATGTGGCAAAAGAGCTTGGTGAAGATGCCAAGGCTGAAGAGATTCTTAAAGTTATGGAGTCTCTTGCTGGTGTTGTTATGAAGAAAAGGGTGGAGGAAAAACTTGCACCATTCGGATTTAACAAGGAGAAAAAAGATGCCGAACCCGAATCAGTTGTATGAGGACATGCAGAAGTTAGACGACATGTACGAAGAACTTTTATGGCATCCTGATGATGAATTACAATTCACTCATGACGGTGAGAGAATTATCATTTATAATAAGTCTCTAAATAAAAAGAAAGCAGACTAATCTCTAATGGCAGGGGAAGCAGGTTTCCTTTATGAAGGAAAGATCCACAGAAAACTAAAGGCAGCTGGTCTAGTTCCAAACGGTTTCACCCCTGCAGGTTCTGACGCGAATGCGCCAGACGCAATGTTTATCTATAACAAAGCGAATCAGAAGTTAGAACTTAAGTTAGATCTGAAAGCTGATTATGGTCAGGGAACTCTTGAGTATGATCAGAAAAAAAGAATCTGGACATTAGGTGGAGCAAAGACTGCTGCTGCAGACGAGATGCGTCAACTGCTTAGGGCAGTTGGCGTTGAACAGTTTGTAAACAAAACTTGGGGACCTAAGGGTCCACCGAACAAAGGTATCATTCCTAACAAGTCAATCACCCAAGACATGGTGAAGTCTGACTATGCTAGGTTTAAGGATGCCTTTTTGCCTATCAAGCCAGCAGCTCTGTGGAACTACTACGCTGCTAAGCAAAACTATTATATCCAGATAGGTGGATATGGCATGTACTACATGCAGCAGAATCCTGCACAATTACCTATCCCACAGTTCAGCCCCAGCATGAGGGTTAGAATTCGTGTGAAGAGAGGAGGAAGTGTATTGTATAATTATAGATTTACAACGGCATTACAGATCGTACAAAAACCAGCGAAGTCTAAGTACGACCTGGATAGAGATGTCAACTTCCTAAAAGCTATCTACACTGAGTAAATGCATATTGATTTGTTCCCTCAGAGAATCTACAAGTACAGTCTTAATGATCCTGAGTTGAAAAATGCACTGATCCAAAGATATCAATCCTTTAAAAATCATGCGACCAATGGAACTCCTGATGGATGGTCATGTGAAGTGAGGACAGAGTTTGGTACAGGATCTTTTCCTCACGAATACTCTAACATCTATAATGATATCCTTTATCAATGGAAGGATGACATGAGGTTCATTGGCAGACCTATCATTGATGAAATTTGGATGAATGCCTATGAGAAAGCGCACTATCAGGAAGGTCATACCCATTTGCCTGGGTTCTTTTCTGGGATACATTATGTTTGCTTCGATCCTGAGCACCATAATGGAACAACTTTTGTCAACCCTCAATCAAATATTTACTCATATCTTACCAATATGATGAATAGTGATTGTGAGGGTACAACTATTGATATGGATGTGAATCGACATCTAGATGAGATGAATGATGTTGATGTAGAAGAGGGTGATGTTATTATATTTCCATCAACCTTGGAGCATATGGTAAAGAAGAATATGTCCGACAAGCTCCGCATCACTGTGTCATTTAACATAAATAGAGTTGCGGAGACTGCTAGACGGGTATTTGGATAAATCATGAAGAGTTTCTTTCACTTCCTGAACGAAGCACAGAGTAACGCGGCAAAGCAAGCGAAGAAGCTTGGTCTTGTCGGGGATGGTCATGGCTCGTGGGTAGATCCTAATGGTAGAATTGTTGGTAGAACTGTAGATGGTGAACTGGTTTTTAACAGTGGAAGAAAACCTGCACAAGAATCAGATCCAAACAAACCTGGTCCTGCAGCTAGAGGACTGACTCCAGAGAATCCACCACCAGCAGCACCTGGACAAGGTGGAATGGAGGCAGCTCCAGAAGAAGAAGAACAAGAAAAAGAAAAGACACGCGGAACTCTGACAATTGGATTTGGTAGGTTTAATCCTCCCACATCTGGTCACGAAAAACTTCTTGACAAGATTAAAGATACCGCTGAGGGTGAGCAATATATTGTATATCCATCTCACACCACTGATCCTCAGAAGAATCCACTGGACTCTGAGACTAAGACACTCTTCATGAAGAAGATGTTCCCTGATCATGCTAACGCTATCGTTTATGATCCTGGTATTCGTACTATTTTTGACGCACTAAAACAAGCTGATGCAGAAGGATACAGCAGTATCAACATCGTGGTTGGTTCTGACAGACAAAAAGAGTTTGAGAACCTCGCGAACAAATACAACGGGCAACTCTATAATTTTGATGCGGTTAATGTCATCTCTGCAGGAGAACGGGACCCCGACTCTGAGGGGGTGGAGGGCATGTCTGCTTCCAAACTTCGAGCCCTAGCCGCAGACGGTGACTTTGAAACCTTTAAAAATGGATTACCTAAGGCGGCAAAGGGTATGGTAGCAAGAGAACTCTTTAATACTGTACAAAGATCCATGGGTGCAGCAGCTGCAACTGAAGGTGTAGAGTTGTGGCAAATTGCTCCTAAGTTTGATCAATTAACACTTAGAGAGCACTATGTTGCTGGTAATGTATTTGGACTTGGAACTCTTGCAGAGTCTCTTAACACTGGATTAGTTGGCAGAATTATTAGACGCGGTGCAAATCATGTCATTGCTGTCACTAAAGAAGGTATTATGTTTAAGTCCTGGGTCAAGGATCTGACAGAGTATGTTTCTCGTATTCCTTCTGGCGTTCCAGCACACAAAAGAGAGGTGGGTACTGACTCTTACAGAGAGTATGTACAGAAACTGACTCCTATGGAGAAGGTTAAGTCATTTATAAATAAGAAATAGAAAGAAACACATTCTTCAGGCGATCAGCAATGGGTAATTTTATTGAGCAATCTGCAGAGGAGATCATGCTTCGCAGCATGAGTAATATTTTCATGCCTGAAGCCCTGGATCCTGTGGGTAGTGAGGATGATGACATCGATAATGATGGTGATGTAGATAAGTCTGATAAGTACCTTCATAAGCGTCGTAAGGCAGTCGGCAAAGCGATTGCTGCAGAGAAAGCAAAGCGCACTAGGAAAGAAGAATTAGAACTACATCTCCGTACCAAGGTTGGAGAAATAACCGAAAAAAAGCTCTATAAGTCCGAGAAGGCAACCAACTCGGACGAAAAGGAAGTAACGATTGAAGAGAAGCCTGTAAAGAATACAGTCGTTATCAATCCTGATGTCAATGAGGGGTTGATCAATACCGTCAAGAACTTTGTTGGTTTAGCAAAGGATAAAAATCATAAAGTATCTGACAAGACACCTATGGGTGCAGCTGTTACTGGTCTTCAGAAGAGAAGACAAGCAACTGATGCTGCTCTCAAGATGCTGCGTCAAGGTGACAATGTAGACGGTGACCTGGTTGAGGTTAAGTCAGGTCCAATTACTGACAGAGAGAGAATTGCTCGCATGGATGCTGGTAAAGATCCATATCCTTTGAAGTCTGCTGGTGAAAAAGAAAGACTGTCTCTTGGAATCAAAGATATTGATATGGGTGTATCTCCTGTAAAGGATGGACCCGAAAAATTCCTGAAGAGCCTTGGACTGAAGGGAGTTACTACCCAAAGCACAACACCTAAGAAAGGTGAAGCACCTAAGAAAGGTCAAGCACCTAAAGGCGGAGCATCTTCTACTCCTGCACCTACCACTAAGGGTAAAGAAGGTCCTAAGGCAAAGAAACTTAGTACAGTTGATACTGGGACTGCCAATCCAGCAAATGTGCAAGATACAATTAGAAGTATCAAAAGCAAATTAAAGACTGAAGCAACTTATCCTTCTGACTTTGTTAAGGGTTCTGGTGTTGCTAAGAAAAAGTATGGCAGACCCATGCAGCATGATCAACCTATGAAGGGTCCTGTAAGAAAGACTATTGATGAACAGGAACTTCAAGAGAACCCTTATGGAAATGATGCTCAAGGCAAAGCTTTGCGTGACCAAGAAAAGGCTGCTATTAGAGCAAGAGCTGAACGAGGGATGAAAAAACTTGATGCTCAAGGTGGAGCAATCAACGCAATTAATAAACTGAGAGGACAAGCAGGTGTGGATTATGAAAATGATCCCAACATGGTGAAGACTGCTCCTGGTATCTACAGATCTAAATCAGCAATCAAAGCTGATGGACATAAATCATTCTTACCAAACTCTTATGAACCTACTCTAAAGGATGAGATTCAAGACATTTTTGAGCGTACTCGTTATGCTAAAGAGAAGGGTAAAGATTTTAAGACTGGTAAAGATTCTAAGAAGGGTGGCACCAGAGACGGTAAGAGTGCTTTTGATAAAGTAAGCAAAGAGATGCGTAAGACTGGTGGATTAATGTCCTCCAGAGGTAAGGCAATTCAACCACAGGGTAAGAAGAAGGAAAAGGGTAAGAAAGGTTACAAGGGTGTAACACCTGTAGACAAGATCAAGAACAGACTTGCTCAAAAGAGAAAACCAAAGAAGGATCCATATTGGTCTCGCTTCGATTGAGCCTATATATTGAAGCGTAGTTTTTAAAATCATGTTGGCATTTCTCCTTCCCCTGGCATCTAAGATTGTAGATGCTGCACTTGCTAAGCTTCCTGATGATGAGGAGCTCGGTGAGAAACTCGTAGAAATTTGTTTACACATTCTTACCAAGGCAGTTGCCCTGACCAAGACTGATGTTGACGACCAGCTTCTTGAGGTTGTCAAAAATGCTCTCCAGAAGCGCGAGGACGCTTGAGTTATAAATAATTCTATGAAAACTGTAGTTCGGGTGTAAGAACATGGCTCTCTGGGGTCTTAACGACAATATTGAAACAGCTGGTACAGTCACCGTTGCTAATCTTACTGTAACTGGTACTGGCACCACTTTCACCGACTACAGCGTCGGTCAGGTCATTCGTGTTGGAGCACGAGGCGGCGTAGGTACATATTATGGTGATGCTGTTATCACTGGTATCACCAGCGATAGACTTATGTCTATCGATTCTGACGCAGGTCTCAGCGCAGTAAGTATTTCTGCTACCACTTATGGTATCAGCGAATTGCCCATGTACACTGTCAAGGATAGTGTATACCAAGAAGAAAGAGACAACGCAGACGCCATTGTATATGGTATCTCAACTGATACCTCTGGTTCTTACGCTGTTGCTCACCATGGTTATGTCGGTGTTATGACATACATGGACATGCACGGCAACCTTAGAGTCAAGAGTGAAGTTCTTGTTGCAGCTTCTGGTATTCAGACTGGTGCAAATGGTATTGCATATCCTACTGACGAATGATCTAGTGATTAATGAAATTTGATGAATTGAATGACAGCAACTATCTGCTTTTCGCCATTAAAAATTATGAGAACCCGCAAGCGGTTACTCAAGATGATTTTTATGATGACTTAAAAAGGATAAAGTATATTAAAAGGCTACTGAAGCGATATAGGAACACGGGTGAACTACGAACTCATCTGATTCTTAATCACTTCATAGTCCTTTTTAATGTCTTTGGAGATGCTGGAGTTCCACTGCTATTCTTTAAGTTGGACAAAGAACTCTGGGCATGTACCAAGAGTTTCTTGACTTACCTAGGTAGAATTCCTGATTATCCAAGGACTGAACTAAATAATATATGTGATGATGAATATTGTTTAGAGCAATTGAGGACAGTCTAATGAGCAGAAGACTAAAGAATGTCGATACCATCATGGAAATGATGGCTGGTAATGCTGTTGGACAGTCTGGTGGATTTAGTGGTAAAGCAGATGCAGAAGGACCTGTTGCTGGTTACGACAAACCATTCAGCAGGAAAAAATATGCAACTGGTGGGCGTGGATCAAGAAAAGTTTGGCTAGATCACCTAAAGAAAAGTGGACCAAAATCTTAACACGGCAATCATAGAAAGACTTGAGAGAGTGGTAGATTCTCTTCAAGAAAACTCCATTCAAATGGGGAAGCTTCTTGCTGTTCATAATGAGAAGTTGGACAAGCAAGATAGGGTAGACGAAATCCTATTTGAAAAATTAGATAGATTATCAGAACAGGTAAGGACAGAGACGAACATCATAAAGAAGGGGTGTGAAAGAGATATCCGTCTTATTGATGATAGGTTGAGAATTTTAGAGAAAAAAATGTGGAGTATTGCAGGAGCACTGACAGTTGTCAGCTTCCTGTTGTCCCCATTAGGACAGAGAATTGTAAGACCAATGTTGACTGGCGATCAACAATCAAGTATAATGCTGAGAGAAGTATCGCTCTCTGATGAATCTGATAGATTCAAAATATATCGGTCTCATCTCGGCTAGACTCCAGAAGTTTAAGAGAGTTAAAGCAGATCTTTATAACTTTAGGTGTCCCATCTGTGGAGACTCCCAGAAGTATAAGAACAAGGCAAGGGGATACATCTATGCCATGAAGAATGACACTAACTTCAAGTGTCATAACTGTGGTGCATCAATGTCTTTTAACAACTTCATCAAGAAGATTGATGGAGCTCTTCATAAAAGATATGTTATGGAGAGATTCAAACAAGGGTTAACGGGAAAAGCGACTGTAGTCGAAGACCCAGTGTTTGAATTTAAGAAACCAAAATTCAAAGCAAAATTAGATCTACCTAAGTGTTCTAAGGTAGATCGTGCTAGAGAGTATCTAAAGCAGAGAAAGCTAGACTCTAATCAGTTTTATTATGCTGACAAATTTAAGACATTTGTTAACAGCATAAAACCAACATTTAGGGACACAAAGAACGAAGAACCAAGGATTGTCATACCTTTATGGTATCAAGGCGAACTAGTGGGGATTCAAGGTAGGGCATTATCGCCACACCACATCAAATATATAACTATTATGTTTAGTGAGGAGGCACCAAAAATTTATGGATATGATGAAATCGATAAAAAGTTACCAGTCTATGTGGTCGAAGGACCCTTTGACAGCACTTTCATCAACAATAGCGTGGCTTTGTGTGGCGCTGACGGTAACCTTAGTTGTCTTGAGGGAAGCGATTGCGTTTATACTTTTGATAACGAGCCCCGTAATGGCGAGATTGTTGGACGCATCAGAGGAGCTATATCTAGAGGCGAAAAAGTCGTCATCTGGCCAACAAGCATAAGACAAAAAGACATTAATGACATGGTTTTAGCAGGCATCAATGTGAACGATGTACTAGAATCGAATACATATTCAGGATTAGAAGCACAAGTTAAATTTACAGAGTGGAAAAAGGTATGACCAACGGGACAAAGGTAAAGAAGAGATCTGGACAGGTGGAATCTCTTGACCTCAATAAGATGCACAAGATGGTGGACGAGGCATGTAAGGACCTCGCAGGTGTATCTGCATCTCAGATTGAAATCAATTCTGGGATTCAATTTTATGATGGCATCACGACTGCTGAGATTCAGGAGATCCTGATTCGTAGTGCTTCAGATCTTATTGACCTCGATAATCCCAACTATCAGTTCGTAGCAGCTCGACTGTTGTTGTTCTCTTTGAGAAAGCAACTGTGGGGGCGTATGCACGAACATGGCAATCTAACCGATCATGTCAGAGATGGCATTGAGAGGGGTGTATATGACCCTGAGATCCTTCAAAAGTACTCTCCCGAAGAGTTTGATAAGATCAACAATATGATCGACCATGACAGGGACTATCTGTTTACATATGCTGGTCTTCGTCAGGTCGTAGATAAATATCTTGTACAGGATCGTAGCACTGGTAGTGTATACGAGACTCCACAATTCATGTACATCTTGATTGCAGCCACTATCTTTAGCGACTATCCTCAAGAGACTCGCTTGGATTATGTAAAAAAATACTACGATGCAATCTCAAAACACAAAGTCAACATCCCAACACCAGTCATGGCAGGGGTCAGAACACCCCTTCGTCAATATGCATCTTGTGTTCTCGTTGATGTTGATGACACCCTCGATAGTATCTTTAGCTCTGATATGGCTATTGGTAGGTATGTCGCACAGAGGGCTGGTATCGGCATTAACGCGGGCAGGATCCGTGGGATCAACGCTAAAATCAGAGGCGGAGAGGTACAACACACAGGCGTTGTCCCCTTCCTTAAAAAGTTTGAAAGCACTGTCAGATGCTGTACACAAAACGGCATCAGAGGTGGTTCTGCTACAGTTCACTTTCCTATCTGGCACAAAGAGATAGAAGATATTATCGTTCTTAAGAACAACAAAGGAACAGAGGACAACCGTGTCAGAAAACTCGACTACTCCATCCAGATCACCAAGCTCTTCTACGAGCGGTTTATCAAGAATGGAAACATCACGCTATTCAGTCCTCACGATGTCCCAGGTCTGTACGATGCTTTTGGCACTGATGAATTTGATGATCTGTATCAGCGTTATGAATCAGATTTCACTATTCCAAGAAAGACTATCAAGGCTCAAGAACTTTTTCTCAACCTCCTGAAGGAGAGAGCAGAGACTGGTCGGGTTTATATTATGAATCTTGATCACTGCAACTCTCACTCCTCGTTCAAAGACAAAGTTGAGATGAGTAATCTCTGCCAAGAGATCACTCTGCCTACCAAACCACTGCAGCATATTGATGGAGAGGGTGAGATTGCCCTCTGTATTCTGTCTGCAATCAATGTGGGTAAGCTTCGTAACCTGGATGAGTTGGAGGAACTCTGCGACCTCTCTGTGCGTGGTCTAGATGCCTTGATTGACTTCCAAGGGTATCCAGTCAAAGCTGCTGAGGTTGGCACCAAGAACCGTCGTTCTCTGGGTATTGGTTACATTGGTCTGGCACACTACCTAGCAAAACATAAAGTAGGATATGATGATCAAGAGGCACATCAGATGGTCCATGACCTGACAGAGGCTTTCCAATACTATCTTCTCAAGGCATCCAATCAACTTGCTATTGAGTATGGACCTTGTGGATATTTTGATCGTACTAAGTATGCCGATGGCATTCTACCGATCGATACATATAAGAAAGATGTCGATGATATTGTTCCTAATGTGTTGAAGTATGATTGGGAGAGTCTTAGAGTATCTATCACCACCCACGGTCTTAGGAACTCAACATTGTCTGCTCAGATGCCATCAGAAAGCAGTTCCGTTGTGTCAAACGCAACGAATGGAATCGAACCACCTAGAGGGTATCTGTCCACTAAAAAGAGTAAAAAAGGACCTCTTAAGCAGATTGTACCTCAGTACAATACTCACAAGAGTCACTACACTCTTCTCTGGGACATGGAAAGTAATGATGGGTATATTAAAGTAGTTTCTGTTATGCAGAAATTCTTCGATCAAGCTATCTCTGGTAACTGGAGTTACAATCCTGAGAATTATCCTGACAATGAAGTACCAGTGTCGGTGATGGCAAGAGATCTATTGACTACATATAAGTACGGTTGGAAGACCTCTTACTATCAGAACACTTACGACAATAAAACAGATGAAGTAGAAGAAGAAAAACCTAGTATCGAAAATTTGCTCAATAAGTTAGAAAAACAATCGGAGTGTGACGCCTGTGCAATTTAGAACCAACGCAGATTCCATGCCTAAAACTAAAGTTGAGGGGATGACGGTCTTCAATACGACCGACACGGACACCAAAAAGCAACCAATGTTTTTTGGAGCCCCTCTGGGAGTCCAGAGGTACGATTCGTACAAGTATCCTTTCTTTGAGAAGATGACCCAGATGCAACTGGGTTACTTCTGGAGACCTGAAGAGGTCTCTCTGCAAAAAGATAGATCTGATTATCATGATCTAAGACCAGAGCAGAAGCATATCTTTACTAGTAACTTGAAATATCAGGTTATGCTCGACTCTATTCAGGGTAGAGGTCCTGGTATGGCATTCTCACCCTACTGTTCGCTTCCTGAGTTGGAAGCTTGTATGAATGTATGGCAGTTCATGGAGATGATCCATAGCAGATCATACACATACATCATCAAGAATGTGTATAGTGATCCCTCTGAGATCTTTGATACCATTATTCATGATGAAAGGATTCTTGAGAGAGCTGCTTCTATCACTCAAGCGTATGATGAGTTCATCAATATCGCTCATGAGTGGGATGGTGGTAGTATGTGGGATTCCTCATGGGATAATTCTGAGGCGCAAAGATATGCACGGAGAGAACTAAAAACAAAACTGTATAAGGCTGTAGCAAATGTCAATATTCTCGAAGGCATCAGGTTTTATGTCTCGTTCGCTTGCTCGTTTGCGTTTGGTGAACTCAAGCTTATGGAAGGATCAGCAAAAATTATCTCTCTTATCGCAAGAGACGAAAATCAGCATCTTGCAATTACTCAAAACATCCTCAACAACTGGAAGAAGGGTGATGACCCAGAGATGGTTGAAATTGCTGAAGAACAAAAAGACTGGTTGATCCAAACATTCCAAGAGGCAGTCAATCAAGAGAAGCAATGGGCAGAGTATCTGTTCAAAGATGGATCTATGATTGGTCTCAATGAAAAACTTCTGTGTCAGTATGTTGAGTGGGTTGCTAATCGTCGCATGAAGTCTATTGGTCTGGAACCAATGTATGACATTGCTGCGAAGAATAATCCTCTCCCATGGACACAGCATTGGATCTCATCTAAAGGACTGCAAGTAGCACCACAAGAAACGGAGGTAGAATCTTATGTCGTCGGAGGAATCAAACAAGATGTCAAAGCGAATTCGTTCGCGGGATTCAGCTTATAAGAAGTACCTTGAGATTAAAGAACAGGGAGGTCCTACCTCCCTTTCTCAAGCATGGATCTATGAAGTGCTAAAGAAGAAGTACGATAAATAGTCAAACGGGACTGTTTATCTGTAGACATGGACGCTTCTCAACTGAAGAAATTAAGCGAATCTTATGCAACCATCGCTGAAGGTGGTAAGCATGAGAAATCAGCAATGGATTGGAATAAAAAAGATGACAATCCAGAAGGAAAGAAAGTAGATAAAAAGAAAGTAGACAAGTGTACTTGTGAGTCTTTCTATCTTAAGAGACTGAAAGCAATGAATCCCGTGATGGCAGAGAAGTATCTTGCCATTGCGGAAATTTTTATTGAAGAAGGATATGAAAGTTCTAGGTTGATTGACAACCTGGTAGAAGCACTCCCGAAAGAGATTGTTGGAGAGGACTTCCGTGCTGCATTACATGCAGTCAACCCCAGAATCTATGAGAATCTTGACACTGCAGAGAAGCGGCAGGCAAGAGCTATTCTTGAGTCCGCTGCTGGCATGTCTTCTGGGCGGCAAATGACCGCAGCACAGAATGCACAAGCAAATAGTGTTCGGGACAAAGTAGCTTCGGTTGCACAAAGGATTGGGAACTTCCTTAATCCTCCTCGTAGTAAGTCTGCTGATCCTGTTGTAAGAGCAGGTGGTTCTTATACCGCTTTTGGTGGCGGTCCTAAGATGCCAAACACTTCCAAGGGTGTAGGTGCTGATCGTCGTGCTGCTAGAGGTAGCTCATACCAGGCTCCTGCTTCCTCTTCCAACTACAGTGCTGCTGATGCACAAAGAGATCAAGAAGCAGCAAAGGCAAAAGCACAAGCACAACGCACAGCAGCTGGATCAACTGCTCCTGCTAGACCTACACCTACAGCAGCTCAGACTCCTAAGACAAATAGAGATGGTTCTAATGTCACCCAAACTGCTCCAAATACTGCTGGTCTCACACCCATGCAGCAGTGGGCGAAGAACTTCCCCAAGCTTGCTGCTAAGGTAAAACCTGGAGCAACTGGTAGTAAAGAGATCTCTGCACTGAAGAACTCCCATGAACCAGAAGGTGAACTGGTTGATGAAAGTCTGCAAAAAGCAGTTGATAATCTGACCAAGAAAGCTCAAGGAGGTTTAGAAAGAATGGGCGTGAAAATTAATCGTACCTCAAGACCAACCATGACCAAGCAGCAGCATGATGCAAAAATTAAGTCAACTCAACAAGAAGAAGTTGAGGCAGTTGATGAAGGTCTGAAGCAAGCCCGTAAGAATGTTGGTGCTGATACCTGCTGGGACGGTTACAAGGCAAAAGGAACTAAGAAAAAGAATGGTCGTGAAGTTCCTAACTGTGTCAAGGAAGAGGATATCACCGAGAAGAAAGGTCTCTGGGATAACATTCATGCCAAGCGTAAGCGTGGTGAGAAACCTGCTAAACCTGGTGACAAGGATTATCCTAAGACTCTCAATGTAGAGGGTGTGATGTCTAAGGACAAGGAAGATCACGACACTGGTGGATTCCGCATCTCCGACAAGAAAGCTAAAGAAGCCAAAGAGCGTGTCAAGGAGAAGACCAAGAAGAAGAGAGCAGAGTATGACAACAGATACTCTGACAATACTGGTGAAGAGTCTAAGAAAAAGAAAGCAGCTCTTGAGAAGAAGAGAGGTATGAAGTTAGACGGTCATCCTCAGTTCACTAGAGATGATTACAATGTTTATGACATCATCCTTACTTATCTCAATGAGAACAATCTCATGGAGAGTGTAGAGGAAGCAGAAGAGATCATGATGCAACTCACTGGTGCTCAAATCGTTGAGATCATTGACGAGTTCATGAATAGCAGAGAGGAAAACTAGGACTATATAATACAGTTAATATCATTTGTTTTGAATGGCAACATTGAGAGAGAAACTGAGAGCCAAGGGGGAACTCCTCCTGGCTCATGCTCCTATCCTAACCCTTGGATGTACCGTGGGGACATTTTTGAGTCTTGCCACATTGGCGACAGCTACGGTTTTGTCTACCGCATCACAAATCTCCTCAACGGGAGAGAGTACATCGGGCGCAAGTACTTTTGGCAGCATCGAAAGCCTAGAGGTAAAACTAGGCGAGTTAGAAGTGAAAGCGATTGGAAAAAATACTACGGAAGTTCTGCAGAACTTACTGAAGACCGTCGTGCAAGTGGAGGTAACACCTTCTTCAAGAGAGAGATTCTATCAATCCATTCTTCAAAAGGAACCTGCAACTTTGAAGAGACAAGACAGCTCTTCTTGCATGGAGTTCTAACAGAGTCTCTTGACGACGGGACGCCGAAGTACTATAATAGCAACATCCTCGGCAGATACATGCGGAAGGATTACTTCAGTAAGGGACAGTAGCTCAGCGGATAGAGCAACTGCCTTCTAAGCAGTCGGTCGTAGGTTCGATCCCTACCTGTCTCGTCGCCAGATTAGCTCAGCGGTAGAGCAACTGTCTTGTAAACAGTAGGTCACTGGTTCAAATCCTGTATCTGGCTTATGATTAAAGAACTATTTCCTACAGCGATATATCAAACAAACATCCCCTGTCCTGATAAAGAGTGGGAAGGGATGATGGATCTCTGTGATGAGTTCTGGAAAAGAAATCAAGAAGAGATTAATAGTCATGGTAATATGACTGGCGACCAAGATAACCAGAAGTTTTTCATGGCACATCGGTCAGAGAAGTTTTACTGGTTAAACTATCAAGTATCCAAAGCCATGCAGGAATACTTGCATGATATTTGTAGAGACGCTGATGATGGTAAGAAGTTTGAGTATGCTGTGTTTGTGCAGAAGGCATGGACTAGCGTAGTCAGTCCTCATAGTGGAAGAGTTCCTGAGCATCTACATAAAGGATCTCACTTCAGTGCCATTTACTATCTGAGAACAGAAGGTGAAGGTGGCGTATTGACACTCTGTGCTAGCAGTGGGTTTGAGATGTCACCTGTCAATGTTCATGAAAGATATCTAAATTATGATGTTGAGGTTGAGGACGGTGACCTGGTTATCTTCCCAGCAAATATGATGCATTTCGTCAGTGAATTTGAGGGCGATGAGCATAGAGCTGCCATTGTCTATGATTTATTCATCACATCATGTGAGGAAGTTGATAAAGAGTATGAGAATGTTGTTACACTACCTTCTTATTGGGCAAGGATATGATTGCTAAAGTATACGATAATTTATTTTCCCCAAAATATATCATAGAGACTGAGGAACTATTATCTGGGATGCCTGTCTCTGCTATTAATATTGCAAACGGTAGAGATTATCCTAATGCAGTTCACGGTACGCATAGATTGTTTGGTGAGTGCATCTTCTCTAGAACAAATTTTAATAGAGTAGAGACTCTTAGTAACGATGCTGAGAGATTCTTTGATATTTTTGAACACATTCAGAAAGTAACAGATGAATACTATTACCTGAATAGGATTGACTTCAATCTACAGCACTCTTTCTGTGATGGATCTTTCCATTTAGATGGGAATGATGATAATCATTATACAATCATGTATATGGTAAACCATACTTGGGACACAAAAGAATGGGGTGGACAGTTTCAGTTATGTGATAAAAGATATAATGTGATTGAGGAACATGAGTTTGTTCCTGGTAGGGTGTTAGTATTTCCATCTAACATTTTTCATAGAGGACTGGGACCACGCCACCCTTATGTGTATAGATACACTGTGGTTTGGAGAGTGCAAGATATTGATTCAGCTCTCGATGAATTATGATTGTTCGGAACTTTGTTAAAATGCATCACTACGAGACCAGTAATAGACCTAGTATTTGTGTGGTAGATAAATTTCTATCCAGAAATAACTTCAGCGACCTATCAGAGTTTGCTGAAGAGTGTCAGTATAGGTATGGAGAAAAGGACAATAGTACTCAGCGTCCTACTGGAATGACATATGATCTTCTTACTGAAGATACTGATGAAGATGATCAGGATATCATCGATCTTATTCATGGAAAGATCCTAGAAAAATTTCCAGAGATGGAAGAGTATAAACTTGATAGAATGTATATCAATTGTTTTGCTCCTAGAGAGTTAGCAAACTTCCATCAAGATTGTGACGAACCTCTTGATTGTGTTACCTTTTTACTTTATGCCAATCCAGTGTTTAAAGGATTGGACGAGGGGGGAACAACAGAATTTTATCTAGAAGAAAAGCTTATTGCTATTCCTCCTATTCCAAACAGTCTGGTAAAATTTACTGGATGGATTTGGCATAGAGCTACTCCATTCAATACTGATCACAGGTTTACCTATGCTATCAAATATACAAAAGATTATTGATGACTGTAGGTATTATGTTGCAGACAATATCTTTCTGCCAGAAGTAATTGATGAGTTAAGAGAGTTTGCTCTGACGACAGACATCCGTAACGAGCAATACAAAGAAGGATATTTCTCAATAAATTATGATAGTACATATGTTCCACTACCTCTTATTAGAGATGTGGTTCTAGGATTACAAAACAAGTTCCCTTTCCTTGGAGAGTTTGACAGGGGATGGGCTTTCGTCTATAATAATGAGGCACCAGGGGTCACACCACATGCGGATCCTTCCCGTTATAATGTGAACCTCTGGGTCACCCCAGATAAATGTGTAGTGGATGAAGAGAAGAATGGTTTGATCATCTATGATATCAAACCACCTCTCTCCTGGACTTATGAAGAGTACAATTCTAGTAAAGAATTGATTAGAAAATACTTAGACTACACAAAGTCTAAGAAGACGATCATTCCTTACTCTTGTAATCGGTTGTTGATCTTCAACTCTAAATACTTTCACGAAACAAATAATGTTTCTATGAAAGACGGTCCAATGAATCGGAGAGTTAACTACACCTTCATGTTTAAGGGAGATTAGCTCAGCGGTAGAGCACCTCGTTTACACCGAGATTGTCATTGGTTCGATCCCGATATCTCCCATTATGAAAGATAAAGAACTCAAAAAAGATTTAGATGAATTGAAGGAGATGATGAAGTATGTTATCTGTCAGATGCAAAACATGCAATCGAGAATTGATCTCATCCAGCAAGACCCAATGCTGCGGGTGTCAGAATATGATGACTGTAAGAGATGATCAAGTGTCAGCCAACGACCTAAGTAAAGTTGTGTGGTTGAATTATAAAGACAATCTTAAAAATAACAACATTCTAACAAAAAATGATTTAGAATATCAAGAGAGCCGAAGGAAACGAAAGGTTCGTAAACTAAACTTTGAAGAGAGATGATTGACCTAGAAGCATTGACCCACGAAGAGAAGGAAGTATTAGCTGAAGACTGTGAAGACTTCCTGCTCCATCGCAATATTCCTCTCAGGTCCCACTGTTATGATAACATTATTACTCATGCATTTCGTGAGGGATATCGAATGGAAAAATTTGACCGTCATGTAAACAAACCTAATATCTAACATGCAAGCGATTATCTATTCAAACCGAAGTCAAGAATGTGAAAGAGCAAGAATGCTTCTAGAGAGTCTTCATGAAGACATCAGAGAATTTTATCTTGACGATGATTTTACAAAGACAGAATTTCAAGCAGAGTTTGGTGGTGATGCAGAGTATCCTCAGATTGCTATCGGACTCAATCATCGCGGTAATCTTAAAGAGACACTAAAATACATGAGAGATCATGAGATGATACATTGAAAAGAATTTGGAACATATGGAAGTATTCATTAGGTAGTTTCAGTGACGACAAAACAGCTCCTTATGACAATTATGTTGCTATCATACGCACCTGTATTTTTGTTAGTTACATGGTCACTAATACTTTCATCATATCTGGGGTCATAAGACACTGGAATAACCGTCCACCCGAGCTTCACAAAACAGATCATTTGTCTTATAATTACAAGGTAAACAAACAAGGCAATGTCCATTACAGCTAAGTTCAAGAAGAGCATCGATATTCTGCGCGGTGCTGCTGAAGGTCAAATCGCATTGGATCACAAG
>JACLAA010006574.1_pt1 | contig 33936 bp, 28 predicted proteins | sample 8027891 | NCBI WGS metagenome assembly JACLAA01 (sample SAMN15724900, study PRJNA655200) | protist metagenome | isolation source: fluorescence activated cell sorting (FACS) single amplified genomes of... | place: Spain: Blaines Bay Microbial Observatory, Mediterranean Sea | collected 2016-01-19 | reverse complement strand
GAGACGACGAAATGGCAGATGCGATTAAGAGAGAAAAAGATGCGGAAAAAATCGTCATGGTAGTTGGATTAGCGCACGTGGATGGTATTGTGGAGAGATTAGCGGGTGAATACACGGAAGTTATGAGTGTGAACGATAGTGAGTGACGTTGCAAACAACAAACAATAATTTCAACGCACGGTGAGAAGCGAAAACGTCGTCTTGCCGAGTACTCTTTGGGTTGGGTTTCCGCAACGGGAGGTAACGACGGTGGTAAAATCGTCGAGTAGTTCGCCATCATTTAATTCTGAGGTAGGAATTTTGCCAGGGAATAAGCCGGCAGTTAAGCACGCTTGGATGTTACAGGTTGGACCTCGATATTCTGCCCGGGACACGCGCTCTGGAATTACTCTCGTCGGGGATTGGTAGCGTTCAATTTTTGCGTCCTCGCACCGACGCTCGCCATTCTCGAAAAGTTCACACGTTGCACCTTTCAAAATAATCGAGTAACTGGGAAACTTTACGGTTTGAGGAATCAACTTTGGTTCCGCAAACGCCGCCGGTCTGCACACTTCGACGGCGCTTCTCAACGAGTCGCTCAAGTCTCTCAGAAGAAAAGACGAGCTCAACCACTCGTTGTTTTCGTCCACCCATTTCTGCAAATTGGATTCTACACTCGAAGAAGATGCATCATCGCCACTGCTGCTTGAAGACGACGTTGTGAGTGGTGATCTCGCGAGCTTTTCTAAGAGTGATTCGTCGCCAAACACAGCTGAGCTGTTGGTTGAAAATCTAGAAAATTCTTCTGCGACGGTTTTGATTTCCGCAAACGCGCGTTCTAAGAAGTTACCATTCGTCGATGAACCATCGATAACTTGCGCTGTGATGCACGGCAACACAAGGACGAGAGATATTAAAGAGAGAAAGTAATGCATTTGTGCGTCAAAGATACTTTTTTTATGCGGTAGAAATAAAAAAACGCTTTTCCATTTTGCTTTTTCGCAAAAAAGAGGAGAATTGAAGCGACAAGACAGGAGCGAGAAAAAAACGCATTTTATGAAAACGTTTCCCCCACCGCAGAGGTGCTTCTGGCCCATAGGCACGATAAAAGGTTGGGTTGGTCCAACGGGATTCTCTTCAAAATCCACGCCAGAAGACGTGTTGAAGGATATTGACCTATCGAATAGACTCGTCATTGTGACTGGAGCGAACAGCGGCATCGGTAAAGAAACAGCCCTTGCGGCGTTTAAACATCAAGCACACGTCATTTTTGCGTGTCGAAACATCGCAGAAGCATCGAAAATCACGAAAGAGTTGAATTCACTGTTACCGAAAGATTCAGAACCCCGCGCTTATGCGTACGCGTTGGATTTGAGTTCGCTCGAAAGTGTGCATAAGTTTTGCTTGAAAGTGAGATCGAATTTCAACGCTTTACATGTTTTGGTCAACAATGCGGGCGTAATGGGAGGCGACAAATTCGAAAGAACTGTCGACGGACACGAACAGATGTTTCAAGTCAATTATCTGGCGCACGCGATGATTGTTCGAGAGTTATTTCCTCTGATGCGTAAAGCTGTGGGCGGCGCTCGTGTCGTTTCGGTGAGCAGCCACGTGCATTTTTTCACGCATCGCAAAGGCATCGATTTCTCAAAAGTTACTGGTGCAAATGCGCACGTAAAATCCGACACCGCGAGAAGCTACGGTACATCTAAGCTCGCCCAGATTATCTTTACCCGAGATATGCAAGCATTATCGGCTGCTTCGAGACGCGCCTTCGAAAGTGAAATTTTGTTCTTTTCAGTCCATCCGGGAGCCATCCAAACTCCTGGGGCCAAAAAGCACGAAAATGGGTGGAAAGGCCGGCTCTTGCGAAAGCTTTCGAAGCCATTCATAAAAACCGTCGAGGAAGGCGCATCGACAACCTGCTTCGCCGCGTTCCATGAAGACGCAACCTTTTTCGCCGGGTATTATTTGGCAGATTGCAATTTTTTCCAGAGCTCAAAACATTCTCGCGACCGTTCGCTGCGAGAACAATTGCGCGAGGTCACCGAGAAGCTCATAACGGATTTTACGGAGACTGTAATGTGAAAGTATTACTGTGTGGTATATGTAGTACCACGCGTGCTAAAAACTGGTATTAATATTACAACAACAACGTTTTACATATAATAAATAATCGTACACTCTCTCTCGATCTCTACTTTTTTAAGTTTCTCTCGCTAACATCGTCTCGTGTACACCTCCGTGTACCCGTACTCCTTCGCAAACGCGTCCACAATCTCCACCTCCACTCGTTCCATCTTCATTTCTTCCCCGACTAAATCTTTCAAACTCGTCACGTCCATTCCTTTTAATCCGCACGGCAAAATATGTTCCCTGAAAAACTCTAAATCCGTCTCGCTATTCAGCGCGAACCCGTGGCTGGTCACGCCGCCGCTAATCTTCACCCCAACCGCACCTAACTTCTTCTTCCCAACCCACACGCCAGACATGTCCGAACCATCCTCCTCGTTCTTCATTTGCCCTCTCGCGTTCGTAATTCCGTATTTCTTTGCCACTTCAATCATCACGTTTTCTAACTTTTCCACGTATTTCCTCGCCCCCAATTTTTTCTCCCTCAAGTGGATAACGGGGTACACGACAACTTGCCCGGGTCCGTGATACGTCACGTCGCCGCCTCGATCCGATTTAATTACGTCGCATTTCAACTCCCTCAACTTCTCTTCGCTCGTTTTAATCGACTTCATGCCAACTTCGCTTCGTTTCCCGACCGTCACGACCGGAGGGTGTTGCAGAATTAAAAGCGTATCCGGGACGAACGCATTTTTCCTCGCGCAGTGAATCGCGTGTTGTAACTGTTGCGCGCGCGCGTACGGGACTAAATGTTGGAAGATTCGGACCGATAAGGTTTTTGTTGTCGACATTATTATTCGTATCACCACCACGACGCATCCACCGCCAAAGAGCGAGCGTTTAACGTTCTTCGCTTCCCGTATCTAAAGTGTCTAAAAGTGGGGAAAAAAGCGGCACTTTTATAAAGCAGAACTCTTCACCGGAAAAGCGTAATGCCATGACCGCCGCTAGATCGGCGGTCGCGGCGTTCCTTTCTCGCGGACGTCGAAGAAATCATCATCCTTTTTGTTATTTTATGAGCGAATACAGACAGTTCTCCTCGTCGTCGTCTTTGTTTTCGCACGCGTCGACCAGAGATGACGAAGTCACCACGGGGAACGTCACGGACGCTTTTCAAGACAAAACAAAAGACGTCGTCATCGTCGGTGGAGGACCAACTGGAATCGCGTTACACGCCTTGTTATCCTCGTTCGATGTGAAAAACGTTCTCCTAATTGAGAGATACTCGAACGGGCCGTCGAAACATCCGAAAGCGCACTTTATCAACAGAAGAACGATGGAGATTTTAAGGGACCGAAACGCGTTCGGATTTGGTGAGAAAACAACCGTCGCTTCGCGCGTTAGAGAGGAAATGTCGGATGTCGTAAATTGGCGGCATTTTAGGTACGTGACTGGTATCCTAGACGAGAAGAACGAAGAACTCGGGTCTGTGGATCACTTTGCAACAGAACGGATGGAAGTTGGGGAGACGACGGCGTCGACGGAAGGAGTGGCGCATTTCCCGCAGCACCGGTTGATGCCGATGTTGTGGGAAAACGCATTGGAGAAGGCGAAGAAGAGGAGGGAGAATGATGACGACGATGATGATGACGACGCGTTCGTGAGAGGCGACGAGGTTGTTCGAGTAGAGAGGGTGATGCGTAGTCGTAGCGAAAAGAGTTCGAGTAGCAGTCGTGGTGGTAGTAACAATAGGTGCCGAGTGACTTTGAAATCAGGCAAAGTGTTCGAGGCGAAATACGTCGTCGCGTGCGACGGGGCGAGTTCAGTCGTGGCGAGAACATTGAATAGTGGGGGTATAGAAACGAAGAAAAAAGGAAACAACAAATCTTTCCCGACACAAACGTTAGGTAATATTCACTTTGTCAGTCGTTCGCTGGCGAAGAGAATTAAAGAGAAAAGTAACGAAGCGATGTTGTATTTCGTGTTCAATAAAAACATCATAGGGGTTGTCGTCGCGCACGATTTGCGCGAGGGAGAATTCGCGTTGCAGTTGCCGTACCACGCGCCAGTTCAGGATTTTAAAGAAATGTTTACGAAGAAAAAATGCGAGATGTTTGTTCGAAACGCGATTTGTGGTGGTGGTATTGATGTTGGTGATAAAAATGGCGTTACAGTTGACGATATCGAAGTACTCGACGTAAAATCGTGGACGATGGACGCGACGGTGGCGAATGTCGTAATTGACGAAGAGCGAGCGCCGAGAATTATCCTCGCCGGGGATGCCATGCACGCCTTCCCTCCCGCCGGTGGTTTTGGCATGAACACTGGGATTCAAGATGCGCACAATTTAGCGTGGAAACTCGCCATTGCGATACAAAATGAACGCGATGACGACGCGTTGTCCTCTTCGCTGCTCAACTCGTACGCAAACGAACGAAAAAAAATAGCCTCGGAAAACAAAACGTTAAGCGTGAGCAATTACGAACGCGTTTTAGAGATACCAAGAGCTTTAGGTTTAGAACCTCGCGCGCTCGATGCGCTCGTTTTCGCATCCAACGCGTTGCCCGTGCCCCAAGCGCTGAAATCGTTTGCGTTTGAAAAAATCTTGAGCGCCGGACGCATGCAAACGGTGCTTCTCGAAAACGATAAGAAGAATCCATTGGGAGAGTACCGTCGCGAAGCGGTGAAACGGTTGTGCGGCACCTCGGGAGAGACGCTCAAGTTGAAATTTCTCAACGAGGAGCTTGGATTTTCGTACGCGAAAGGCGTCAAAGCGACAAATCCGAACGTCCTCGCCGTGGGGAAACGCATCCCGCACTGTGCGTTAATAAACGCCGACGAAGGAGGAGGCACTATCTCTACGATCGATTTAGGTGGTTCAAACAGCAACTTCGAGTGCCAATTCTTTGCGATAACGTCGTCATCGGTGAACGTAGACGAAGATGCTCTGGAAGAAGCTCGAAAAATGTTACCTAAAGGCGCTGCATTAAAACTCGTCGTCGTTTCATCGTCGTCAGACAAAAAAGACGAGAAGCAGCCCAAAACGACAACAACAACGAAGAAGAAAGGAGACAACGGCGGCGACAACTACGCCATCTACACCGACCCATCGAACGCCGCGTGGACGAGCATCCTCGAGGAATACAACGCCAAGAACACATCGAGAGCAGACGACGTCGCAGAGGTCATTCTCTGTCGCCCAGATGCGCACGTCGCCTTCGTCGGCAGTTTTGCGCACCTGCCGAACGCCGCGCGAGACGCCACCAGAGGGCATTTAATAGTCAGGTAGAGACAATAGGAATAGTATATTATGTATTAAACTAACTAGGCGAAGAACCAAACGCTTGCTCTTCGGTAATCTGGAACGAGACGCACACCATCGCTTTGTTCGGCGCAACGTCTCGAACCTCGAACACTTTCGCATTTTTAATCGGACATCCCAAGTGACCTTCCGCTCGAGAAATGACGTCTCGATCGGTATGTCCTGGCGGTCGAAACGCGTAGGCGTGTACAGTTGGGAGTTTTCTATTCTCCCACGTCTTTCGATCGAACGAGTGTTTGAGACAATCGAGAAACTCCACCGCGGTGGCCGGGAGGTTCATGACGATGTGATCGAATGTCGCTCCGCTTGGGGGCACAGATGTATTCTTTGCCTCCTCCCGTGCGGTCATTGTCGACCAGTTTGGTTTGGGTACCGACGTTTCCTCTAATCTTTTGCGTTTCTTTTCTGATTTCTTCTTCGTGTTATTATCTTCGGTTTCTTTCTCGTCCTCCTCGTTTCCTTTTTCGTTCGCTTTTATCTTCTCTCGAAATTTTTTCAACTCTTGCTCGTACGCGGAGAGTTCGCGGGCCCACATCTCCTCGGGCGCATCATCACTGCTCTTTCCCGCGGCCGGTTCTAACAACGATTTGATGAACGCTCTCGCGTCCATGTTGTATAATTTCACCGAGTCTTCAATCTTATTCAATTTCACGTTCTTTTGCATCATCTCGAAACAGTCCGGGTTCAAATCGCTCGCGTAGACTCGACACCCTTTCGTTTTCACCGCTGGAACAACGAACGGCCCAACCCCGGCCATGGCATCTACAATCACCTCACCTCTCTTAAACTCCACGTCCACCAACCGTTTATGTTCCGTTTCCAACCTCGAATTCCAATAGACTTTACCAAAATCAACCTCGAAGGAATACCCGTGTTGCTTCACCGTCGCTTTCAAATCCGCGTCGCCGTATAACAACTCCCAATTCGGCACTCGAAACATCGAATCAATCGCGCCTACTTTATTCACTACCGTTCGAATTCTCGAATTCTTATCCGCGATAACTTTCGCAATCGTATATTTATACGGTAAAAACTCTTCTCTCAAATTCACGTGTGCCACGTGCCCCACCTGTTCAAACGCGCTCGGCGTCTCCATCCCGTCTGGCAAGAGCTGTTTCAAAACGTACTCCGCCGTGTGATATTTATAATCTAACGTAATCCTGTGCTCTTTCACGACCCCTTCGTTCTCTTCGTCATTTTTGCCATCACCACTCACCAACGAAATTCCAACTTCGTCCTCTAACCTCTTCCTCACATCCTCCGGTAAAAAATCCGCCACCGCTTTCGCCGCGAAGCTCTCTCGCTTCAACAAAATCAATCTCTTCCTCTTCTCCGGATCTGTCTCGTCCAAAACCACGTCTTGTATTCCTCTCTCCTCGAGCGTAAAACCTCTCAAGATTTTCGTCGCTTTCGAGACTTTCGTTCGATCGATTGAAATCGCATGGACGAGGTACTCGCTCTCGAATTTTTGGTAGTCGATTTCCACATTTGGTGGTTGGACGAGCGAATGCCTCGGTAAAAGGTCGTTGTTGTTATTGTTATCCCTCGGGCCAATCGCCCCCGACGGCACGCTGCTCATTGAAAAAGAGAGACTTCTGTTTCTCTTCCTCCTTATTTGTATCGGTCTTTGTGCTGCCTTCGTGGCCGTCGCCGTCGTTTTTGTCGTCGTCGGGGACGTCGTTTTTGGCGGTGAAAATTGATGATTTCCGAATCGAATGTGACGAAGACTTTTGCGATAATAGGAGAGAGAAGAAGCGGCGCAAAAAGCGCAACGCCTCGTGGTCAAAGAAATCGTCGTCGAAATCGTCGAAATGAGAGAGAGCGAGAAAGAGAGACCACCGTTCTCTCTCTTTCTCTCTCTTAAATGATGATGACTTTTAGGGGAAGAATTTGTGAAGGAAGTTACTATACAATTAATACTACAACAATGTCATCATCAATCTGCTTTGATCAGTCGCTGCTCCCCAAAGGCCTGGCCATCTTGCTCACTTTACTACTTTTCACCTCACCGATCGCTCTCTCATCCATCTCACCCAACGGCCATCTCGGTTTTAACCGCACCTGAACGTCTCGGTCCTTTTCGTCTTTCGCAAACGCTTCGCTGTTTCTCGGGACGGGTTTTTCCACGCCTAAGGCTAAGTTGAGTCTTTCGATGCCGGCCCAGGCGACCATGACCCCATTGTCGGTGCACCAGGAAGGCTTTGGGAAGACGACGTCGATGGAATGGTTTGCACCGATTTGGAGTAACTTTTTTCGGATTTTTTGGTTGGATGCGACGCCGCCGGCGACGACGAGGCAGGTTGGCGAGACGCCGTCGGATTCCACCCATTCCAAAGCTCGTGAAACGCGGTCTTCGAGGTGCGTTACCGCGGCGGTTTGGAACGCGTGCGCGATGGCGGCGCGCGTTTCTCGGTTTTCTATGCCGTCCCAGTTTTCGGAAGGTAACACTTTCTGTTCTGGTATCGACTCGTCGACGACCGCACCGAGGTGCTTTTCGATGGCCAATCGGACGTTGGTTTTCAATCCGGCGAAACTGAAATCGCACGTTTTGCGTTTTCGCAACGGGACGGTAAATCTGATTGGATTCTTCACTTTTTTTCTAACAATTTTCTCAAACACCTCGTCCGTTATGTGCGCTTCCTGTTCCGTTTCCTTTCTGCACTGTTCTCGTCGCGGTTCTAAAACTATCTCTTCGTACTCTTTGGCTAACTTTTCCAACGCCGGACCGCCGCCGCCACCGACGGGCAAACCGAGAAGTCGCGCGGTTTTATCGTACGCTTCACCTATGGCGTCGTCTAACGTTTGACCTAATATGGTGTATCTCCCGACACCTTCTACTTTCAACAGCACGTTGTGCCCACCACTCACGAGTAACGCGACGAACGGGAACTTCGCAACCCCCCCATTTTCTTCTTCTTCTTCCTCCTCGCTATTCGCGTTCCACTCTTCCTCCTTCACTCTCGCCACCAAACAGTGCGCTTCCATGTGATGCACCGGAACGATTGGTATCCCGTATTCCCCGCTAATTTTCTGCGCTTTCCTCACCCCAACTCTCAAACACATGGACAACCCAGGACCCACCGTCACCGCCACCGCGCTCACTTGCTTCCCGATATCCGTCACCCCGGCTTTGCGCAAACACTCCTCCACGACATCATCGATGGCATTTTGGTGCGCTTCTTTCGCTAAAGTTGGTACCACGCCGCCCCAATTTTCGTGTATGGACACTTGCGACTTGATGGCTTCCGAAACTACGTGGCCGGATTTCGTGACAATCGCGCACGCGGTGTCGTCGCAGGACGTTTCGATGCCTAAAATGAAGGCATTTTTGCCTCCTTTTAATTGGATGGCGTTTTTAAGGAACATTTTCTCCTCTTTGGTTGTGTAGACGCCGGCGTCGGAAACTATTCCTTTTTGATCGATTCGAAGGTGTTTCATTTGCTCCTCTTTTTCCTCGTCCTCCTCGATGGTGGTCCCACGCGCAGAAAAGCGAGCCGCAGTAAGAGCAGCAGCATAGCGGGGAAGTCTTTTGGAATTCGCTTTTCGGGAACGAACGAATTCGCCGCCGGAAAAACGGATGCTTTTAGAGGAAGAAGACGAAGAAGGAGAGGCGTACATCGCAGCAATACTTCGCGTTGTTGTTGTTGTTGTTGGATTTACTGGTAGCGCGCGTCGTTTTGCCGCCGCCGCCGCTGCTGCTTCCGCTGCTGAACGCAAAACGCGAGGACGCATTTACTGAAGATTTTAGAGGTGTAATTTTGACTCTCTCTGCGAGAAAAATGAACGCGGAGTCATCGAGTGCTTTTGATGATGCTTTTGAAAGTGCGAACGTGATGATTATGCGATAGTCCTATTTAAAAGCGCTTTTGTGTTTTATTATTATCAACATAATCTTCATCTTAACTCGCGCCGTAGGAACAAATGGTATTATTCGTCATCAACGCTTTCGCTAACAAAGCGTCTCGTTTCGAAGTGTTCCAGCTATCGGATAACAACGCGAAGTGCGCTTTCGTGGCGGGGTTATCGTCGTAATACGCCTGAGATACCGCGAGCGTTTCGTCCTCGGAGTTCAAAGGTCGGTATCCAAACCCATACGCGTGAATACTTTCGCACAAACCGGAGAACATGACGTTGAAGAGTAACGCGTAGTGGTCTTGGGTTTTGTACGTGTCCGGAATGTCGTCGTCGGCGCCTAACGTGAACCAGGCATCGCCCATGTCTTCTTTTTCGTGCGCGGCGGCTAATACGCGGTTCACGAAAAACCGAAAATCGAAGGTTTGTAAATCGGAATCGTAGTTCCGTTTCGTCGCGGATGGAAATGGTCTGTTCACCCACAACACCGGTTTCCCGTCGTGCGCGTTGACGCCGTCCAACTCGCCCTCTTGGTGCTTCTCGTCCTCGACGATCCAAAATTTATCCGGAACCCACCCATCTCTGACCGCTGTTTTCGAATTCACCGGTCCAAACGGCGTGTAACTATCGTCCGCGTTCGTTTGCTCCCCAGTCGCGTAAATCACGCTCGTCTTCGCGCCTAAATCGTTCTTAAACTTTTCGTTCGGCATACTCGCTAGTCGAATCACCGTGTCGTGTTGATCAATCTTTGGTCCCATGTTCATCCCTTTATAAATAGCCGGTCCGACAATCGCACACGTTCCGAACGATTGCGGTTTAACGCTCACTGCCCCGCTAAAACCACACTGAATCGTTTCCAACGGACATCTTTTCGCGTTCGAAAACACCATATCCAACGCCCTTCGTCTCGATCTCCCCGTCCCCGCGAACATCGCCTCTTCGTCCGATGATATCCCGTTCACCATCCCATTCACTCGATTCCCTTCTCTCTTCCCCAAAATACCGTCGATTTCATTCCCATCCTCGTCTGAAAAAGCGATATCGTCCGTTTCGTACGGCGCTTCCGGCATCGCGCACTCGCTCGGAATCCGTTCCCACGCATACCCCCAATACCATCGCAACTCCGCCGGCGAGATATCGAACCCGGCCCACGGCGATTTTTTATGCGTATCTCCATTCGGTGACGACGTCCTCGTCGTCGTTTGCATCGAAATAATCGCGATTGACGCGATCAAAATCCCAACCGCGAGCATCGACACCACGATTTTCCTCCCGTAAAACCTCCACAGTTCTCTCAAATCCTCTTTCAAGGTTGGAGAATCCATGCCTGAACTCTTTTGCATTAAAACCAACGGCGCGGCGTCGTCTTCGATCCAGTTCCCGTCCGCGTGGCCGAAATACCCGTCTTGGTTGAGCTCGTCCAGTGCGGATGATTTTCGGCTTCCCATGTTGCTTTTCTCCTCTTTGTCTTTGTCTTCTTCTTTAGTGTTGTTGAAAGCATTCGCCGTAGGGATATCCTCCATCGGGGCGAACGCTTCAAACTCTTCCGCAGTGCCACCACTCATTAATATAGTAGTATAGTGGTATTAAAACAAGAACAAGAACAAGATTACGATACCACCACCACTACTACTAACAATATAAATGCGAAAATCACAAACAACAACGCCGCGAAACGCGCGCGAGTAAGAAGAGGTTTCACAAGTGAGTGCTGCGCTTTCCCCAACGGAGAGAAGCTCTGTTCTGTTTAGGGTTTATATTAAAACCCTAAACTAAAGCTTTGCCTTCATTTTTTTCCTCAAATACGACAGTCAAAACGTACGTTTCGCGCGCACATACTACTACTACTACGAATACTAAATGATTCCATCGCGCACATCCCACTCCTCCTCCATCGGCCCAGGCGTCGTCCCGAGAGGCGCGGACCCCGCATACGACGAAGAAGTCAAACGCGAGTACGATTTACGGAAAAATATACCTCATCTCGGGAAAGGATCGAAAGGGAGACCGTTCTCGATCGATCCCAACGTCGGGGTGATGACGAGGACGCAGTGCGTTTTATTCTTCCTCTTTTTCCCGTCTCTCGATGATCTTTTGTTGTTCTTCGACGCGACCTCAGTAAAAGCGGTTCGTTTGGCCGTTTGTTATGCTTTATGCGCGCGTGGTGAGAAGGGAGAGAGAGATTTCTCGAGATCTCTTCTCACGAGTGTTCGTTCAAAGGACGAATGAGACGACGACGCGGAAAAAGCGGAGACAACGTAATCTTTCAATACTCGTCGCTTTTGTATCATTTAACGCGCATAAAACCGAGTAGAAAACTGACCTCTCTTTCTCTCCGATTATTACAACAACAGAACGCCGTACGTGACCGGCACGTCCGTTCTCGCGGTCAAGTACAAAGACGGCGTCTTGATGGCGTGCGATACGCTCGCGTGCTACGGGTCGACCAAACGGTACAAAAGCATTCAACGGATGAAACTGGTCGGGAAATATACAGTTGTTGGGTTTACGGGAGAGTTATCGGATTTTGATTACATTTCAACCTTGTTGGACGAGTTGGAGATGACGGATTTCTGTCAAGACGACGAGTGTCCGAGAACGCCGAAGGAGATTTATAACTACCTCGTTCGCGTGATGTATAACCGACGGAACAAGTTTGACCCGTTGTGGAACTCGTTAGTTATCTCTGGGTGGGATTACGTGGAGAAGAAACCATTTTTAGGGTGCGTGGGGATGATTGGGCAGCACTACGTGGACGATCACGTGGCGACGGGGTTCGGGAACCATTTAGCGAGACCGCTGTTTAGAGAGAGTTGGAAGGAGGAAATGACGGAGCAAGAGGCGGAGAAGCTTCTGAAATCGGCGCTGTTGAGTTGCGTGATGAGAGATAAGCAGATGATGAACAAGTTTCAACTTTCGAAAATTACCGCGGATGGACCCGGGGAGATTTCCGAGCCGTTTGCGATTGACACGAGATGGGGATACGAGAACTACGTCAATCCGACCAAGTACGCGCCGGGCGCTTGGTAAGAGGAAAAGAGGAAAAAACGGCGTCGTTAGTAGTGGTGTTATAGAGCTCTGTATACATGTATAACTTTAAACATATTAGTAGTGTTTGTTTGTGATCAATATTATTAACGGTCTAAATAGTAGCTAAAAATATACTTCTCTCTTCGTACTTTACGTAGTATTATTAGGCAATCAGTCGCGCCTTCTTCAACAATCGAAACGCGACGCCGCTTTCTCCCGGACGAAGCTCTGGTTCGTACTCGTGCGCAAAACTACTGAACGGGTTCAAAAACACGTCCTGTTTTAACCCGTCTTTGTTTTGTTGCATGGAAAATTCCAAAGCTTCTTCGTTATCGATCTTTTCCACGCACTCTTCTAAACGTTTTTGTAAAATTTCCGCCGTGATCTCTCGCGTTCGCGCTTTTTGCGTCGCTTCCTCCTCCCACTGAACATCCACCGGCCATAACATTTCTTTCTCGTCGTAATTCCTCGCTCTTTCGTGAGGTAACGTGTCCGCATCCGCAGCGGACGCTATCATGGTAAAAATCGCGTTACAACAATCCGGCACGTATTTCGTCAACGCCTTCTTCCTCGCGCGTCGATCTTTCAACGCTTGCGCGCGAACGATTTTACCTCGCAGCTGCGCCGCGCACTGTTTGATAGCTTTATCCACTGCCTCGGCAATTTCCGCGTTTTCGTCTCCAATGTATTCTTTAGACGTACCTTTGAATGGAATTTTCGTGGATACTATGGAAACGAACACGCCAATCTTGTCGTTGTTCTTGTCGATCTTATACGTCGTCCAATTCAAACGTTGTACGCACCTCGTCGCCACGTCGGCGCCGCCTTCGAACAACAACGGAATTCGGTTGGCAAATCGAAAGACGTTGAACCCGGGTTTCACGTCTCTTCCACCTAAACTCACGCACGCTTCCACAATCAAAGGATGACCTCCACACGCCAAAGCTGGAGACGCGTACGACGCGATCCAATCCGGGCCGAGTTCTTTCATGACCCCTAAACGTAAGTTATACTCCCCCGCGGGGGATAAACACTCTCCGCTTGGATCTGAAAATCTCGCCGACGCTAACAGCTGTTGAATTCTCGCGCCTTGCTTGTCCGAAACGTTCTTCGGGTGCATGCTGGCGGAAAATCCCGCCCCTAATTCTCTCGACAATCGGTTCGCGTGCTCGCGGTTGATGCACGTAAACTCTTTGTTGAAAAAACCACTCAAAGTCTTCTCTCTCGTATTCGACAACAAATCTTTCACCAACAACTGATTCTCTTTCGCCGCGCTCGGGTGATACTTTGTCGCTCTCGGTAACGGCGGCATAACCTCCGCTCTTCTCGCAAAGTGTAACTGAATGTCTTGATTCCTAGCCGCGGCGCTCCCAGCCGCGTGCGAAGAGATGTACCGAAACCCAAGCGCCGCGTACGGGGTCACAATCGCCAATTGTCTCAAATACGCCAACACGTACTGTCGATGACTCGTCCAATTTCCCTCAATCGTTACGGACAACTCCGCGCCGTGCCATTTCGTCGTGTTTGGTTTCTTCTCCTCTTTGTGCACGTTCGGGGCGTTCTTCTCGATGTCGATATCCAATACGTATTCCGAGACGAAATTCTGCCCCGGCTGCGCGCTCCTCACTCGAATCGGCAACCCGGTCGTTTGCTTCGACCAAATCAACGCCATCTTCGATCCTAAACCAAACTTCCCTCGCGTTTGTCTCACCCCGTACTTCGTCCCAGACAATACTCGCCCCAACATGTTCGGTATGTCGCTGTGTTCCATACCTTTCCCGTTATCTTTCACGGTGATTTTAAAATACGACTTCTTCTCTTCGCCTTTCGAGGAGTTCGCGTTCCCGCGACCGCCTCCTTTCTTCCCTTTGTTCGCATTCGCCGCCGCCGCCTTCTCGAGTTGCATCTCCACCTTCGCTTCTCTCTCCAACCGTTTCGCTCTCGCCTTTTCCGTCTCAAAATCGTCGTATAAAGTATCGTCTTTCCTCACGTGCGCGTCCAATCCAATCATCGTCTCGTACTGCGTCAGCGTCACCTCTTCCACTAACACGTCCACTTGCGGCAGAACCCCGATGTGCTCCGCCGCGTCTAACGCGTTTTCGATGAATTCTCTCAACGTCGTGTATAAAGATTTCCCCGCGTTTTCAAACCCGGCGATGCCTTTGTTGTCTTGGAAAAATTCCGCCGGTGACTTTTGCTTCAAGTTCGCGTCTCCTCCTCCTATTTGTCCTCTTTCTCCTCCTCCTCCTCCTCCCGTGGTGGTGGTCTTCTTCGGTGGCATTTTTTTTAGATGTTTCTTCTTCTTCTTCTTCTTCTTCTTCTTCTATCGATGATGAAAGTGATGCGCGGCAGAAGAAATCGACAAAAACGCGAGCCCAGACCCGCAAATCTCTTTTATTCTTTCTCTCTTTCTCTCGAGTTGTTGTTGTTAATAACAGTGTCGTTCTCTCGTCTCGTCTCGAGATGATGATGATGCAATGGGGAAACAACGAACGAACGAACGAAAATTCAAAATTACGCGCTCTCTTTCTCCGTCCAAACGACACAACAAAAGCACAGCAACAGAAGAAGATAAAAAAAAACGCCAACAAGTTCCTCTCTCCCTCTCAAACTTCTCTCTCTCTCTCTCTTCTGTTCCGCGTGTTTTTGTGTGCGCTATGTATAAAATCACCTCACAAAACACAAAGAGATTTTTAAAAAGAAATGTATGTGCGTGTGAACGTGTCCCATGTGTAGGTGTTTCGGTCTCCTGTCCAAAGCGCAAAAAAAGAGCAAAAAGAGCAAAATTTTTGAATTTTTTTCGTTTTGGCTGCCATTTTTGATGTTTTTTTTCGTCTCTTCGTCTCTTCACAAAAAAAAGAAAATTTTTCTCACTCCAGAGAAGACTCAAAATCTCAACCTCTTTCGTTTGCTTCGCGCGCCTCTGAATACACACACACATAAAAGACCATCATCATGGTAAGTTTTGCGAGGACGACGATAGAAAAGACGACGATGCAAGTGTTGTTCTTTTTATTCTTTTCGTTTTTGTTGCGTTCATCTCTCTCTCTCTCTCTCTCTTCTTTCTCGCGTGATTGAAGATTTTCTTATAAATCGGGGAAGAGAGTCAACGGACTTTTTCTTCGGCTCGTTCTTCCCCGTCAATTTTTAAAATGTAATGTCTTTTGTGCGTGTGTTTGTGTCGCGCGCGAAAGATAAAACGGACGAGCGATTGATTGCGTTTATGTTTGTGTGTATTATATACTGACCCCAAAACGTTCTCTCTCTATTAAAGGCGAAAAAAGGCACCACTTCATCTTCATCCTCGACAGGATTAACCGAAGAGCAAAAACAGGAAATCCGCGAGGCGTTTGATTTATTCGACACGGACGGCTCGGGAACGATCGACGCGAAGGAGTTGAAAGTCTCCATGCGAGCGTTAGGATTTGAACCGAAGAAAGAGGAAATCGCGAAAATGATGCACGAGGTGGATAAAGACGGATCGGGGACGATTACGTTCGAGGACTTTTTAAAACTGATGACGGCGAAGATGGGCGAGCGAGACGGCAAGGAGGAAATATTGAAGGCGTTTAGACTGTTCGACGACGACGATACCGGGAAGATTTCGTTCAAGAATTTGAAGAGGGTGGCGAAGGAGTTAGGGGAGACGATGACGGACGAGGAGTTGCAAGAGATGATCGAAGAGGCGGACAGAGATGGAGACGGGGAGGTGAACGAGGAAGAGTTCTTTCGCATAATGAAGAAGACCGCTCTGTTTTAAACGTAAGAAGAGAAGAAGAAGAAGAAGAAGAAGAGGAGGATTTTTTGTACTTTAGACATCTTTATATATACATATTTACGAGAGAGAAACAAACGTTTACATAGCACGCGTATAGTCTGTAATGATGACGACGATTTACATAATTAAGAGCATATACAATACTTTCGTATTATTAAATACTTTCGTATTATTAAAAAATGTTATTATATTATCATCATTTGTTCTTGCTTCCGTGGACTCTCAATCTATACACGCACGTCCACTTCGTGTTACCGTGGTTAGAGTCCACGGAGAAGCGCACGCGATCGGTCGTGCCGACTATCTTGTCCTCGCTAAACGTGAACGTCGTCACGCCGTCCGCGTGAGTCGGGTCAAACGTAAAGTTTCCAAACTCCTCGTATCTCCACGACATTTTCTTAACATCAACGTAGTCATTGTTGGTATTATCGTTGCTATCATCGCTAGTACTACTCCTCGTCGTAACTTTCGGAAACATCCCCCACGCGCCTAATTTAACCTCTTTCGGCGCGGACGATCGATCATACGCAATCAACGGGTTCACGTGTTCCAACGTAAATCCAGACACCGTAATTTTCTCCTTCAAATGCACGTCCACGTACCCTTTCGTACCTCTTAAGGCTAAACAATCCCCAGGCGGTTCTAACGTTTGTTTCAACAACCACTCGTTCGATTTCGGGTGCGGCGCCGCTTTCCCTCGAAAGTACATCAACATCGCGGTAATCGGCCCGCTCTCTCTGGCGACCAACGGGGACAACGTCGAGTGTTTCAACACCCTCCCGCCACCGTGCACGCTGGCGTAATCCACCAAACCCGTCTTATCCGCCAACATGTGCGTCATTCTTTGCATGGACGTTTGCGTCGACACACCTCTCTTCGCTAACTTCAACTTCACATCCTCCAAATCCGCTCTCAACTGCGCCGTCGCTTTTTCAATCTCTTCGTCCTTCGCCTGCCACGGCGGCAAAGACGACGAAGCGTGTTTCCTCTTCCCCACGCCAAACCAGGATCCTTTACTATTCTTCCCGGAGCTCCCTTCATACCACGCGTCTATCGTCTTTTGCATCGCAAATTCCCACGGTTTCTCCTCGTTCACCACTTTCTTCATTTCGTCCATCTCTTTGCGCTGCGCGTCCATTTTTTCCTTCATCTTTTGCACTTCTTTCCGTATCGACGGATCCAACTTTTCAGTTGTTGTTGTTGTTCTCACTCCGGATCCTTTCACGATTTTCGCGACCGTTCTCGCTTGCAGAAACACACCAACACAAACGAACGCACACGCGAGCGTTAACACGACCGCGGTTGAGATCGATCCTCCATCGTGTCGACCACCATTCCGTCGATGAATTTTGAAATTCGAAGTCGTGTTCCTTCTCGTCGTTTTCCCCGTCGTGGTGTCGTCGTCCTCCTCTTCCTCTTCGTCCTCTGAATCTGGAGCCATTAAATTCGGCGGAGGCGTCGGTGTTACCGAGGACCTTCTGTTGTTCGCTCGTTTTCGTGTCGTCGTTTGTCCTCCGCGAACACCCATGAGTGTTATTCTTTGTGTCTTTGTAAATGGTGCCTCGAAGCCGCTCTGGGGAAAAAAAGTGAAGCAAATGGAATGTGCCTGCACAATCTTCATCGCGCGAAAACATGCACAAAAAGACCATCACGTTTCTCGCCCGCGAGTGATAAAAAAGAAGAAGTGCCTCTGACGACGACGACAACTTTTTCGAGGATGACGAGAGATTCTTCCTCTTCGAAAGCGTCAGCCTCTTCTGCGACCTCAAAGTGGTTGAAAGAAAACGGGTGGCGAGTGAATGAGAAAAAGCTGACGTTTACTACGACATCGAGAGACACCATCGAACGAGAGATTTTGAACATGGATTTCATCGAAGAGGAGGACGATTCAGAGGACGAGGATTCAGAGGACGAGGAGAGGGTATTCTTACCGTCTGTGCCGAATAAAACGCAGGAAGGATTGAAACGAAATTTGGAAGGTCCATTCGTGTGGCAAATAGTTGACGCGAGAGACGTATCGCAAGCGCGAATGAACGACGAGAGGAAAGCGAACGAGTTAGATTTTGACGACTTTGAGGAGGACAAAGAGAAGAGCACGAATAGTAGGAGGATGTTGAAAGTGACCGCAACGGATGGGTACTCGGAAATTGTCATTCTGGAAAGACTTGGATGGTCGAGCGTAGAGCGAGCGCGAGCTCGATGGGAACGACAGTTGACGCCGGGGACGAAGGTTTTGGTGAAAGATCTGAACGAGGCTACTTCTGGGGGTTCCGCTCTCGGGAGGACGAACGAAGACGTGGTTTTCGCGGATACCGACGCGAATTTCCAAATTCTCGGCGGCCAAGTCCAGAAATTGAAGGAGAAGTTTGAGAAGAAGATGCGGATGAAAGCGGCGAGCCGGTTCGCGGACGACGGGTTTTCCTTGGGAGATGTCGGTAAAGCGCCAAAGTTTCAGCCGTTCGACGACGAGACGTGGAAACAGTTCGAGAAGGAGAGGAAAGTTAAAGAGGAAGAATTGAGGAAGGAAAGAGAGGAGGCGGAGAGAAAAGAGAAGATGGAAAGAAAGGAGAGGGAAAGAGCGGCGAGGAAAGAGTTGGAGAGGGAGCGACGACGCGGTCGCGCGGGAGAGCGCGAGGACGACGACGACGACGACGACGACGAAGAAGAACAAGAGGAAGAGGAGATGCAACCATCGAGAGCGAAACCGAGGCTTCCTCCGAAAAAAGGAGCAGTCACTGGTGCACCGTCGACACCTTCTCAGCCACTACCTGTCGCCGCATCGAACCAACAACAAAAGCAACGAAGCTCGAAACCAGGAAACGCGCGCGGATCGAACGACGAAGAGAAGAATAACGCAAACGCGCTAGAAAAAGAGAAAGAACAACACGAAATCCTGGCGAAAAGAGAGCGTTCCAAAATTCTCAAACTCGCACGGGGACCTCCTCCGCCGCGAGAGGACGACGACTTTCGAAACAAAGGCGGCCGCGGAGGTCGCGGCCGAGGCCAACGAGGCGGAAAGGGAGACCGCGCCGACGAGACCGAAGACGACTCCCGCGAAACAAAAACGCTCACCTTAGACCAACTCCGAGCAAAAAAACTCGCCGAAAAGCTCGATCGCGAGCGGTTCATCATGCCTCTCGGTTCGATCAAAGCGTCGGAGGAGACGATGAAAACGGGACGCTCGCAGTCCTCCGAAACGTCTAATCGAAACCAACAAAAACACTCGCAGAGAGAATCGCAGAACCTCGCAGCACAAATATTCAGCTTCGCCAGACCGACTCAAACCTCCGCGGAAAACGAGAGAAAGGAAGGCGATTCGTATTGATTAGAGAGCGATTTTAGCACTAGAAAAATACGCGCGCACTTAGTAGCTTTTTAGTAATAAGAAAGAAGTACATTTGAGATCTGAAAATTGGTTGGCAGTCGTTACAAAAAACACTTAAAAATACAATGTTCTTTTCGTCTTCGCGGCGACAGATCGCGAGGATTACAGCGCGACGCAATCTGAGCAGCACTCTTTCGACGACGAGTTTGTTGACGACGGAAACGACGACAAAAAGTCGAATACTTTCCTCCTTTCCGTCGTTGTTGTCGTTCGAAAAGAGGATGAGATTTGATGTCCGATCGTCTTCGTTTCATCAAAATCATCGTCCGAATCTATGTCTCAGAAGACAGTATTCCTCGGATCTGCCTTCGTCGTTCCAGGAAATCACCATGCCTGCGTTATCGCCGACGATGACGAAAGGCGGCGTGACTTCGTGGCTCGTTTCTGAGGGGCAAAAAGTTTCCGCCGGGGACGTTCTCGCGGAGATTCAAACGGACAAAGCAACCATGGAGATGGAATCGATGGAGGACGGATTCGTGGCGAAAATTTTAATCGAAGCAGGGAGGGAAGATATCGACGTCGGGACGCCTTTGTTAGTCATGGTGGAGGATGAGAAAGATGTGGCGAGCTTTAAGGAGTACGTTGGAGGAAAAGGCGGAGGTGATGATAGCGGCGGTAGTTTTAACGATAGCGGTAGCGAAGCGGAGGAGACGAGAAAAGAGGAGGAGAGAGTAGCGGCGTCGGCGAGCGCGAGCACGTCTTCGTCTTCGTCTTCGTTCGCGACGAGGGGTGCGAACGAGACTCGGGTGTTCATTTCGCCGTTGGCGAGGAAGACAGCGCTGGAAAAAGGCGTGGATTATACGAAGATTCGAGGTAGAGGTCCAAACGGGAGAGTCACGAATTTAGACGTGTTGGAGTACGTCGCCAGCGGCGGCGTGGCCAACGTGAAATCTTCCGCGCAACAACAACAACAACAACAATCTGCAGGAGAATTCGACGCGTCTATATACTTTCCAGAATACGAAGAGGTGCCAGTTTCTACGATTAAGAAAATAACCGCGAAGAGGCTCACGGAATCGAAGCAAACCGTGCCGCACTTTTATCTCACCGTGGACGTGAACATGGACGCGGTGAATGCCACCCGCGCGCGAATGAACGCGTTGTTAGAGAAGGAAAAAGACGCAAAAAAGATTAGCGTGAACGATTTCGTAGTCAAAGCGTCGGCGGCGGCGCTGAGAGCGGTGCCAGAAGTCAACTCGAGTTGGATGGAGACACACGTGAGACGATACAAGCTCGCGGACGTGTGCGTGGCGGTACAAACGGATAAAGGATTGATGGTCCCCGTCGTGCGTTCGGCGTGTTGCTTGGGATTGAGAGGTATTTCGAGCGAAGTGAAGAGTTTAGCGGAAAAAGCGAAAATGGGAAAATTGCAAGGTAAAGACGTCTCCGGCGGCACGTTTACCGTTTCCAACCTCGGCATGTTTGGCATCAAGCACTTCGCGGCTATCGTCAATCCACCGCAAGCTGGCATTTTAGCCGTCGGCGGGACGAGGAAAGAGATCGTAAAAACGAAGGAAGGGATGTACAAAGAAACGAACGTGATGTCGGCGACGTTGAGTTGCGACCACAGAGCCGTAGATGGCGCGGACGGCGCCAAATGGCTCGGCGCGTTTAAATCGTACATGGAAGACCCGAGCACGATGTTATTGTAATTTATTCGAGCACTACTAAATATCTAACCTAGTATACTATCGTATTGTTCACTTTTTGAAATATTTATCGTTATCGTTCCTCGTAATCGCCGGTCGATCTAAATCCGCGCTCCCTGGAATAACGCTCGGCTCTACAGCCACCGCGTCGACAATGGTCACCACCCCGTCGCCTTCTTTACCAATCACGTACGCCACCTCCACGTCGCATAAAGTGACTCGATACGTATCAAACTTCCTCTCCTCCACTTTTGCCGTCCTCTCCCTGGTACTTCGCACGTCTAATCGCAACGTATCCATCACAAACGCTAAGAAATCGTCCGGGTTTTCGTACAAAGGTCGCCTCTTCTTCCCGCCTTTCTTCGAATCGATTTCAAACCGTTCCTCGTACGCCCGCTTCACCTTCTCCCTCGTCTCCTCCTCCGGACTCGCGAGTTTCACCTCTCCAATCGCCAACGGTTCCCCTCCTTCCTCGCCTTCAATCGCTCTGGTCACCCACTTCGGTGCCGTCGCCTCTGGCACGCTATCGCACCACGGCACGTACGGTTTAATATCCAAAACCGGCGTCCCGTCGACTAAATCGATCCCGCCGAGCGTCACTTCCCCTCGCTCCCAATCGACGCTAATAATTCTCCCTAAACTCAACCCGATCGGTCGCGGTCGATGTGGCGTCCGAGTGGACAAACACCCTCGCTTCTCCCCGTTCAACCTCGGCACGGAGACCAACGCTTTCACCGCGCCTCCGTTCTTCGTCCCGCACGCGTTCGTGTTCGCGTGAAACACGTAAATCACCCACGCGTGAGAATACTCCTCTAACCCTTCCAAGCTTCTTTTCGGGACAAATTCCACGTCAAAATGTAGCCGACACCGCGCGGACGCGACCAACGACCCGCCTTGTCTCGGCGTCCCCGCTCGGCGACTAAAACACGACTGCGCTCTCGCAATCGCCGGTCCAAACTGTTGAGGCGAATTTTGAGAAGTTTTACTCCTCGTCTTCTCACCATCATCATCATCATCATTACCATTACCACCAAAACTGCTCGTCGCGTCGAGCACTTTGTGTCTCAGCTGATGTTGTAACCTCACGACCGCGTTCCTCTCCGCCTTGTGTCGATCCTCCAGATGTTTCAGTTTCTCTTTGAGTTGTTTTTCCATTCGTTTCGTCCACTTTTGGTGTTCGGAGATTACGACGGCGATGAGGACGGCAAGAATTCCTCCCCTTCCAAAACCGTGTCGTTCTTGAGAGGAGGAGGAGGAGGAGTCTTTACCACCTCTGTTGTCTCCTCGAAACTGGCGTTTGATCGGCATCGTTTCCGCGCGACACGACGAGTGACGCATTTCCCACAAAAAGATACGACATTTCTCCATTTTATCCAAACAAATCAGAGACATGAAACGCACGCGATACCTCCTCCGCGCCGCCGTGAAAGGCAGCGGAACGCATCTCAAAAGCACACTCGTTGGTGGAAAGTTATTATCCGGCTCGAAATTCCTCGCCGAGTGCGAACCGTACAAAAGAATCGTCGCGGTTGCCATTCCGTCCGATTTTCGTTCGCGTGACGTTGACGACGCGAAGAAGACGAACGAGAACGAGAACGATAAACCGTGCGCGAATTGCATCGGCATATCCCAAACGAACTTTTACCACTCCTTGGCGGAACCGAAATCAGTCGCCATGGTGCGTTCAAAGACCGGGGTCCCACCGTACGCGACGATCGCGAGGCAACTCCTTCGCATCGCCAAAGAGGAGACACGTCTCGCTGGAGTCCTTTTTATAACCACGGAAAGAGGCGCGGTCGACGAATCGGACGCAACGAGATTTAAAGACGGTATAGTCAAAGAGGCGAAAGAGTTACAACGACAACACCAAGGAGAGAAAGGAGGGACGTGTTTATTAGAGAACGTCCCGATGGGATTTAGCGACGTCGACGACGAGCGAGAAGGGAGTTGGAGAGAACTCGGGAACGCGAGGGAGGAAGAGGAAGGGGAGAGTTGGGCGCCGGCGGCGGCGAGGGCGAGCGCGAGAAGGTTAAGGACGTTTTTAGAGAAGGAGCAAGGCGCGTTGAACACGTTCGGGTGACTCTGCGATTTTTGTCTGAGTCGTCGGCGTCCTCGTCGGGTTGGCTCGAGGGAAGCGACTGCGCGCGTGTATGTATATGATGTAGTATTATCTGTAATGTAATAATATAAAGCTTTAAAACGCGGTGTTGTGTACTTGTAAGCACGTGTTTCATATACATGTAACAACCTTCAACCTTTACTTCTCGCTCCAATTGATTTCAAACTCGTCCTCTAAATCCTCCGATTCGTCTTCCTCTTCGTCCTCGTAAAACTCTTGATCTTCCTCGGCGTAAAATCCGTCGTGCATTCGTTCGGTCTCGAAAGGCAGCTCCACCTCGTCGCATTCTCGGTACAAATCTTCTAAATCGTAATACGTTCGAGCGGTTGGTGTAAACACGTGCGCAACGACATCACGACAATCTAAACACGTCCAATCGCCCTGATTGGCGACATTTTTCGGAACTTGCAAGTTGTACGTCTCGTTATTCGCCACGTCTCTCATCTTCGACGTCACCGCGGACATTTGAGGACGATTAAACGCCGTCGCTAAAACGACGTACCTGGCGTAAAAAACCGCCTTAGACACTTGTAACACGCGAATATCCTTCGCTCTCGTGTTATCCGCCTCCACGGCTAATTCCAACGCGAGTCTTCGCGCGATCGCGTCTTGCTCCTCGTCGTCCGCTTCGTCTTTAATCGAGAACGTTTCCTTTACGTAGTAGCTCTCCGTAGTATCGCCATCATCGGTTTCCACGTCGTCCGCGACAACAGCAGCCGCGACGATCAAAGTTTCGCTCTCCTCCTCCGCAACCACCTCCACAAAAGGTTGCGACGACGACGACGATGAGACCGCGTCTCTCAATCTTTGCCTCAACACCGGAACCGTCCCGCTCGCGTCCAAACCTCGCTCCTCGCAATGTCGTACCAAATCTGCTTTCTTCATGGACGAGAGACCGGGAATGGTGTGCGCGGTCGCCCCGCCCCCAGTTGTCGCCGCAGACGCGCGAGTGACCACCGCCGTCTTTTCCGCGCGATCGTGATGAAAGCTTCGAGTCGTTTGATGATGCTTTCTCGTTCGTCTCGTCGTCTGAATCGTCTCCCCGTGACTGCGAGTAACCGCCGCCGTCGGAAATCGATTCGATGGAATTCGAGCGCGATTGCTTCTCGCATTCGCGCTGGTACGTCGTTGTGTCGCCGCGAAAGGCTCCGTAAACGACGACCGTCTCGGTGACGACGACGACTCGGACGACGACGTCGAGGCCAAACGGGAGAACTGTACGCGCTGGTTGATGAGTACAGAAACGGCGTTCATTTTGTGTTTCTTTTCTGAAGAGTTTTTGAGGTTTTCCCGAGATCACATTTTGTGTGAGATCTGAGCACTTTTAGCGCAGGCGGGGATGATGATGTCTTCGATGATGATGATGATGCGATGTTAAAATCGCAAGCTTTTTTTAGCGGACATTATTGATGACGATGAGGACGCCGCATTCTGCTTCTCCTCCTCCTCCATCTTCTTCTCTTTCTTTGTTTCTTTGTCGCCGGCTTTGTCGCCGACTTTGTCGAACAACTCTTTTCTGGCGTCGCGTAACGTTTGCTCGATGTCCGGGCTGGCTTCCTTGACCAGATGGAAATCGTGCCCGGAGATGTAGAATAAGTCGCAGAAAGAAACGGCTTCGATCGTGGCCGTGGCTGGTGTGTTTAAGAGTAACGAGACTTCGCCAAAGTAGTCGCCTTCGGTGAGGAGGATTTTTGGGCGGGCGGTTTTCCGCGCTTCTTGTTCTTCTTCTTCTTCGTCGTCGTGTACGATGACTTCTACTTCACCGCGGGAGATGAAATATAACCCAGAGTTCGAATGACCTTTCGTCACGATCAGATCGCCGGGTAATGCCACGATAGAGGTCATTCGGTTCACAATTTCTAAGATACATTTTGCGTTCAAACCTCGAAATATGGGCACGTTTCGTAACATTTCTCGGTGGGCGTGTAATAAGACTTCGTTTCGTAAGCTGATCGGCAAAGTCGCGCAGAAATGCTCGACGCGTTTCTCGTCGATGTCACGGTGTCTCAACCAGACGTATTCAAAATACGATTGCATTTTCAAATGTAACGCGCTCGGTAGTTTCAAGTGTTCGCTGAGATCGGAAACTTGCTCAAATTTTCTCCTTTGTAACTCGTCGCGCCCTACTATGGCCGTGACGAGAGCGGCGACGTTACCTAAGGCGATTATGTATAATACTCCACCCACGAGCATCACAAACGATAGAAATGATAGTGCTTTTAAGGGTAGGATGCTCCCCGGTGAAGAATACGTCTGCAAAGGGTCGTTGGAAAGGATAATCGAAGTAGCGACTTGGTACGCCGCCGCGTATTGCAACGACACGTTATCGTGCAAGTGCACGTATTCTGACGTGCACCACTCGTCGGCCCCTGCTGAACACAAACTGTGCCACGCGCACGCGATCCAATGAAACGAAAGCACCAAAAATAGGAGTATTTTCACCGCGCGAGAATATAATCTCGCGGATTCGTGCAAACTTTGGTACCTCGACTCTAAAAACTTCACCACTCTCGTGATCCTCAACAACCGGGTCAGTTTTAACAAATCCGCGTTCTTCGAGTATTGCGACTGAACGAAAATCTCGAACGGAAAAACCGCCAACAAGTCTAACGCCAACCACGTCTTGACGTACCGCTCGCGAATAACTTTCAAATCAACCACTAACGTCCCTCGGCTCGAATAATACGCCGAATAAAATGTGACGCCAATATCCAGCCAAAAGAACGCATCGACCAAGTACCCGATCGCCTTGGAATACATCGGCTCTTCCTCGTTACCATCGAACCGTAAAAACGCCAGCGCGAACGGCAAAACAATCACCGAATGCCCGACGCACACTAAACTCGCGATATCCCACCAAAACTTAAATCTACTCCTGGGATCGATGTAGAAATGTTTCGCGTGTTTCACCCCGTCCGAACCGTCTTTTATTGGATCGATGATCAAATGATTGGATAACAAATTAGAGCTCCTTCTCCTCCTTCCTTCCTCTCTTTGGCTTTCCATCACTTTGCTCACTGGACTGAGCATCATAAAAACCCTTTAGCGGCGCACTTCTCGCGAAGAGCTCCTCTTCTGGTGATCGCTCGATCGATGAGAATACGCGTAGTCAATGCAAATGTGTTTTATTTTTGTTTGAAATAAAAAAAAACGTTTTTGCAAAAAATGAGAAATTTGAAAGCTTCTGCAGCAGAGGAAACAAAAAATGACGAAAGGAGCAGAGAGAGGGAAAGACGACATAAATAAACGCTTCGCGCGACATTTCTCTGACACAGCTTTTCGACCACAGACTTAAACAATGTTTTCTTTAACGCAACAAAGTAGCTTTGTTCGAGGCACCGCGCAGGTGTCCTCCTCTTCCGGTACGTCGCGTCGCGTGTCTTTCTCTCTTTTTTTTTTACACGAATCGCCGCTTAAATGTGTGAATTTTATCCACGGTGTGGCGTGCGTGTCGGTGTCATCTCCTGTCGACGCCGAAACGATCGATGGAGAAAAAAACGGACGCGAAAACGCTCGAAACGCACGCGGAGGGTATTCAACCGCGCATTTCTCGGGTTTGATGCGCTTATACTCGTTCGCGAATACAGATGGAAAGTTGCAAATCATCGCGCGCATTGATGAAAACCTCAAAAAGCCGCCCAATGTGGTGACCGCCGCTGACCCATTTCTCTCTCTTTATTATCACACGTATCATCATCAAACGAAACAGTCCGCTCCTCCTCCGGCCGTAAAATTCAAATGCGAATCGTCGCCAAGGACCAAAACTCGCGCCCATCTTTAGACGAGCTCTCCGAGTTTAAAAAGTCCGATTCCGACACCGGCTCCGCCTCCTTACAAATCGCTTTGCTCACCAAGCGCATCGAAAACTTAACCGCGCACTTGCAAGCGAACAGAAAAGATTACTCCACGCAACGAGGATTGAAGTTACTCCTCGGCCGACGAGGGCGATTACAAAAGTATTTGGCGAAGGAAGATCCGGCGAAGTATCAAATGACCATGAAAGGTTTGGGGTTGAAGATCAAGTCTGTTTAATAATATTATAATAAAAGAGAGAGATAGTACTTACATCATAGCCACATCCCCGTCGACGACGAGAGAAGAAATATACAAGACGGTAACAAACAGAGAGAGAGAGAAAGTCAGAGTCAGAAGACGAAGAAGACTTCTTTCGCATTATTTGTATACATAATAGATTTTGAAGAGATAAAGTTGTTTTAATTGAAAGAGAACACACGTTTACGTAGTAGAGCGTTACTATTACTAATTCCAACCTTTTCTTCTTCTTCTTCTTCTTCTTCTTCTTCTTCTTCTCTTGGGTGTCTTTTCGCCTTCTTGTTTTTTTTTCGAAAAAAATGAAAAAAAAACGCTCAAAATTACCACTCGGAAAAAAAAAAGAAAGACCGAGATCAGACGCGTCTTGTCTGCATATTAAAGCCGGAGCGCGTGGATTCTGAAGGTCACGAGAAGACGAACGCGAGGAAAGGAAATGACGTCTTCTTCCAACGACGGCGCGCTCGACGAGAAGGAATTCTTCATCTCGCCGTCGGAGATGGCGAAAAAAGACATTTACCCGTTACTTTTTATCGGCGCCGGGAGATGCGGATTGACAACGTTGACGCATTTCCCGGAAAACCGTCAACGCGCGTCGCTCGTTGTCGATCGATTCGGAGGGTGGTTGGAATCTTGGGCCGACCGCGCGATGCGTTTGGGAATGACGCACGTGCGGTATCCAATCACGCAAACGCCGTTTGCGAGCAGTTCCATGGCGATTCAAAGTTTCAGCTCGAGGATGGGGAGGAACGAGGAACTGGCGTATTCTGGGAGCGATAAGTTCGCGCCGTTGCCGTCGACGAGGTTGTACGCCGAGGCGTGCGCGAGAAAGATTCAAAGCGACGAGGACGGTGGAATTTTAAAATCCGTGCCGATTGTAAAGGATGAGGTGGTGAATTTGAGGAAGATTGAAGCGAACGAAGAATATCCCGGGTTGTTGAAACGAGGCGGGATGTTGGCGAAGACGAAAGGAGGGAAAGAGTTCGTCGCCGCGCAGGTAGTGGTGTGTTGCGCGAGGAAAGAAGCGGTGGTTCCGGAAAAATTGAAAGCGTTCGTGGTGAAAGATGGTGGGAATGGTCGGGTGAAAACGAGCGAGTCGATAAACGTATTCGATCCCGAGGGTACGTTAAACGGGAAGCGGCTTTTGGTAGTAGGCGGAGGCATGACGGCGGCATCGGTTGCATCTGGGGCGGTGGAAAATAGTAAAGTGAAATCCGTCACGCTTTTACACAGAAAAAGTTTCAAAAGACGGGAATTTGATGTGGAACCGGAGTACTTCGGCGCGAAAGGGTTGCGACCGTTCCATAATAGTGAAGATTTTGAGTACCGCGCAAAATTCATAGACGAAGCGAAAGAGCGAGGAACGATTAACGGCGTCACGTGGAAGCGCGTGAGAAGTCACTCAGTCGCATCAAAGAAGAAGACAAACTCATCGACAGAACAAGATGGTAGTTCACCAAAACTTCGTGTGGTAGAGAAAGCGGAGATCGTGTCCATCGGTTTTGACGAAACGACGAAGCAGTTTTCGACGACGATTGAACTGACCGATGTAGCCAAACGCGAGCTCGCGGCGAAACGCGCGCGAAGTATCATCGAAGTCGACGCCGACGATGATTTTCAAGCGCTGACGATGACAGTCGAGGAAGCATCGTACGAAACGCCCAAAGTTGAAGTGTTTGACGAAATTTGGATTTGCTGCGGTACCGCCGTTTCCGCCGAGACCGATCCTTTACTCTCTTCGCTTCCGAAAACAAATTATTTCAACGGGTACCCGCAACTGGTAGAGACGACTCTTTCCTGGGAACACGGACCAAACGAAGTATCGTTGGCGAAAGAGAACGGCGGGTGTCGATGGCCTAGATGCTCAGTTTTCGTCTCTGGACGATACGCGGCGTTACACGTCGGCCCGGTGGCGTCTCTGCCTTTGGGATATCGAACGGCCGGCAAAGAAATAGCCGCAATTTCCACGAAGTCGCACAAACAAAGCCTTCGCATGCGCGCGGAGAACCCGTACGAGATTGGTTTAGGAACATTCGCATCAGAGACGAAAACGTCGTCGTCTTCAAATACGTCAAACAGGGGTAACGCCTTGGAGGACAAATCGAAAACCAACAAGACGAAAAATCCGCGACTCCCTCCCGTGTTGTGGCAAAAAGCAGGCATCATCGACGTCTCCAAACTCCTCCCGTCCGAAAACTTTCCGCGTGTTGATTTACAAACCTACTCTCACGAAGACGTTGGCTTTCAAATCAAAATCTATTTCATTCTCCCTGAGGAAATCGAGAGCGAAAACGTCAAGATGGAATTTTTGGAGCAAGCGTTTGAGATTTGGGCCGTGTGCGCCAAAGCGGCGTACAGAGTGTTTTTACCGAAACTGTACAAAACAATCATCCCCGAACGATCGTCGGTGAGAGTCATCGCTAAGAAGAGGAAGATTATCGTGACGATGCAAAAGTACGACAACTACGAGTGGCGGTTCCTAAAAGTTTGATTTACTACACACAACTGTACCGCGCGCGTAAATGAAAGTAAGTATAATACAAATGCCAAAAACTCATGATCATTTTACAACTCTTCGTGCTCATTCACCATCTTATCTCCTTTTTTAATTCCACCCTTCCATTTACACGCGCCGGTCCCGGCACAACTTTGCCAGTGGTGTTCCTCGTCAATCATAAATAATTTCACCAAATCCTTAAAGGTTGCGCTCTTCACCATCGCTTCGCATTGCATTCCCAAAACCATCTTTTGCCTCTTACTCGACCATGGGTGCGTTAAAATTCTCTCTCGTATGCTCTCTTTATCCGTCTCCGACAAATCCTTGTCCTCGATTTCGTGTTGCTTGAAAATGTGATACGCCAATCGTTTCGGATCGAACCTCTCCGCCTCGCCTTGCTCCAATTTCACGACCGTATCTCTCCCGTGCAAACCAAAATCTATGTCTGCTTTCGCGTCCGCCAACACCGACACCGCGTGCTTCCCAATGTCCCCTTTCTCCAAAACCACACCCTTCTCGTCCAAATCCATTTTCGCCACTTTCTCCTTCAGCGTGGACGCCGTCACGAGCGCCTCCCACGCTTTTGCCAACGTCAACCCGTCCTCGTACTTCACCCCGTACAAATCTCCAATCTGATCGCACAAATCCTCCTCGTCCACTTTTTCCAACAATTTCTCCAGCATCTCCTCTCTCGTCAACTCTGCCTCTCCTCCGGCCTCGTCCACGATATCGGTCAACATCGCCTTCGTCTCGTTCAGGACGGCAAAGCACGACCCGCATTTTAATCCGTGCGCGAACGCTTGCTGCATGTCGTCCGCGAACAACCCGGTCCCTTCGTCGTCCAGAGAGTATTCTGGCCCTTTCAAAGGTTCTGGTTTCTTGTGCAACGTGTCCGTGAAGTCTTGGCCAAACCTTTCGTTGTTGTTGTTGTTGTTGTTCAGATTGAGAATTGGAAAAAGAGAGGACGCGTCAGTTAACATTCAACAGAGAGAGAAAGAGAGATTAAAAGAGAGAGATAAATCAAACGCACTTGACCGCAAAACTGACGGACAAAGATGACGCGCCCAGGAAGGTGACGATGGCTATTTTTTTCAGCATCCCGACTGAAGTCGTTCAAACAGTCGTTTCGGAAGTGGGGGGAATTTCAGGCAATCGGATCGTTTTTTCTTTTCGTTTTCACAAAATACGAAGTGTTCAATTAAATTTCAAGCCTACGAATACTACTGCGAGCGACGGACTCCTTCTTTCTTTTACGCGTCAACTTCTTCGAGGAACCCGAGTAACTGCAACTGGCGCACGCACGCTCTCTCGGCTTTGACGGCGTGAAGAAGCGATCTTCGGTGTTTGCTGCTGCTGCTGCTGCTGCTGCTGCTGCTACTGCTACTACTACTACTACTACTATGGAAAAGAACGGGAGGATGGAGAGGCAAAGCGCTCGTTCTATTGTTGGTATTCGCGAGGAGAAGACCTCTGCGCTGAACGCGAGACGAGAGGAGGTTCCAGGACGACGACGACGACGAGGATGCCGAGCGAGAGAAGCGGCGTCGTCTTCCTTGTCTTCTTCGTCGCCTTCCGGTACTTTCTTCTGCGTTCTCCTTTAATAAGTCTTCTCTTTCTCGATTGAGTGGATCGTCTTCCATACCGTCCACACTCGATGATTTGGCGTATATCCAATCTCCTTCTACCGTCCACCGCTTCTCTCTCAACCATTCTTTCTTTTTCGGTGCATTTTCACCTTTCCTTCTCTTCGGGTAATACCAGCTTTTCAATCCTTTCCCGTTGAATCCGTACAGCGTGACTTTTTCGCACCTATGCAACAGGAGCAACGTCATCACCATGCCACTCGTCGGATGTTCGCCGAGCTTTCGAAAGTACCTCGAATTAGCGTACTCAAAAAAACGCGGATTCACGGCGTGCGCTTTCTTCTCGATCAAACTCGTCAACTCTTCGCGTTTACCGCACGGCACGCGACTCGTTTTATCTTGGCACCACTTCGCCAACACTGCCTCTTTTTCATTCTCTCGATACCCTTGAAAGATGGCATTCGTTAATCTAAAACTCGTCTTCTTTCCTACATCCGCTTCGTAACCTCTCGTAGGCGCGTTATTAAATCTGACCACAATTTCGTTCGCGTCGATTTCCGCGCCGAGATTTGACCCCGACATGCTCGCGGCGGAGGAGACGAGCGCGCACGACTTCGCCGCCGCGGCGTTCGAAGAATACTCGTCGTTCCCTCTATTACCCATCATCCCAAATATATCAAATTCGGGAAGTAACGACGCAGTTTCTTCCGATATATCTCGCGGTACGCGCCAATAATCGTCCCGATGAGCGTTTGTTGTATCGTCTTCGTCTTCGTCCCTTTCTCCTCCTTTTCGGGGAAAACGCACCACGTTTCGGTGTAAAGAAATCCACTTTCCACTGAACGCACCGTCGACGCATTCCGGGAGGTTTGTTTTCACCTCCGCGCAGTCTTTTCCAGAGAACAAAGCCGGACAGTCATTTCTTCTTCTTTCAGCGCTGAAACCTTCCTCGGTAAAGGCGCCGACGACGGAGGAAACTCCTCCTTTTCCTCCGCGAATGGATGATGCGACGAAGAAGAGGACGACGAGAGAAGATTGTTTCATCATTCTCTCTCGAAGTTTGCGCCGCGTTAACTTAAAGTCGATTTCTTGGGGGTGTTCATTTCAAAGAAAAGATTCTCTCTCTCTGTGTTTTGCGAGTAGTGCAGTAGATTTAGTGGAGTAGGAGTATCAGAGAGCGGGTGGTGCGTTGTTTCTTTTTAAATGAGGAAGTTGTTTTGTGTGAAGAACTTTTCTCTCTCAAAGGCTATTTAACGTACAAGTTTACGAGAAGACTACTCGCGTAAGAGTGGACGAAGGATGGTGGGAAAAGCGCGTTGGTATCACTTATCGCGCGATATCACCACAGTCACACTTTTCAGCGTAACTCTTTCTCTTTTCTGCTCTCTTTTTATACATGTTTTTATATGTGATGATATATATGTCATCGCTCGCTCGCTTACGCTCGTTTCGTGAGCCACTGGCACATCTCCTCCCCGATTGGTTCGCTGTACCCGCTGACGTGCTGCAAGTCGTGATGAAACACATCTGAACATCTGACCATGGTTTTATCCTTCGATCGACAGCGCTCGATGAAGGACTCGGAACCGGAACAATCCGTCATGGGATCTTCGACCGAGTGGAACGCGATGACCGGATGGGTGAACTTTTCAATCACGCCCGGTTTGTTTAAGCGCACGGTGCCGAAATAGCACTCCGATGCCGTTCTCGCGCGAATGCCTCGGACGCCGGACGGCCAACAGAGCGGGTCGTCTTCCATCTCTTTTTGACAGAGCGGGAACTTTTTGTTCTTGTGTGTTTTGCCAACTTCCCACGTCGGGGTGAATATAGAGAACAAGCGCAAGATTTTCAGAATGATTCTGTTCGACGCGTGCGCGCGCAGCTTTTTCAACGAGAGCATTGGACACAATAAGACGACACCGTCGGCGAATAACTTCGGATACTCGATAGCCGCTCTCGCGACGACGAACCCGCCCATCGAAACGCCCGCCGCGAACACTTTCTTTCTACCGCCGTTGTTGCCGCTACTCCTGTTTCTATTTCGACTCCCTCTTCGACTCCCGCGACTATTCTCGTCATCATTAGTATTCCCACCACAGTGCCTCTCTCGCACGAGTTTCATAAACCGCGCGTTATCCTCCACTAAATCCGATTCGCGTTCCATAAATGCCTTGCATCCTCTCGCGCATTCGCTCCTCCCGGCGCCTTGGTGATCGTACGCGTAAAACGTCAAGCCTTTTTTATTCATCCTTTCAATCCAGCTGTTTTTATACTTGTTCCTCGCGGTTCCCATTGGAATGCTTTGGAGCCATTCAAACATGGCGTGCGCTCCGGAACCGTGCGCGCCGACCACCACGCCGATCTCTTCTTGGTCTTTTTCTTCGTCCTTTTCTTCAAGAGTTGCTCTTCGTCGTCCGTCGTTCTTCTTCGCGTCTTTTCCCGACGACGACTTTTTCCCGTGACCATCATTCCCGGAGGCATCCCACGCGTACCATCGTATCTTCATCCCTTGCGCGTTGACGAAAAAGCCAGTGCGACTGATGTTGGCGCATTTCAGCGCGCATTCTTTTTCCCAGTTTTTGCGCGGGAGGTGGTGTAAAGGGTCCTCGTCGTCCTCGT
>JACLAA010007788.1_pt1 | contig 33967 bp, 21 predicted proteins | sample 8027891 | NCBI WGS metagenome assembly JACLAA01 (sample SAMN15724900, study PRJNA655200) | protist metagenome | isolation source: fluorescence activated cell sorting (FACS) single amplified genomes of... | place: Spain: Blaines Bay Microbial Observatory, Mediterranean Sea | collected 2016-01-19 | reverse complement strand
CGAATCGTAGCCGCGTTGGAAAAACCAATCGGAGCAGCGACATTCACGAGTAATACACAAAAGGTTGTCGTAAAAAAGGTCGTCGTCGCGAATAAAAAAAGCGTCAAAAGCGAAAACGAAGATCTCATCGTCGCAGTTTTAGTCGTCTCTCGCGCTCGCGCACTGCCACAAAGACGCAGACAAAAGCAACGACGCGATGCCAAAGGGGGGAGGACGATTTGGGGGAAAAAAGGATCGAAAGAAAGAGAGGAAAGAGACGCCTCGTGGATAGGGTTTAACACCCTAAATTTTAGTGAAGCACAAAATTCCAACGAGCGAGATGAGAAATCTTCACAAAGAACGAGACGCCGACAAAAGATGATGATGCGCGGTGGTGGCGTTCTTTTTTCTCGGTGTTGTCGTCGCGGGTGGCGCGTCCTTCGCCCACTCAACGGGGTCTGTTCTTCGTCTTTGTCGTCGTCGAGGAAAAAGGTTTCTTCGAGCATTCAGAATGCGACGACGATTCAGACGAGAGGTCGGATTTTGGCATCGACGACGCGATGTTGTTCGTCCTCTTCGTCGTCTTCAAGCTCGAAGGCGATGAATAACGGGTGGGCGCAAACCGCCTCGGAGGCGATCCCAGACCCACAGACGCTTTTAAATTACCGATGCGCTTCAAATCTTTCGACGCAACAAGCGAACGCGGTTTTATCGCCGAATCCCTCCTTCGTGAGAGTTCTGGCCGGTCCTGGGAGCGGAAAGACGCACGTTTTAGTCTCTCGAGTGCAACATTTAATCGAAGACGAGAACGTCTCGCCGGAGAATATTTTGTGCATCACGTTTACGAACAAAGCGGCGAAGGAGTTGAGGAATCGTTTGGAGAGAACGATGGGCGCGGATGTGAGTCGAGCGATTACCGCGGGGACGTTTCACGCCGTCGCGGCGAGGATTTTGAGGAAACACGTGGAAAAGGTACACGAAGCGTTAGAGAGAACCGCCGATTTTACGATTTACGACAGCGACGATAGCAAAGCGGTGGTGAGAGATATTTTAGTGGAAAAGTTAGGGCAAACGAAAAAGTCAGCCGCGCCGTTGCCGATGAAGAATTTTATTAGCAGCGCGAAGAGTTCGATGAAAACGAGCGTAAACGTAAACGCGAGAACGGCGATGGATTCCGCGTTGAGAATGAAAGCGAGAGGAGGGAGTAGTAATAGTGATGTCGATGACGACGATAGAAGAAGAAAATCGTCGTCGTCGTCGTCGTCGTCGTCTTCGTCTTCGTTATCGTCCTCCTCCGCGGGTATCGCGTTACTTCGCGAACAGTTTGATATCGTCTGGTCGGAATACGAACAAAAGTTGAGAGAGGCGAACTCGTTCGATTTCGACGATTTGCTCTCGGCGGTTGTTTATTTGTTCGAAAATAGACGAGACGCGAAACGATACTTACAAAACCGGTGGTCGCACGTGCTCGTGGATGAGTTTCAGGACACGTCTTTGGCACAATACGAGATGATTCGACATTTAGGTGAGAAAGCAGAGACACTCTTCGTCGTCGGCGACGCCGACCAAGCCATTTACGGGTGGCGAGGCGCCGAGGTGGCGAACATCCGTTCGAGATTTGACGACGATTTTAGAAACGCGCAAACGTTTCGTTTGACGACAAATTATAGGTCTACGGCAACAATCGTGTCTGCCGCGAGAGCAGTCATTCAACAATCGGAAATACCGAGTGCGTTGATGTCTTGGGATGCGATTAAGGAAGGCGGACAAGACGTGGCGGTGGTGGAAGCCGGCGACGAAAGAGAGGAAGGCGCGTTTATTGCCACTCAAGTGAAACAGATGTTAAAAGACGCGGAAAAGAAGACGAATAGTAGTAGCACAGGAGGCAGTAGTAATGGTAATAGAGACGATAGCTTAGAAGGATTAAGGAAGAAAGATATTGCGGTTTTGTATCGCACGAACACGCAAGCTCGCGCGTTGGAGGAAGCGTTTGTACGAGCGGGCGTGCCGCACGTCGTCGTCGGCGACCAAAGTTTTTACGGACGTAAAGAGATTAAAGATTTGATCGCATACTTGCGAGTTGCATCAAATTCCAGCGATGGGGTGAGTTTGCGACGAGTTATCAACACGCCAACTCGAGGCATCGGGGAAAAAACGGTAGAGAAACTCGAGGAATGGGTGAGTCGATGCGAAGCGCCGTCGCTCGGCGCGGCGTTGTTTGATCGCGCGTGGGCAAAGAATAGCGACAGCGACGACCCAGACCATGAGATTCTACCGTCTGCAAAAGATATGGGAATAACTGCGCGCGCGCGCAACTCTGTCCTCGCATTCGCGAAAACACTCATAGAAATTCGGAAGACGGCGGATACGGTGAGCAATCCCGGCGAGGTACTCAAGAAAGTCGTCGCGATGACGGATTACGAAAACCACGTGAAGGATAAAGACGACGCGAACGAACGATGGGGTCACGTCGCCGAACTCATTCAGCTCGCCACGGACGCGGAAGAAAACCTGGCTGAAAACGATATCGAAGGTGGTGGTGGTACAAATACTACGAGTAAAAGTCCCAAGACGACTTTAGCGGCGTTCTTGGAAGGCGTCTCTTTACTCTCCTCCTCCGAAGCGACGCACGGTAACGAAATGTTCGACGACGAGGAAGACGAATCGAGAAAAGAACGCGCAGATGCCGTTAAATTAATGACTCTGCACGCCTCGAAAGGTGCTGAATTTGATGTCGTATTTATCGCCGGATGTGAAGACGGATTAACGCCAAGCGCTCGAGCGAATGAAAGCGCCGAAGAACGCGACGAGGAAGTCCGCTTGTTTTACGTCGGCGTCACGCGAGCGAAAAAGAAGCTGTACCTGTGCCACGCGAGCACTCGCAGACGATTCGGGAGCAAGCCAGAAGTCCGCACTCGCTCTCCGTTCGTCGATGCCATCGCAGATGCCTTGGGCCAGTCCGGAAATTCCAACATTTTGAAACCGAAAGTGCCGAAATCCGCGAAACCGGCGAGGAAAAACACGTCTACGTTTGATTGGAAAAAACGTATCGTTGTAGATGCAGAAGAGAGTGCCAGTGGTGGTGGTGCTGGTGGTCACGGAGACGACGAAAAAGCACGTCGACTCCGTCGTGCTCGCCAATCGGTCGCTAAAGCAACCGGAATAGATGCAAATTCCATTGAGTTTTAAAAAAGTTTGTCGAAACGAGAAGCGAAACGAGAAAAAGGTCAGTCGAATAATCTCGTGATTTTTTAAAAAGAGAAGGATGATGCGGTGTTTTCTGTTCGCGCTTGCAACCTTCTTTGCATCATCACGTGTGAACGCGCAAGTTGCGCCGAGAACGACGAGTTCTCGCGCACACGACGCAGAGATATCGAAACCAAAACAAGATGTTCTGGATTTCATGCCGTGCTCGGAGAGAAAAGGACTGTTTCGTCCGCACCACGAGCGGTTTTTGCCAGTCGACTCAGAAATACTTTCACGAAGACACCAAGGCGATGACAGACGTGACGGACAAAATGTCGCGCACAGAAGACCGCCACACCCAGTTGGCGCGTGTTTTACCGCGCGATTACCCGAAAATATTGCGAACAACTGCATTCCCGATGTCGCGCTTTCCTTGGACAGCAAATTCATCGCAGCCGACGCCTTTCGAGTTTCGGATTACGTGGACATTCATTTCCAACTAGAGAGTCCGTGTGACTCGTGCGAGCTCGCTATCGAAGTCAACTGCCTCTCCGGTGACGACGTCGCCGAAGGAAGATTCAAAACCGTTTTCACGACGTTGTGGGTAGAAACGGTTACGGTCAAGCCCACTTTTTTCAACCACGCGGCTGCGCTCGCGATTGTTCAAGCGGAAAAGGAATCCAACGAAACTCTCACCGAAGAAGAAAAGTTGGAAATCAAGAAAGACTTGATACAAACTACCGTAACAAAGTGGCCATGCACGGAAGAGAAAGTTGAATGCGATGAAAACGGTGTGCCGACGCACGAGTTACCGGAGGAGTTGAAAGACAAAATCGAATACGCTGAATACGTGGCTGAAATGATGGAACAAAATAAGACGCTCACGCCGTTCCATTCCGTTCCCGAATTCGTCCGCAACGGCATGAGTTCGTATTAATAAAGAAGAAGAAGAAGAAGAAGAAGAAGTATAAACACTGTCCGTGCGTGTTTATTATTATGCTTATGAATTCGCTACTTTTAATTAAAAATGTATAATAGTACAGCCGGAAAAGATAAAAACACGCGCTTTCCGCGTCTCCCTCTCTCCAAGCGCCTCGCTAATACTATCGCCTCGCTACGTATTCACTCACCACTCACTGCGCCAACAAATACTCCAACGCCTCCTCTTGGTTAAAATTACACTTCACCAACGCCCTCTCCGCGTCCTGTTCCCCGAAACCCATCTCCATCAACTTCACAACCTTCGGATCTTTCGCCGCTTCTACCTTCTGCCCTTCCTTCGCGTACTTCTCCGTCCACTCCTTCGCTTGCAGGTCAAACTGCGCGCGATTGGAAACGTACATCTTCGCCACCACCGCATCTTGCGGATCGTCCGGCTCCGCCGCCGCTAACAACGCTTGCACCGATAACAACGCCGTCTTAATCGTCAACGCTGGCGTCCACTGATCTTTCAGCACGTCCAAGCATATCGCGCCGCTTTGCGAGGAGACGTTCGGGTGCCACACTTTGGTCAAGAATTTCATCTTTGGCGGTTCGAACGGGTACGAGTTCGTGATGTGAATGTCCACGAGGAACGTTCCGCCTTGGTACGGCGTTTCCGATGGTCCTGTTTTTAAACGTTACGGTGTGTACAACAGGAGTTGGTCAGACGAGAGAACGAATGCATACACACCAAAGCGTGGTACAAAGAGACCACTTTCCCCGCTGTCTCTTGGGAAAGATTTGCGCACGTCAAACACCTTAAAAGAGAGAGCAAAGAGAGAGAGAGATGATATTCGTACCCGTAATGGTCCCGCGCATGTGTGCCAACGAGTCCCCGACGAGTTCCACCGACACTCCGGAGGCTTTGTCCGAGGCAATTTCTCGCAGCTCTTTCGATAAGCGGTTGGTGTCCATGTGATGAGTCGTTGGGATTTGTGTGATTTTACTGAGGAAACGACTCGTCGTGTCTTCATTGGAGCGCGCACTCGAGCGCACTAAAACCGGCTTTACGAGGGGAAGAAGAAGCCACGAGAGACCAAAATCCGTCGAAGGAGGATGGCATCTTTGCCTTTTACGCCCCAAAATGCAACGCGATGTTCTCAACGAGGGAGGCGTGTGATCGAAAGAGGAGGAGGAAAACATCGGGCGACGATGCGGTGTCGAACGCGCGCGAAAACAACCGATGATGATGATGATGATGATGACGATGAGAGTAAAGAACTGATGATGTTACAAAAGGAGTTCACCGCGTTCGCAATTGAACTCGCAGAAGCGGCGAACGAAGAAACCTTGAAATATTGGCGAAAAACTTCTCTAGGCGTGGAGACGAAAAACGATGCGAGTCCGGTGACGGTGGCGGATAAAAACGCGGAGACGGCGATGCGGACGTTGGTGAAACGTCGATATCCGTCGCACGCGATATTCGGCGAGGAACACGGGATTGAGTTAGGTTTGGAGAAGAAAAGCGACGATAAGAAACACGAGTATTTATGGGTGTTTGATCCAATCGACGGGACGAAATCGTTCATCACGGGGAAACCGTTGTGGGGGACCTTGATCGCGTTGTTGCGCGACGGCGAACCCGTCCTCGGCGTGTTGGAACAACCGGTTTTGAAGGAACGATGGATCGGGTGTAAGGGCACGCAAACGACATTTAACGGGGATCCAGTTTCCGTGCACGGAGACGAACAGAAAGAGTTGAAAGAAGCGCTGATGTATTCGACGACGCCGCTCATGTTTTACGACGAAAACGAAGTTCGATACGAACGGTTGAAACGGGAGGTGAAAATCCCAATGTTTGGGTGCGATTGCTACGCGTACGGTTTATTAGCGTCTGGTTTTTGCGACATCGTCTGCGAAGCGGATTTAAAACCGTACGATTACATGGCGTTAGTGCCAATAGTGTTAGGCGCGGGGGGTAAAATGACCGACTGGGAAGGCGAGCCGTTGAAGTTTGTCGTCGAAGAAGAAGGAGGCGACGGGGAGTCTTTCCAAGGCGAGGTCCTCGCCGCGGCGAGCGAACGCTTGTGGAAGGCGAGCGTGGCGAGTTTGAAGAAACAAACTCGGTAGTAAAAACACGACGATAAAGAGAGTTTCGTCGTTTAGCAACGGAGTTGAATAGAACGCAATTAAACTTTTGTAGTAGCCAATGATGATGATGCGTATTCTTGAACGACCGCACGCGCGCTCTCGCACCTTTTATTCCTTTTCTTCTTCTCAGGTTCTCCCCGAAAAGCTTCACTTTTATCTCTGCGTCGTATTCACATACACACAGCGAGAGGTCAAGTTTTATACACAAACGCGCGTAAAAAGAAAATAAACGGAGATAAAAATGGTCAAGGTACGCGTTCGAGTTTTTAAATCGATCGCGCGTTCGTCGCGAGCGCGTCAATGTGCGCGCATTTCGCGTCTTTATCTAAAAACCATTTTGTTAACCGAATTGATGATTTTTGTACCAAACGACGCCGGCGACTTTCCCACTCGATGATGATGGGTACAAGAGGGTACACATGCGAAGTGTAAAAAGGCACCGCGGGTCGTTGTGAACACCAAGTGATTCGTATTGGATGAAATTATGCGGCGAGTACATCAGGAGGGGCTCTTTTCGAGGGATCGTGAACGCTTTCCGCGCGTAAAGTTGGATTTTGACTTTCCGCACAAATTCGGCTCCTCCTCGAGAGTCTTTTCGTCGTCTTTTAAGTCTCTCTTTTTGGGAAGAATCCACTTTTTTCTCACAAATTTTCTCTAAAATATTCTCTAAACAGATTGGTAAAACTGCGATCACGCTCCCCCCGCCGAAGGAAATCGCGAAATACGTGTGCTTCATCCTGACCTTATGGGCGGTCGTCGCCGGTTTGTTTGGCGCGTTGTTATCCATCGCGGTGCAAATGCGAAGATATAAGTACCGGTCTTTACCGCAAAAATTTATCGGCAACTTTCGATACGGCGATAGTTCCAGGATGACGTACCCGACGAGTCAGCGCGGGTTGTATCCGTGGGTCGCGAAAGCCTGTGCATTGACGACGACGTCGAACCCGAATAGCTTTGTGAATAATGATGTTACGGTGTGGCCGACGTGCGTGCCGTCGGCGGCGGACAATAACGCGATCGAGTTTGAAGTCGTCGCGACGTGCGGTACGGCTTGTTTAAATCCGTAATAGCAAACACGTATACATTATTAATTTCATCTATATAACTATAAACTTCTAAACCACTAAGCTAAATAACGAATATGCATACGCCTGCTCATCATTGATTCGCGAATAAAGCCCCTCCTACGAAATAGGCTGGAATCGACTTTCTACGCCAGTCATAGGTTGTCGTCCTTGACCGTCCACCATCCTGGTAATTTTCTCCCCGTCGTTCAAAATCTCCACGCCTTCGCTCGTGTTTCCGCCACACCCTCGACTCATGCCGACGTCCACGCGTAACACTTTCCCATCGCAGGCTGCAGTGGCACCTCCGCCGCCTTTTTGAATCGTGTGCCCGACGACCACTCTCTCCACGCCCGGTAAAAAATGCAACGCCCTCGACAACTTGGCGCAGTCGCATCTCTCTTCCTCCGTGTGCGCGTAATCTCTCGCCCAAACGATGCTTTGGTCGGATTGCACGTGCGAAGGAGGCACGCCTCTCGGATTTTCCGCGTTGCTTGCCCATTCTCGAATATCTTTATTTATATTCTCCAACCCATACAACGCGTGATGTTCTAAAACGCCAGCGTGGACGAATAACGTCGATCCGACTCTTTCGGCGACATTTTTGCCGGCGAAAAACCGCTTCGTGAACTCGCCTCCCGGGCACACCGCCTTCCACCGATTGATCGAGTGCACGTCGTCTTCGCGTATCCAACTCGGAAGTTTTTCGTGCCTCTTCTCCCCGGTTTCGTACGCGCACCAATTCGTTTGCTTCTTCTTCCGATATCTTCTCTCCATTTGTTTCTCGCTCCCGAAGCACATCTTCTTCAACTCCATTCCAATCTTTTGTCGATCGCGCCATCTCGTAAAATCCGCGCACCCTTCCCTCTGAGCGTACCTAAACCGACCCGCAATGTTCAACGTTTCGTGATTCCCTAATATCCTCACTAATTCACCACCACTCCTCTCCGCTTCTTCCGCCACTCTCTCGAGAAAGTACATCACGGCGACTTCGTCCGGTCCTCGATCGAGTTGATCCCCAACTTGCACCACGGTCGTTTTACCCCCGATCCATTTATCCTTCGAGTCTGTCAAATGGCACGCTCGAAACGCTCGTTTCGTTTGCTCCAAGTCCCCGTGTAAGTCGCCGATGGTGACCACTCGCTCTCGCGCCGTTCTTCGGTTGCGCGTTTCAATCTCTTTCGTGCCGCCACCTTTACCGTCATCACCATCAGAAAAACACGGCGCGCGAGACGCGCACCCAGCGCCGCCTTGCGCGTGTAACGTCCCCACGAACGCGTCCACGAACCCGTCCCAAATTTTCTCGATGTCTTCGCATTCCTCTCCGTATTTCTCAATCGGCGCACGTTTCGAATAATACAAAGACGAAAGGTAATCCAACGTTTTCTTTTTCCCGGAGTGGAGTTTTGCTTTCACGAACGGAAACGTCTCGTTGAGTGTTTTCTCTTTCAGAGTGGTAAAGTATCCTCCCATGCGTGATGCTTTTTCTCCTATATTCTTTGTCTCTTTGTCTCTGATCTGTTCGTTCGTGTGCGCTCTGGTGTGTGGTCGCGTTATGTGTCGTGTGGTATTATTCTCTATCGCGTCTTTCTATTTATAAAGAAAATTCTCAAAACGAGTGCTCTAAATAGTCTTCTCTTCTTCGTCTTCGTCGCCTTCATCCGCCTCGATGTTGGCGGTCAACTGCTCCAACTTTTCCTCCAACGTGTCCATATCCTCTCCCTTTTCGACGAGTGTTCGGAAGAGAAACTCCTTTTGTTTTTCCTCCATGCCTAAAACCTCGAGCAAGTCGTCCATCTCTTCTTGTAAATCTTTGAGCGCTTCCGCTTTCTCGAGGTCGAGTCGAGCGCGCGTGGCGTCTTCGCGAGAAGAGAACTCGCTTTCGGCGTCGCGCAATCCCTGGGCGATGCCGGCTTTTTTGGCATTTTCAAGGAGCTGAGCGGTCGTTTCCGCGTCGGATTGGTTTTCGCTTCGAGCTTTGCGAAGAGATTGGAGTTCTTCTTCGGCTTCGGTGAATTGGTTTTCCACGGCTTGATACGCGGAGGCGAGCGATTTGAGCTCTTCGGTTTTCTCGCGGATGATGTTTGATTTGAGTTTGATTTCGCGTTCGAGCTGTGCAATGCGAGGGTCGTCCTGATGTTGCTGCTGTTGTTGTACAGAAGGAGGGGGAGGAGGAGCGAGGGAAGGTGATGGTCCTACCACTACTTGGGATGCCGGCGGGGCGGCAACGGCGATGGTCGCCGGCGCTTCTGCGTGCGCGCGAGTATTTGCAACGGTTTCAGCGAGAGTCTTGTTTCTCTGTCTTACCACGCGTAACTCGTTATCTAGCTGTTCGCACGTCGATTTTAATCTCTTCGCGTACGATTCGGCGTCTTCGCCTTCTTGCCGATCGAACGGCGACGTTTGCATTCCGTTCATACCACTCATACCGCTCGCATTCGAATCCTTCGTCGAATCGCCGCCGTATAATCGAACGATGGCTCTGCGCACTTCCGGTTCGAAGCGCTGAATAAAATGAGCCGTACTGTAATCGTACGGGTTGAAATCTTTGTTACTCGTGGTACCCGTCTTTTGATCGTGACCTCCGTTCGGCGACGACGTCGATTCCGCGAGTAAAGCAGCCGCGGTCGCTCTCGTCACAGTTGGCGGCGGCTTCGGCGGGAGCAGAGCTCTCTTAAAGTTGTCCGTGCGCGTGGCGTGTTCAATTGCAGCTAAAAAATCGTTCGTTCCGATTCGTCTGGCAACCACGTCGAGCACATTAGATGCAATCGCGTAATCTTGTTCGCCGTAATATGCCAAACAACATCCTAAACACACGCACGCGAGCGTACGAACGTCTTCTAACGAAGAGTATTTAGCTAAATCACTCAAGGTTGGAAGATGCGACGCGTCCGAGGTGACAAACGAGTGCACGGCTAAAGCGCAATCACTCAACCACGCGATGAGTAAACGCAAAATGGCACTTTGTAAAGATCCATTCGCGTCGTCCATTTTTTGCGCGATGGCGAGCGAGCGAACGCATCGCGGAAGTAAAAGTTCCGCAGATTTCGCCGATCCCATTTCCGAAAGCGGTTGCAAGTTAACCCTCAATGCGCGCATCTTCGCGTCCTCGTTATCTTCCAACATCGCTTTCAACGCAATCGTACTCGCGTAGCTTTCTATAAACTGCTGCTTTTTTTCGTCCTCGGAGATAAACCTCCCCGCAGAAGAAGAAGAAGAGGAGGATGTCGACGTCGCTCTCAACATGGCGCGCGCGAACAAGCCGCCTAAACTCGTCTCGCCCGCGAAATCGTCATCGCCGCCGTCATTTTCGTTCTCGTTTTGTCCGTCGTCAAATCCACCCAACCCAGTTGGCGCTAACGTACTCACGAGTAAGATTTGTCCATCCGTGTTACCTCTCACGGCACTTTCCAAGGCCATGAGCGCCGCTTCTCGTTCCGCTTTCGTCTCCGCCTTCAACGCCGTCCGCCCCAACGCCAACAAAGCTGGTTCGGGTACGCCGCTCCCTTTCCTCGCCTCTCTCGTAACTTCCGCGGAAAATAATCTCGCTTGATTCGCGTCGTGGTAATCAACCGCGTCTCGTAAAGCTCGCAACGCCGCCACTCGAATGGCTGCCGATTCTACTTTGCCGTTCCCGAGCGCGCACGTACACAACGCCTCTATCCCACCTCTCGCCGCTAATTCTCCCCGGTTTGTATCTCGGTTATCCTCTAAATTCGATAAAATTATCTCTCTAGCTTCCGCGTCTTGCGAAAATTCACTATCTTCCTCCTCCGGTAAGTTTACCGCGCCGACTAATAAAGACACGGATTCTAAAGCGCACAAGGCGTTTGCGGCTTTCTGCGCCGGGTACGCCGCCGCCGCGACATCCGATCCTATCCGTCTCTCCAACCCTTTAAAAAATTGCACCAGCTTCCCCACGCACCCGTTCTCTCGAAACAACGACTGCGCCAACGCGTTTCCTCTGATCAAATTATTACACAATTCCAAGCAATCCTGCACGACAATCCCGCCGTCTAAACCGTTCGAAACGCTCTCTCCGGCAAAACCAGCGTCGTCTCCCGACGATTCCGCGCGTATGATATCAAACGCAACTTCGAACATCCCTTCAAACGCGACTAACTTTTGAATCTCGCTGTGCCCTTTCGTGCACCTCGCCAATAAAAGCAACGTTTCGTTTCTCAGCACCTCGCTCTTCTCTTTCCTCGGCGAACAACTATTCACGAGCACCTCCGACGCTCCGGGCGACTTTACGATTTCCTCTTGCACTTTTTTCCTCGTGTTTCGTCTGCTCGACATCGCGCACAAAATCTGCGTCGCGTGATACTTCACGTAAAAATCGTTCGAAGATATCATTTGCAACATGCTGAACACGTTCGCGCTCTTCGCGGCCAGCGCCTCTCGATTCATCTCGCTCGCCGTTCGCCTCTCCTTCCCAATGCGCTGCTTCCCCATCATCATCTTCCCTCGTGCCTTCTCTTCTAACATCTCCCTCTCTTTTACTATTTTCAAATCCTCCTCGTGTTCCGTCGTCATCGCGGCGACCAACACTTCCAGCGCCGCGTGCGCTTGTTCGCTCGTTTCCTCCTCCTTTGCTCCTCTCTCTTGCATCTCCTCCAACAAACACTCAAAGATGACATCCACGCCGCCAACTTTCGCCGCGACCATTTGCGATGTTCTGCTTTCTCGCACGCAATCTCTCAGTTGGTTCAACACCTCGAGCGTCTCTTCCGGTAAGATTGCGTTTGAGAGGTGTTCGAGCAATTCGATGCATCTTTGCGCTTCGTCTTCGTGGGAAAAATCGAACGGTTCCATCTCATCATCGTCTCGTCCGTTTTTTCCTCGTTGGTGATTCTGTACGCGATGATTTTTCAGCGTGGACGGTGCACCGAGGACGATGTTCTTCGCCACCTCGGTCACGGCAGAGCGGAACCCCATTCGATCGTGTGTGCGTATTCTCAGAGAGAAGCAGAGAACGCAAAACGAACGGCCGTTCGATTGTGTGTCGAGTTTTTTAATTGTGTAACGGTCTCAGGAGTAAGGAGTAAGCACTTAAGAGTAAGAACTAAGCACTTGTATGTTTAGGGTTTAAGTTCGTAGTGGGTACTCTTGGAAAAAAAAAGTTCACTCGTGTCTCTTGGGAAAAAAAAGGATCGATCGATGCTTCATTGTACATCCTCTTCTTTACGCAGCTGCGGAGCGCAGAAGAAAACAAGGTTCGTTTCGACGCACGAAAAATGACTTCATCTTTGACGCTGTTTACTAAACCTTTTTTCGTTCCTTCTTCGTATTCTTCTTCTCGAAGGTTTACTGCGAGGACGACGAGACGAATCCATCATCAGAGAGTTGTCTTCACGACGCGAACGCAAGCGGTTGTTAAAACGGATGATGATGCGGAGAAAAAGAGTGAACGCGAGATGACGATGAACGGGGGAGTCCCCCCGGAGGAACAACCGAAAACAAACAGAGGCGCGCCTGGAATGACCGTGTTAGAAAAAGATGATTCAGACGACGACGACGACCGTCCGATGATGGGGAGTTCGTTTCCCGAGCTCGATTACTTGCAAGAACTCATCGCGATACAAAAAGACTGCCCGAAAGAGATTGGATTTTTCGGCACGCGAAACATGGGTTTTTTACACCAACAGTTAATCGAGATCTTGGCGTACGCGTTGTGTTTAACTGGGAATCATATTTTTACATCCGGGGCGACCGGGACGAACGCGGCGGTGATTCGCGGGTCGTTGCGAGCGGAACGGCCGGAACTGCTCACCGTCGTGTTGCCGCAGTCGCTGTCGAAGCAACCGGCGGAGTCGAGGGAGTTGTTAGAGAAGGTGAGTCAAGTGGAGGAGTGTCCGGAGAACGATCATTTGCCATTGTTGGAGGCGAGTAGGATATGTAATGATGTCATCGTGAGTAAAGTGAGGCAGGTTATCTGTTTCGCGTTTCACGATTCGACGCTTTTGCTGGACACGTGTCGAGAGGCGAAGGTGCAGAGGAGGATGGTGACTCTGTTTTATTTAGATTGAGGATAATGATGAGAAAGCATATGACGAGAAAGAGGAAAGAACGTGTTGAAACGAAAGAGAAGAGAGAGAGAGAGAAAGCGCTTGTTTTTGTATTTGTATTAATTAAAACAATATATTCGAGATATTACAAATGGTTGGTGTGTATATTATACGCTTCTATTTTATAAATTCAAAAGCGGCGGCGGTTGGTCCTCACCTCCATCACCACTTCCACTACCACCGCCTCCTCCTCCTCCCCCTCGAATTGTCGTCCCATTGGTAGAAAATGGATTGCTATTATCGTTGTCATAGTTCGTAAACACGTTCGTTCTCGAACCGCTGGCGGCGTTGGTCGGCGAAGGCGTCGATATGCTATACGTGTACGGCGACGTCTCTTGTACGACGATGTTCTCTAATCCATTGTTGTTATTCACCTCTCCTTCTAAAACCTCCACTCCACCTTTCCTACCGTCTCTATCGTCTCTACCATACGTTCTCGTCATTGTCGCCATTTGTTGCCCTTGCCCGCTGCTGTTATCGTGCGCTCCGTGCAACGTGTACTCCTGATAGGTCCTCCCGAACTGATGGACGGTATCGTCTAAAACGTCCCCAACACTCAACGCGTGTCCGACATTCGCGACAAATCTACTCACCCCAGATCTATTCGCGTACACGTAGTATGGAAACGCAATGTGCATAAAAACACTCGCAAACACCATCTCCACGCATACCAAAAAATCCTGCGTCGCTCGTCCTTCCTCGGAACTCGAGACGTCCCCAGTCGCCACGGCTAACGCGATAAACGCGCCTTGCCAAAACGTCAGAAAGATGACCGCTTTCACCAACATAAACTTCGCCAACGGTTTGTGCGGTTTCAACAAATCGTACGCGCCTCGATAAAACATCAACAACCCGTACAAGGCGAACGAATACGAGATGTTATACACGAACAACACGTACACGTACCCTCGTTTAAAATCAATCGCGGAATCCCCGTACTGCCCTCGCATGTGCATAATCCAGCTTATCAAACTCAAAAACGGTTTTAAAAACACAAACTGCAACGCGTACTGTTTACTCCTCCTCAAATACGCCCCGTCCACTTGTTGCGACTCTCTCGCGCACGCCCACACGCTCGGAGGCAACTCTTTCCCTTGCATGTTATTTTGCACGTTTCCCGGGCCTCCGACGTACTCAAAACATAACGCGAGAAAGTTATACACCACCCAACTCTCGTAGCAATCCCGAAAGGTGTCTAAATCCAACGAATGTTTCGGTCGCATCAACGCCGCGAACGATAATAAAGCGTAGATTGGCACCAGGAATATGATGCGCAAGATGTGTCTCTGGTGGTTCCCGTTGGAGTAATGTTTCAGGTGGAGTCCGATTTGCGCGAACGCAACGACGGAGGCAACGACCGAGAGTACGCACGCGAGGATCAGAGCGTTTCTGGTTTCGTACCATTTCTTTGTTTTTAACGTCATTTGTTATCTCTCTGTTCTTTTCCTCCTCGTGTCGTATGTGCTCCCGAGAAATGCGTGCGTTTGAGAGCGTTTTTCACTGAAGAGATTTTCCAATGTGGCTGCCATTTTTCCCGCACAAAAATCAGATCAGAGTGCGCACACTGCGACGCGTTACGAAGAACACGAAGAAGAAAACGAGACCACTTTGCCACCACATATAAAGAGAGCGCCGCGTTTGTGCGTGTTTTCGATTCAATCGTTTTTTTGCGTGCTCTTCACGAGAGAGAGAGAGAGAGAGAGAGAACATAAAAGAGATGAGAGAAAACGCCACTTTGGACGAGGACGAGGAGGAAGCGGCGACGTCCCCGAGAGGAGGAGGATTCGAATCGTCGGGAGGAAAGAAACGAGAAGATGAAGAGGAGAAGATGAAGACGCGAACGACTCCGGAGGAGAAAGAAGCGCTGAGAGATATTCTAAAAGCGATGGAGAGAAGTCTTCTGATGGAAGGAGGAGGAGGAGGAGGAGGAGGAGGAGAACAACAACAACAACAACTGGTAGGGAATGTGAAGAAGAGGAAAGAGCATAAGTTTTGGAGCACGCAACCGGTGCCGCAGTTTGAAATCGAGGAGGAGGGAGAAGACGAAGAAGTTGAAGAAGAAAGAAAAGGAGGAAAAGAGGACGCCGGTGCCAAAACCGCGGACGAGGGCGAGGACGACGAGGGCGACTTAGACGATGGTGATGGTCCAATCGACGACCCGTCCAAGACGGCGGCGAACGTGAGGAAAGAAGGGTACGACTTACCGCCCGGGTACGAATGGGACGAAGTGGACGTGGATACGCAAGAAGGCAGAGACGAAGTGTTTACGTTGCTCGCGAACAATTATGTGGAAGATGACGACGAGATGTTCCGGTTCGCGTACGCGCCGGAGTTTGTCTCGTGGGCGTTGCAGCCGCCCGGGTACGAAAAGAGTTGGCACGTAGGTATTCGGATTTCGTGCACGAAAACGTTGGTGGCGTTGATTACGGGCATTCCGGCGGAAGTGAGCGCGAACGGGAAGCGGTTGAAAGTCGCGGAGATTAACTTTTTGTGCGTGCACAAGAAATTGCGGAGGAAAAACTTTGCGCCGGTTTTGATTAGGGAAGTGACGAGGAGGATTAATTTGAAAGACGTGTGGCAGGCGGCGTACACGGCTGGGGTGGTTTTACCAAAACCGTGCGCGAAAGCAAGGTATTGGCACCGATCGATAAACGTGAAGAAGTTGGTGGATATAAGGTTCACGCAGTTAGGGAGAGGGATGAGCATGGCGGAAACGATTGAACATTACGCCATGCCGAAGAAAATTCGCGTGCAAGGATTGAGGAAGATGGAAGCGAAGGACGTGCCGACGGTGACGAGATTGTTGAACTCGTATTTTAGCAAATTCAAGTTAGCGCCGGTGAAAAACGAGGAAGACGTGAGACACTGGTTAGTCCCGAGAGACGAGGTCGTGTATAGCTACGTAAAAATTGACGAGCGCACCAACGAAGCGACGGATTTCTGCTCCTTCTACAACTTGAGCTCCACGGTCATCCAAGCGTCTTCCGGCGGTAGCAACGCCAAGAGAAACAACGTCTTACTCAAAGCCGCGTACTGCTATTACAACGTCGCCACTTCCGAAAACATCGAAGATCTCGTCCAAGACGCGTTAATATTAGCCCGAGACAACGGTTTTGACGTCTTCAACGCTCTGAATGTCTCCGAAAACGCGCAGTTCTTAGAGACGCTTAAATTTGGCATCGGCGACGGCGATTTGCACTATTACTTGTACAACTGGAAGTTGAAAGAGACGTTAGCGCCGAAAGACGTCGCGTTAGTTTTGCTTTAGTTCAACAAAAACCACTAAAATTCTTTTGCCTCCTGCGAGTGATTTGTGATAGAGTACTACGTAATACACGCGCAAAAATGAATCACAAGAAGCACTTTACATCCACACTAAAAAGCGCAGTCGTAAATTAAAAAAAAACACAACTAAAGAAGATGTCGGGCAACCCATCCTCCTCCACCCCCTCGATGTTCCTCAAAGACTTGCTTCTCACCCCGGACGGGTGCGCCCCGGACGACGACCCGTCTCACTCCGCCGTCTCTCAAAACCCAATCATGCGCATGACCGATCAAATCTTATTCGGCGGCCCTTCGGGAAAAATGGGAAACGAATCCGTTCGGGAAAAGCAGATGCAACGAGACCGAGAGACGGGCGAGACGTTACAGCAGAAGCAACGGTGGACGGCAGATCAGGAGAGGCAGAGACGAATGAACAATATGAGTGGTGGACGGCAGCAGCAGAGAGCGCGGCCGGACGTGATGGCGAGGCAAGTCGCGCCGGCTATGGAGAGAGAGTACGAGAGGCAATTAGTGCAACAACAACAGCAACAACAAAGTATGGACCAAGCGTGGCGACGGGAACAAGAAATGATGGCAGAGCAACGTCAGAGAGACGCGATGATGATGAGAGAAAGAAACGAAGTTGGTTTGATGACGCCAGCGCCGATGATGGAGATGCAAATGCGACAGCAACAACAACGACAGGATTGGGGCGGGGAGTTTGCGCGCGAGCGAGAACAACAACAACAACAACAACAACAACAACAACAAAGAATGATGATGGGGAATAACGGTGGCGAATGGGCGAACGAGTTCGCTCAGAGGCAAATGCAACAAAATGGGCAGATGGTTAACGGTGCAAGCGCTCGGTGGGTGAACGAGTTCGAGCAGATGCGTGGTGCGGAGCACGCGAGGTGGGCGAATGAGTTTACGCAGCAAAGGAACGGCTATAATCCGCCGCAGCAATGGGCAAACGAGTTCGCACAGCAACAACAGCATCAACAACAGCATCAACAACAGCAACAACATCGAGGAGAAACGAGAGTGGACGCGGAGACGAGAATGCACAGCGCGGAGTTGGCGAGAACGCTCGCGCAAGATCCGAAATTTGTAAATTCGTCCTTCGTGAAGCTTATGCAAAATATCGGCTCGGGACAAGTTGCCGTTCGCGATAACGATTTAAGAGCCGTCGACGGTGAGCGTCAAGTGAACGTGGAAAGCGAGGATTGGGCAAAGGAGTTTCAAAGTGCAAATATTAGTGGCGGCGAGCGATGGGCGAACGAGTTTCAATCAACGTTGCGTCAGCAGCAAGCAAAACATCAACAAACAAATTCGGCGCAAGCCGCGGAGAATTGGGCGAACGAATTTTCGAGTTTACCGGAACAATGGGCGAATGAATTCACGCAAACGCACCCGCAATACGCAAATCAATTTGATTCCGCGTGGAACGAGAGCGCGGCGCAAGTGATGAACAATGAAAAAAATAATGCGTACGTGTTTACGCATCCGAACCCCTACGACGGGAATGTGAACGCGCTTCAAATCGGGAAGGATCTCGTCAAGAGTGGTGTTTTATCCGAGGCAACGTTAGCATTGGAAGCCGCAGTGAAGCAACCAGAGACGCAACAGAGCTCAACCACAGAAGCGTGGCGATTGCTCGGCGAAGCGCACGCCGAAAACGATGACGACGTTCGCGCCATCGCGGCAATGCGAGAAGCGCACAGACTCGACCCTCTCGACGCCGAAGTTGCTTTACAACTCGCCGTCAGTCACACGAACGAGCTCGAGAAAACAGAGGCTATTCAACACGCCGTTTCGTGGCTTCGTCAACAACATGGCGTGTCGCATTTGGTAGAAAGTAAAAATATTATGGATGAAAACGAAGCCCGCGACGCGTTCCGAGAAGCGTCCAGATTACAACCGCAAAATGCAAACATTCACGCCGTGGTTGGCGTGTTAGCACACTTGACGAGAGACTACGATGAAGCCGTGCGGGCATTTGAAACAGCCGCACGTTTGAATCCGCAAGACCATCGTTTACATAACAAAATTGGCGCCACCAAAGCCAACGCGGCGAAAAGTTCCGAGGCAATCTCCTCTTATCGAAGCGCGCTCGATTTGAAACCGAACTATACTCGCGCGTGGACGAATATGGGGATTGGATTTGCGAACCAAGGACGATATGAGGCCTCTGTGGCATATTATTTGAGAGCGTTAGAGCTAAACCCAAACGCTGAGAACGCGTGGGGATACTTGAGAATAAGTTTAGGATGTACTGGACGAATTGATCTTATGCCGCTCGTGGACGAGAAGAACGTCCGAGCTTTGGCGAGAGAATTTCCGGTCGGTACGGCATGAAAAAGTGTAGTATGAATTAGTTGTTTTAGTTAGGTTAATATAGTTACAATATAGATCACAAGCTATAGAAGCTCTTGAGAAAGTCGACGACTTCGTCGTTCGTATTCAAGCACGTGATAAACGTTATGTCATTCTCTCCCACGGTGCCTTGTTCGATCATTGTTTTGATAAACGTCAAAAGACAGTCGTAAAAACCATCGTAATTTACCAGAATAATCGGCACTTTGTGTTCGCTGCCCAGTTTCTTCAACTGAACGAGTGTATACAGCTCAAAAAATTCATCCATGCTACCTAATCCGCCGGGAAGAAAGATGTAAGCCGTTTTATCTTCCTTCGTTTTCCGCACCCCGGCATCCGTGAGCGCGACTTTTCTCGGCGCTAAGTATCTGCAATATACCTCTTTATCCGGATCTAAATAACTTTGTTTCGTCGATTTCACGCTCGTTCCAGCTTCGCGCGCAATCCGAATACCACCGACAACTTTTCCAGCCTCCTTGGCGCCTAGAGACGCCGCTTCCATCATTCCCGGGCCTCCGCCAGTCCACGTCGTCACGTCGCCCAATAGTTCCGCCAATCTTCTCGATAAATCTTTCGATTGTTTATAAATTTCCGTTTCCGGTTTCAACCTCGCCGACCCGTAATACACGATACCTCGCTTCCACTTTTCAATCAACTCGAAACACTCCAATAGTTCTGATCGGACTGCTTTAGCCGAGCCTCTCGCCAACTTTGCAATCGCCGAATCGTTGCGTTTGGTAAATCCAGATAAATCACGTTCGCCTAAAGTAAACATTCTGTCGTAAACGAACGTCCATCCGGTCTCGTCGATTTCAGCACCAAACACTGTACAAACCGCGGCGCCGGTTAAACATCCGATCTCGCAACACCGTTCCAACGTCTTCCCTCTCAGTATGCCATACATGAACCCGCTCGTCAACGCGTCCCCAGCGCCAGTTGTATCGATAATCTTCATTGGCGGTGTAAACGCTCGTTGTTCAATTCTTCTTATCTCTCCGCTTTGCCGATTCCTTTCCAATGCGACCAATCCTCGCTCACCTAATGTCGCGACGACGATGTCCACGCTCGCGATCAACAACTCCAAGCCTTTCTCAAAGTCCCCGTTTCCATACTCTGTCACCTCATCTTCATTTCCCATGACAATCTTTACGCACTCTCGGCGCAAACACTCCGAAATGCGTTTATCTTTGAATTTCCTCACCAACTCGAACGAGCTCAAATGGAAACACACGTTCGCTTTTTGCATCTCCGCGGTATCCAAAGCGCGTTCGAGCAATTCATCCTCTCCGTAACACGCGTACGCGTTTAAAATTACCCACTTCCGCATCCAGACATTCTTCACGACCGTCCCTTTAAACGCCTCCTCGGGAATCTCCTTCGCTAACAATCGACAGTTTTCGTCAAACGCGGGTCTCATCGTTCGCTGCCCTGTTTTCGGATGCACCAAACACAAACACCTTCCAGTTTGCCTCCCTTCTTTCCTAATCATATACGTCGTGTTCACTTTATTTCGCTTCATCGCTGCTTCGAAGAAGTCGCCCATTTCGTCGTCCCCGTACGCGCCGATCACGCCCGCGTTCACTTCGAATCCGTGCGCTAAACCCGAGCACACGTTGGTGGCACTGCCACCAATTTTCGTGCTCCACTCGCCCAAACCAGCGAGCGTTTGTTTCAACTGCTGCAAAGATATCGGTCTCGACCCGCCAATCTCTCCCTCCACGTGTTCCTCGATTCGCGAGGACACCGCGATGTGATCCACGATCGCGCTCGGTTGCAGAACCAACAACTCCGGAAACAAAGCTTCGCGAGAGTACTCTAAACTTCCCCGGAGTGACCCGCCTCTCTGATTTCCGCGAGAAGGAGAGGACATCGGGGACGGGTAGCCGCTCCCGCCGTGTTGAGAGTGCTCGGGAGATGGAGGAACGCTCATGATAAAAGACTTTTATTCGTGTTTGCTTTCTTGAGAGATACGTGTGATGCGCAAGCGAGAGTCGTAATAATGCGGTGTTTCGGAATTCTGAAAAGCGACCTTTCGGATGTTTCCCGAGCAGGATTTGAGAGAAAAGCGCGCGATGAAATGTGAGCACTTTTGATGATCGATCGTGTTATACTACTAACACACGGGGATGCATATATTTGTTTCATTGACAACTCGCGAGTTCTACTAGAAGCCAACGGAAGCCCAATCGTATTTCGCCGTCAATGCTTTCCGTAACGTTCGTATTCTATTCCTATTCTTTCCGCCGTCGTCTTTCCCCGTCCTCGATCGGGAGGAGTATTCCACGGTCGATCGATCGTCTCTTGTGAACCAAAACTCCACGTCGTCGACAAAGCCAAACGTAGGGGACGTGTACGTAGCTCTGACGTAATCGTCGTACTCTTCGGTGATTTCAGCGGTAAAACCGTCGCAGTCGGTGGTTTTGATGATATCGACCAGTTGGTCTTTCGCCGTCGCGACGTCGTAGACTCCTGTTTGTTTCAACACGCGAATAGATTCGGGAGGATTAAACGTCCACGGAGGCGCGTACGCTTGCGCTTGACCTGTGCAAGAATAATAAGAGAAAAGAAAAACAATAATGCGAAAGGTATTAAACGTCAGTAAATCATCAGAGGGTAAACAAAATGCCATCGCGTCCCAACGACGACGTACGAGCGCTTTGGTGCGAGAGAAGATAACGAACACCATCACCAATTTGACGTACCCATTTCTTCTGCTGTGCTTAAACAATTCACCGAATCCGGGGGACAGAGCGTTAAACTTTTGATTCCGTTGAATTCTTGCACGCCTAACTGCGGTTTCGGCGCTTTGCTTCCGACGTCGAAGAGTACACCGAGGAACAGCGGGAGGGCGGAAGAGTTGAGAACGAGCGAGCGGCGATTGGATAAAATGGAATTCGCTTCTTTGTCTTCTTCTTTTCCATTAGTTTCAGTTGATGATGATGATATTATACGCATTCTTTGCGTCGTTCGACAACATGATAATCGCGACGAGGACGAGGACGACGACGAGGGTGGTCTTCGGGTGATTGGGACGACGTGTGCGCACAACATAGCGAGCGTGATAGTTGTTGTTGTTAAATTGTGTTGTGTTTTGTCTGTGTCACGTAAAAAGTAGTATTTTTAAATCTGCCTTGTCTCTCTCAATCTTTTCAATGTTCCTTCTCAGTGATGATGATGCTCTTTCAGCACCAGCGTTCTTGCGCGTTCTCTGCGTCCTCATCCTCTCTCAATCCTCTTTTCCTTCGTTCTTCTTCAATTCTTTTCCAACAAGTTGCTCAAAACAGTCGCCCATCTGACCTCTTTCGCGTGCTCGGAACATTTTCTGTAACACGTTCGGCAGCACCTTTCGCCGGCGTGCGTGTCGTGCGAAGCAGGCACGCGGTAGGTCAAATTTTTGTACACAACCTCTGCAATGCCGTGATTGCGCACGTTTCTCGCGTAGCTGCATTTGCCTTCGTCCATGAACGCGCACTTTTGGCCTTCCGCTTTGAACGCGATGTAGCACGGGTTGCAGCAGAGTTTACCGGCGAACTTCGGATGGTCGTTTGGTACGCGGTGGAAGCGTTTGTACTCCAACTCTTGTTCTTGTTCTTGTTCTTGTTCTTGTTGTCCGTTTTGATTTTCTCCTCTCGCTCGTTTGTTCTCGTTCTTGTTCTTATTGGTGCTGCCGCCTTTCCCCGCGACGCCCAGCTTCTTCGCGTACGCGCACTCCCCGCTCGCCAAGAACGCGCACACCTTTCCTTTCACAAGACACCGATTATAACACGTCTCGCAGCATCTCTCCCCGCCGTACTTCGGATGCGTCTTCGGCACTCTTTGCGGCAAGATACTGTACTCCAAAACCAACCCTTTCTCCTCCTTTTCTTTCGCAATCAAACACGTCCCCTCCTTCGCAAACGCGCACAACTTCCCTTTCGCTTGAATCTTGTAATAACACGAGTTACAGCACCACATCCCCGGGTACTTCTCGTGATTACTCGGCACGCGATACTTCAAATAGTTAAACGCCACCTTCATCCCGTCCTTCTCCCGTTTATTCGCCACCGCGCACGTCCCGTCCTTCGCGAACGCGCATATCGTCTCCCTCGCCGCGCACCTATAATAACACGTCCCGCAACACCGCCGTCCGGCAAACTTCGGATAATTCTCCGGCACCCGATACGAAAGACGACGTTTCTTGTTCGTCTTACTATACGTGTACGATAAAGGGACGCCTAACTCTTTGCACTTCAACGCTTTCAAGCACGTGTCGTCTTCCGCGAAGACGCACGTCGTCGACTGGATTTTTTCGAATTTTGACGAGTGCTTCGCAGGTCTATTCATTGGAATTTTTGCTTCCTTTGCCTTCTTCTTCTCGGAGGAGACATTCATCCGTTCTTTGTCTCGCTCTTTGTCTTCTTTGCCGCCTCCTTTCCCGCGTCGACGAAACCGGCGAACGTCTCTCTCCTGTTCGTTTTCCTCCTCAGTCCGAGTGGCTTTTTCTTTCTCTCTGTCGTCTTCTTCGTCTTCTTCGTCTTTATCGGAGAGACGAAGGAAACGTCTCACCCCTTTTAAATCATCCTCCTCTTCTTCCAAGAACGAATCATTCGTTGCTTTGTTGTTGATCATCGTCCTTTGAGCAAACGATGCGTTCCCTCCTCCGAATCCTCCTCTACTCGGTGCCTTCCGCAGATCCATGATGCGAGGATGGATGAGAGACGCCCCGAGAGAGACGAAGAGTGATATGAATGAGATTCTCTTTCTAGGGGGCAAAATTGTGACAAATCTTGTTGCTCAGATTGCTTCATATATTCGTTTAGTATTCGTCGTAGTAGTTTGTCTCTCTGAGATCAAAAACGGCTTTAGAGAGAGAGAGAGAGAGAGAGAGAGAGAGAGAGAGAGGAAGATGCGAGCGTTTGTGTTCGCGTTGCTTTTATTCGCCTCCCGCGCCGCTTTTGCTCGCGCTTTTACTCAAGGAGGCACGATGGAACGATTTACCGAGGAGGTACTCTTCGTCTCGCCTCTTCCTCGTCCGGAGCGGAAAAGGAGGACAAGGAGGAACTACTTTACCACTTCCACGAACTTTGCTGACGACGACGAGAAAGACGACGAGAGCGAGAAAGAACCCGATGGCATTCTCTTCCAGTCCTTGTTTTCGTGGACGATGAACAACACGAACACGAACGATTTAGAAACCTTTCCGAGAGCAATAGCGAGACTTTTGCAACGTGACCGCGTAAAGCAAACATCGTCTTTGAGTAAAAAGGACGACGAAAACGAGAAGAAAAGAAAGAAGAGATTGATGTTGGAGGGATTTTCGGTGGGTTTTACTCGAGGCCGATGGCGAGACGCCGGCGCGTTCGGGAGGAAGCCGATGAACTTTGAGACGTCGAGCGCGCTCGGGATGCACGTGAACGGTGTTTTCAGCAGAGAGGATGAGGACGATTTAAACGATGATGGTTATGATGATGCGTACGAGAAGGAGAAGGGAGAAGGGTGGGTGAGATTGACGAACACGGTTGGCGCGAAGTTTTGCGCAGGAGCCAACGTGCGGCAGAGAGGTTTGCCCAGATTTTACGAAGTCGGAAGAGGGATGACGAAGAAGAAGAAGAAGAAGAATGGATTAGAGTTTGGGAGTAGAAAGATAGCGTCGAAGAATAGATCAACGACGACGACTTTGTTTCAATCGTATCCGAAAGAAATCGCGTGCGTAGAAAACGTGGCGAGCTTTTTTGAGATGTTGCCGTGCGGCGGGAGAAGAGGGGTGGCGAACATCATCGCAAGCGAACGAAGCGCGTTGATCGCGGACGTGACTTTTCTTAGTTTTGGAGCGTCGTACGAGAGAGGAAGATTTTCCCTGTCCATGACGGGAGTGGCGAGCAGAGAGGTGATAGAGAAAATGGCGAGGGAGAGGAACGATGTGAAAGCGTGCGCGGCGGCGAAAGAGGTGTCGAGAATGTACGCGCTGCTAGGTAATGGAGACGTGCGCGCGGTGGATTTGAGAGAAAGTAAGAAGAGTAGCGTTGCAGAGTTGCTCAGCAGTTTGAAGATATCTGCGACATCGACATCCTCTTTGCCTGTAAAAGTTGACGCTCCGAGAGTTACCATCACCCGCGCCATTCTCGGTTCCGGGAGTATTCGCGGCGCGATTTCGCTTTCGGTGTCCAGATTTGAAAACGCGAGAGGCGATACCGTGGTGAGAATATTCCACCCCGTTCCCGATTACGTCCGCGTCTTTCGACACACGTTCGAGGTTGTTTCGAAACGAAGTTCAAAAGGAGGTGATGATAGTTCTTCCATTAGCAACGATAGTGCAGTGAGCGACATTTCCTGGGGTAAAGAGTTACTCGAGATGAAGATTAAGTTATCGCGCGGGCTCGATTCGGTGGCTATTAGATTTGATTTCGAGAAGATATTTTTACCGCTCGAATTGTTCGAGGCAGATGCAGAGCGCGGGATGACATTTCCGCCGGCAATAGCGTTCTCCGCAGCGGCACCGGGCGCAGAAAGCAGCAGTGACAAGAGTGATAATGATACTCTCGGCAGATACGAGCGCGCGTACGCCAAGCTTGGCTTCGCTCAATCGCCGCTCTTCGAAAAGTTAATCGAGAACGAGCAAAACGACTTCGCGCACTTCTTGGACGCGTTAACGGTAATACTTCCTGTTCCAGACGGCGCGATGCCATTTAACGCCACCGCTATGGCGTGCGTCGCGTTCGTCGCGCACCTCGGCGCGTTGGCAAAAATTTTACTCAAACGCGAAAACTACGACGACAAGGCGAAGACGTTACAACATCTCGCAAAAGTTGAACGGAAAAGACTCAAGAGTGTGGAAAAGAAAGCGAAGAGCAACGCTGAAAAGCGAACTTCTTTATCGTCGTTTACGTCGTCCTCGAGAAATGTAAAGCGAAAGTAGATCACATATGTATAGGGACGTTTAGACGTTTTTTAATGTGTTTTGTACCACCAAAAGCGCCAGACTTTGTTCACAATTTACTTACTTTTGCACAAAAAGCACGCACACGCACCAGTGCGCCGCCCGTGGTGATTTTCTCCTTCGCGAGAGAGCGAGAGTTAGAGAGAGAAAACGCGTTCGTGCGTCTCTTCTTCTTCCGTGCCTTCGTCTCGAGGAGAGTGAGATTCTCTTCTCTTCTTTCTCCAGTCGTCTCGCGTCGTCGATCTCTCTTTTTCCAATCTTCGTCGTCGTCGAGGCAAAATCTCATCACCTTTAGCGAGGAGGGGGAGGACACTTCGACCTTTCCCAAGTCACACTGCTCAATCTCTTTCGAACGAACGAGGAGAAGTGTTGGATTGATTGCGCTCTTTGATTGATACGCGGAATACGCACGTAACTGCACGTATTTAAAGCAGCAGCAAAAGCAGCTTTAGGAGCAGCTTTAGGAGCAGGGGCAAAAGGACTTTTGCGAAAGAGAATAAACATCACAAAAGGGCCAAATGGCATCGTCGTCGTCGCCTTTACCTCGCCGAATCATAAAAGAAACCCAGCGTTTGCTCCAAGAACCGGTGCCGGGAATTACGGCGATTCCGTCCGAGGAGAACGTGCGGCACTTTCAAGTGTCCATCGAAGGGCCGTCGGATTCGCCGTACGAAGGCGGGATTTTCCATTTGGAACTTTTCCTACCGGAAGGGTACCCGATGGACCCACCGAAAGTTCTGTTCAAGACAAAGATTTATCACCCGAACATCGATAAACTCGGGAGGGTGTGCTTGGACGTGTTGAAGGAGAAGTGGTCGCCGGCGTTGCAGATTCGGACGATATTGTTGAGCGTGCAGGCGCTGTTGTCGACGCCGAACCCGGACGATCCTTTAGACGAGAGGATTGCGAAGCACTGGAGGGATAACGAGGACGAGGCGTTGGCGAAGGCAAGGGAGATGACGAAGATGCACGCGATGGGACATAAGTGATGACGATGATATCGCGGAAGAGGTGGAGGAGGTGGAAGAGGAGAGAAAATTGTTTAGATTGTTAAAGATTAATTTAGAATACGTACTACCATATAACGCATCGTTGTTGTTGTTCATCTAGTTCTATCGTAAAAGCTAGGTTGTTCTAGTGCATTTCAGCTCGCTAATAAAGTATTTATGCTCAAAATTATTCGGCAGCAGCGGCAGCCGCTTTCTTTCGCTCTTCCGCGATTTTTCGCATCCGCGCCAAGACATCCTTCTCAAAATCTTCCGTTTTTGGTGGTAGTGGTGGTGGTACTTTCTTTTCTTTCGACTTCTCGAAGTCTTCCTCTTTCCGTTTCTTCGCATCAGCCTCTTCCAACGCTCGCGTCTTTGCCAACGTCACAAACACCTGCGGCCTCCCGCCGTCGCACTCGATCCCGTCTTTCTCCTCGCTCGCGCGAACCGCGTCCTCTCTCGTCTTACAAATCACAAACGCGCTCCCTTTCTTCTTCCGTTTCTTTGCGTCAGCAATCTCTCGAAATATGACATCCACCGCGTTATACTTCTCGAACGCTCGAAACAAACTCGGTGCGTCGTGGTCTTTCTCTTTCGCTGGATTCCGCGGCTTCCGCCACGCCGCCTTCAACGCGCGACGCAAGTCCAGCGCCTCCGCCTCCGCCTCCGCCTCCCTCGCCGGGGCGTCGTTCGTCCTCGCACGCTTCTTTTCCTCGCTTTCACCTTCCTCGTATTTCTCTCTCAAAACCTCCAGCTCTTGCGCTAACTTCCTCTTCTTCTGCTCTCGCGCCTCCTCGTCTCCTCTGTTTTTCTCTCCCTCTCGTTCTCTCGCTTCCAGTTTTTCCCTCAACTGTTTCCTCCGGTGGCTTTCTCTCTCCAACTCTAGTTTCCGTATTCGTTTCGCGCGTAACTTCTCGTCCACTTTTTGCCTCTCCTCAGTATTCGATAACAGTTCGCACGCTTTCCTCGCGCGTTCGAATTCAATCGCCGCTCGCTCGCGTTCGTGTGAAGGCCTCTTGTCCGGGTGCAACTTCAACGCCAATTTGCGGAAGACTTTCTTAATCTCCGCGCGAGTGATCGAGAGGCACAATTCTTCGTCGCCATAAATGCCCAAAGTTTTGTACGGGTCTGACTCGTCGTCGTCCTCGTCGTGGCCGTTTCGTGTTTTGGCGGCCATTTGTGTCCGAGAGAGAGAGAGAGAAGGAGAGATTGTGAAGCCAATTCGCCATTTTTCCCAAGAGCAGTCAGTCCTTGGGAAAAGATTAGTCACAAATCGTCACACCTCGAGTAAACCTTTTCCTCTTTTCCTCGGCGCTTGAAGTTCACGCAACACTCCTTCGACTAAAAGCGAAACACAGGGAGAGCGAGAGAGAGAGAGAGAAAGAGAGAGAGAGAACGGTATATCCTCCCGAATAGGAAAGGAAGAGGAAGGATGATGACGATGCGGACGAACGGATTTTCCGCCGTATCTTCTCCGTCTTTGAGTTTGAGTTCTCGGTCGTCAGAGACGATTCAGAGGACGAAAACGACTCTGACCTTTAACACTAAGAGGCGAAGAATGATTTTGAGCGTTTCGGCGAGTTCAGGAGCTGGTAAGAAAGGCGAATATTACGTCGGACAAGGCAAGTGGATTAAAGACCAAGACGGATTAGAGGAGAAGAACAAAGGGTTGGTGAGCGAGACTGGGAGAGACGCCGTCGTCGGCGGGTTCGCCGGAGGCGAGAAAAGGTTGCAAGACTATCGAAGTCAACTCAACGCGGCAAACGCGCAAGAGAAGGTGAAGGAAAAAAAGAAACCGAGGAAGGAGACGAAAGAGGTGGTGCTCGGGAAGGACTTTAACAGCTCCGCGGGCGGGATTTTCTTCGGCGAGGTTGGTTTACAATCGTGGAAAGAGACGGGGCGGATTCCTACGAGGTCGAAAGAGGCAACGTTAGGCTGGGGGCCACCGGTTTTGTTGCTGTTAGTGGCCGCGGCCGGGGTGACGTATAAGACGACCGGGGCGTTGAGCGTAGACGCGTTGACGAAGACGGTCGAGTCGGTCGGGTCCGGGGTGACGAACATCGACGTGAACGACGTCGTCGGGAAGGTTGGCGGCGCGGTCGGTGCGTTGGACGAAGGCGCGAGCGTGTTACCGCCGGAGGTGAGAAGTGTGGCCACACAAGCTGCGTTGGTCGGGTTTGGCGTGTTGGCGTTGTACGCGTTGATTGGGAACGTTGTGAAAACGGCGAAGAAAACGGGCGGCGATTTCGCGAAGATTGCGCTGTTGGTCACGGTTACGTGGACGATTGCAAAACAGATTTTGCATTAACGTTACATCTAGTACGGTACCAGGTACCGATTAAATATATAATACTAGCACTTCCTCCCCAGCATACTAATCTACCTTTATAACAACAAGTTAATTCTATTCTCTAATTATTTTTTTTATTCGTCTTCGTCCAATGAAAGCGCCGCGAATGCGTTCGAAGGCCCCGCTTTTCTACTATTCCGCTCGTCTCCTTCGCTCTCGTCGCTGTCGTCGTCGTTGCTTTTGATATCCACTTTCTTTGGAGCAGGATCAAAGCACGGATCTTCGTCGTCGAAGTAATCGATTAAATCGAGCGCATCGTGAGCACCACCACCACCCCCATCTTCTGCGAGAATAAGTCCGTTATCATTTCTGTTCATCTCTTCCAATTCTTCTTCGAAGCCTTCTTCGTTCTCGATGTTCACGTCCTCGCCCGCGAAGGGTGCGTGAGCCGAATCTCGCCTCGCTTTAATCGCGACGATATCTATTGGTGGAGGAACGGCGTACGGTGATTTACCGTCCAAAACGCGTTTCAACGCAATCACGCCTCCCGCGCGGTCGTCCGGTCGTCCGCCGGAGACGAGGAGCTTTCGTTTCAACGCCGTTTCGCGAGCTAAAGACAACGGTGACCAAGGAAGAAACCCTTCGAGAACGTCCGAAGCGTCTCGTAATTCTAAAACTTCGCTGTCGTACAAATCTGTAGGCAACGCTGAAATTTTCAACGTTTCCGGGAGCGTCTTGGATAGTTCTTCGGCTAAACGACGATCTTTCTCGTTGGACGTCTTGCTGTCCGCGTACGCTTTCCATCGATCTTTGCACGCATCTCGCATTTCGGCGAGCCAACGTAACGATGAGTAAGGTTCTCGTACAATCGGTAACGGAACAATACCACCGACGATTTGTTCCGGTAAGCTCGCGTCGACTCGAGGAAAGACTAATCCAGGCGAATCGCACAACCACACGCCTTTGGCAAACCTTAACGTCTGCAACGTTTTAGTGTGCCCCGGCGTCGCTTTCACCGAGACTGCTTTACGACCGAGCAAAGTGTTAATCATGGAAGATTTGCCAACGTTTGGATGTCCGACGAGCGCAACGACGCACTCGTCTTTAGGCGCGTCATCTCCCTCGTCGTCTTCGCCGTGAATGTTCTCAAACTCGTCTTCGAAAAAGGCATAATTTTTCGTCTTCGTTCGATGCAGACGCGAGTCCTCGTCCTCGTGCGGATCATCTTCGACGACGTGTTTCCACCGCTTCCCGTACTTCGCGACTCTTTTCACCGCTGAAATTAACGCCGATTTACCGACAGTCATTTCTCGCGTCGGCTCGTACACCCTCTTCGCGAGTTCCTCTTCGTCTAATTCTTCCTCCTCTTCTTCCTCTCCTTCCTCTTCTTCTCTCATCCCGTCTATGTCCTGTTCGACCGCGATGAACCCTATAACCTCGTCCAATCCAGGCAATCCTTCTAATAAACACTTCCTCCACTTCTCCGCGGCTTCCCGCGGCACTCGATCGATCTTATTCAACGCGCAAATCAACGGTTTCTTATGAACCCTCGTCGCGTGCGCGTACAACGCCGCCGGAAAATGCAACATAGGATTTCTCGCGTCTAAAACGCAACAAATCACGTCCGCTCGTTCCATAGCTCGCCACAACTGTCTCCAAACTTCCAAGTTCTGCTCAAACGCCGGCGGATACCCGCCTTTCGTCACCATCTTTTCTTTCACCCGTTTCGCCCACTTCGCGAACGCCTTTCGCTCTCTCAATCGCAAGCGGTTTTTACTCGTCTCTTTCCCGTCGCCCTTTCGCGACCATTTCGGTCGCCGCGGCATGAAATCAATTGCCTCCACGCTTTGGTGTTCTACAATAATCGCATAATCGGATGTTATCGTCGTCGCGCTCTTCGTCTTTGCGACGACGACGTCTAACTCTTCGTACGCTTTCGGCGCTGTCCCGATTGGCCTTCTTGCGTCTTTCACGCGTCTCTCCACGTCGTAATCCGCCTCTTTCGCGAACGTCGTTTGTACGCCTTTCTTATGCGCGTTGCGACTGCCAATGCCTCTCGTTTTCTTGTCTCCTCCTCCTCCTCTTGAAGGCACTTTTGTGGATTTTAAATCCAACGCGTCCACGGTAAACACAGTTGTCGCCATCCCTTGTAAAGCGGACAATTGCGTCGCTCGCATCGTGTTCGTCGTTAATTCTCCCTCTCCAGTTCTCGCTTTTTGTGCTTGAAGCATCTTTTGCGCGTGCGAGAGAGACTTCTTTTTCTTCGTCGTCTTTGGCGGCATGACTGTCTAAGTGAGAGGATGGAGAAAGGAAGAACAGAGAGAAAGAGGGAGGCGCCAAATGAAAGAAAAGAAGAGGGTTCTCTCGTTCTCTCCTCAAACGTTTGCGCGACGATGACGCGACGATGACGCGTCGTCGGTGTTCGTCGTCGTTTACGTCGTGTTAAGCGCACCCATAAAATGGAGAAAAATCTCTCCTTGTGGGGGTGGCTTTTGCTTGGAAAAAGCGCTTTTGTCGAGCGGCGCGATCGATATTACGAAGAAGAAGAAACAAACTCGTTGGTATTATATCGTTGTTCATAGTGTCGTTATGTGGGGTTTTCTATACATTTTAAATCTACTTTTTATTGTGTGAACGCGTGTGAACAAACGTTTGTGCTTCAGTTCTGTCGCTGCGGTTGCGCCTCGGCCAACGTTTGTTGTTGTTGTTGTTGTTGCAAATCCGCGTTGCTGGTGTCTTTCAAAGGCGTCCGAGATTTCAACTTCTTGGAAAGCGCCGAGCTACTTCCAAAGCCCATCATGGAACTGCGACTTCGAGTCATTTTCAGAGCTGATTTCCTGATGATTTCGTCCGCGTTTTTACGCTCGATTTCCGAGTTGACGTCTTCCATCGGTAAGACGCGACCTTCGGTAGCTAACTTGTGCGCTTCGTCGTAGCGTTTCAAATCGAAGAGCATTTTCGCCAACTCGACTTTATGAATTAATCGGTTCGGGCTGAGTTCGATGCAGCGCTTGAAGAGCTTTTCGGCGTTTTCGGCGGAACCAGGAGCGAGTGCGCCGTACATCATCTTCACGTACATTCTAGTGATGCCGTTCAAGTTAGCCATGGACCACTCGTAGCGACCCATTACGTGCAACGCCATGTCGTCGTTCGGATCAATCTTCAACGCGTTATCGAGAGACTCTTTGAGCATTTTACCGAGCTCAACTTTTTCTCTGTTTTCGTTGGAGAACATTTGCGCGCGACCGTACGCAACCGCCAAACACACGTGCGCTTGACACGAGTTTCTGTCAATTTCAACCGCTTTCTGCGCGCGGTCGACGGCTTCGTCCGCCAACGCTTTCGCTTTCACTCTGTTTTTGAAAATCTCCGGTTCAAAGACTCGGTCGGAAAGAGATTTCGATAGCGCGATGTTTGCAAACTGGTTCATCGGTTGACGTTCCACCGCTCTGGTGAATATTTTCACCGCGGAAAGCGTGTCGCCGGTTTCGTTCTTCTTTTGGCCCTCCTTGATCAGATTTTCAAACGATTCTGATTTTTGCATGATGTTTGTTCTCGATGACACGCGATTCATCGCGTTCACGCTGCCTCGACGCGCGATATTCGCGATGGATTTCACCCCGAGTCTAGCAAATTTCAAACTCGGAAACGATATGTTTCGATTTTTCACGCTCGATTTCACCCGACGAATCCTTCGCGATATGCGCATCAAACGTTTTCTCGAGTTTGGAAACAACCAATCCAACGCTTTTAAGACGCCCAAGCCGGTAAACACGGACGGTAACTGCGTGAAAACCGACGAGGGCAGAGCGACTACAAAATTCAAAATCACCGCGACAAACGTCACCTTGGTGTAAAACCATTTCTGTTTCTTTTCATCTGTTTCTTCTTTTCGTTGTTGAAGTTTCTTGTTGTTGTTGTGTTTTTTATTCGTTTTAGTATTCGCGATCGTTTTATTTACAGTTTCTTTCGGCGCCGCTTTCCCTGTTCTGTTCACCGGCACGTGCGAGGTGATGTGCAACAAATCTTCCGACGTCGTCGGCTTATCCCACAGACGATTGACCATTTTCCGTTCGTTTTCAATTTCTCTTCTTTTAAAAGACCCGGAGAGCTCTTCATCGTCTTCGTCCTCGTCGTTCGAAACTGTTTTACCTTGGCCTTTGTTATTGTTGCGGCGTTTCTTCGCGTCTGGCGTAAACCCGTCGTCGCTGAGACAAAACTCGTCGTCCACTTCGCAATCGTCGTCGATCCAAATCGGATCGGCGACTTTATTACCTCCTCCAAAGGACCCAGTTTTCTGGTGGTGACCAAACAAAGGCGACGAAGACGGCGTCCCCACGTCGCGCATGCTATTCGTCTTTGAAGAAGCGTTTTTGGTTCGATCGAACCTTCGTCCAATCGACGACGACGTTCCCGGCGAACCGCCGCCACCCGCGTCGCCGCCGCCGCTCTCGCCGTCTCTTTTGTTCTTATTATTATTATTACTACTACTACTACTCGGCGAGGAGGAGGACGGGGAGGAGGATGCGTCTGGTTTTCTCACGATCATCATCGGGTCGAAATCTGTTTTTTTTGCGCGTTTTTGGTGTGTTCCAAAACAAAGGGGAAAAAGAAAAGGTCAATAATTGAAAGAAAAAATAAGACGTATTCTACGCTCTCGGATCGTTCTCTCTCTCTCTTTCGATCGCTCGTGCTGAAAATCGACTTCCTCTCTTCCTCTCTTTTCCTCTCTTTCGATCGCGCAGTGCTGAAACACGTGTTCGCAG
>JACLAA010002507.1_pt1 | contig 34079 bp, 21 predicted proteins | sample 8027891 | NCBI WGS metagenome assembly JACLAA01 (sample SAMN15724900, study PRJNA655200) | protist metagenome | isolation source: fluorescence activated cell sorting (FACS) single amplified genomes of... | place: Spain: Blaines Bay Microbial Observatory, Mediterranean Sea | collected 2016-01-19 | reverse complement strand
GTTATTTAACCCACTGCGACCCGCGCTTGAACGCGAGCCAAGCGATCGAGTTGTCCTTCATGATGGCCCAAAAGTTGAGCGAAATGAAAGCGAGAAAACGAGCCAAGCAAGAGTAAATAAAAAAAGTACGAACGAGAGATGACATTGTAAAGCGAGAGAGAGAGAGAGAAAGAGATGAAAAAAGAAGTAAAGAAGTAAAGGGAGAGAGAAGATTTTAAGAAGCGCGAGAGAGAGTGAAAGAAAGAGAGAGAGAGAGAGAGAAATAATACGCGAGATTTTAATACACAACACACACGAAAATACATAATACCTGCATCTTGTCCTTTTGTTTCTGTCTGAATGAGACCTTTTTCACAAATTTTGATCCACAAACAGACAAAAAGAAGAATAAAAAACAAGTTTATTCCTCTTTCCGCCACAAATTCTTTGCTGCTTTATCGACGCACCACACATCCCAAATGCGTTGGTCGCTTCTCGCGGCGGAAGCGCGATGCTTTTCCCCGCATCCCTCCTCCCGAGGAGTTGTTCGAGGAGGAGGAAAAGGAGGGAGAATGCGCTTTGCGGTCGTTCGAGGAGGAGGAAGAAGAGGAAGAGGAACAGGCGCCGTTTTCACAGTCTTTTCCGCGCTGGGAAAGGCAAAAAAAGAGGATGAAAAAGAGGAAGACTTTTCTATGTCGTCGTCGTTTGATCTTCTTTTCTCGAAGAAGAAGAAGACAAAGAAGATGAAGATGAAGAACGAGGTGCAGGAGGAGGACGGGGGTTTGAAGAAGAAGAGATCGTCGCTCTCGTTCGTCGGGAATTTGTTTTTCAATGAGAGTAAGAAAAAGAAGGATAAAGAAGAAGAAGAAGAAGACAAAGAAGAAGACAAAAAGTCGAACTTCTCCCGCTTTTTGTCAGGGGGAAAAGTATCATCTGTATCATCGAAAGGACAAACAGAACAAACGAAAGAGAAGAAGAAAACGAGTACTAATAAGTTATCTCTAATAAACGAAGCTCCGGTGGTTGGTTCGATCGCGCGCGCGATAAAATCGAGACGGGTGGATAAAATTGCCGTCCCGGTCGTCGGGACGTTTTCGGAGCTGTATAGACACGCGGAAATCGCAACCATGAACGATTGGAAGGAGGAAGACGTGAAGGAGTATTTCAAGAAACGAGGGGAGGATGCGAGGGTGTTGGAAGTACCGTCGATCGATCAGAGAGTGGTTTTGGCGGTGAACGATCGGGAGAAGAGGATTACGATTTGTTTAAGAGGGACGAAGACGTTGGTGAACGCGGCTCAGAATTTAAGATTGACGACGTCAGCACCGACGTTCAGGAATAACATTAGTTTAGGTGGTAGTTTCGGTAGTAACATAGATGGTACGCAGCAACAGCAGCAACAACAAAGGCGGTTCCCGACGATTAAGTTTCCGACAATCACCGACGCGAGGAGGAAAGAGCTGTTTGAAGAGTTTCCGGATTTTAACGTGAAGATGCATCGAGGGTACCGAACGATCGCGATGGTCGTGAAGAGAGAAGTGGACCAGTTTCTGAAAGACGGGTACGAGGTTGATTTACAAGGCCACTCGTTAGGCGGAGCGTGCTCTTTAGCCTTGGCGTTGCTTTATCATCACGAAGGCAAGACGAAAGTGAGAAGAGTGGTGACGTTTGGGAGTCCAAAACTCGGGCCGAAAGATGCGCAAGACGCCGCAGAAAGAGCCGGGTTGAAAATCTTAAGAGTGGTGCAAAAAGACGACATATTCCCGTTTTTGCCCATGTCTCGACCAGGGGTGACGCAACCGTACGTTCACTGCGGCGAGGGTATTTATTTAGACAGCGACCAACCCGGGAAGTTTGCGGAATTGCCGCGATGGTACGGCGGGTCTGGGATTTTGTGGAGGCAAAAAGCCATCGTCACGGAAGCGTACAAGAGTTCGTTGAAGAAACGAAACGAAGCGTTGCAATCGATTGATTACGATCCGTTACAACCGGAGAAAATTAACGTGCCCGGGATTGGACCGCGAAACGAGAAAATAGCAAAGTGGGTGAAACGCATTCGACGACAACGATTTTTGAAGGCGCGACAGACTCTGTTCTCGTTCGCGAACGAGACTGCGGCGAGCGAAGACTACGCTTTAGCGGCTGCTTTAGGCAGAGAAGAGATCAAGGATTTGTCCGACGCGAGCTCGGGGTCGTTCGACGAGGAAGATTCAACGTTGATGAAGACGGATTTGGAGCCGAGCAAGATGGACATCGTGGATTTATCGAACAAAGAGAGACGCTTAGAATCGAAGATGACAGTAGGTCCCACGATTTTCGAAAGACTGAGAGATTTGCAAAAGTTTGACCAAAAAGAACGCGTGAGACGGTTGGAATGTCACAGAATGGTGAGGTACCGCGACGAGGTCAAATCGCTCATGGACGTCGGGCCGCAACAAGTTAATTTGAACGACATGTTCGACGATTTATACACCAACTTCCGCGAAAGAAAGAGCAGCAACAACAACAACAACAACACCGGGACCGCTACGAATAATACGGGGAGCTCCAATAGTAACAAAATCGCCTCCAATGGGAGTGGAGTCAAAGCGCCGAGGTGAAAATGAACGATAATATGTAATAAAAGCAAGGTACCATGGTACCATGTACCGGGTGCGTAGTTATATCTATTATTTACAACATGTCATAGTAGTAGTAGATATGAGATTAACCCGGTTTCAAATCCCTTGCAATGCCTTCTCTATTTCCTCTTCGTTGAATACCAAATCCTCTTTGCAGAACTCGCACGTCACTTCAATTTTACCATCTTCTTCTATAATTTTCATCGCTTCTTCTCGTCCAAGACTGGCGACCGCTTTCAACATTCTACCTTCCAACTCCTCTCGACAACACGGCCCATATTTTGGCGTCAACCTCGTTTCCACCTCTTCGAAGGCACCCAAATCTCCCAAGATGGCTTTGGCGATTTCCTCCGCCGTCATCCCGCTTTCCACCATCGTACTCGGCGAATCCAAAGTCGGGATATGTTTCTCCAAATAATCTAACGTCTCATCGCTGGCAAACGGCAACACCTGTACCATATATCCCCCCGCACCCACTACCGTCAACTCTCTATCCAACTGCACGCCGACCGAAATCGCGCTGTTCGTCTGTTCGCTGTCGCGCATGTACACCGCGATATCTTCCGCAATCTCCCCGGTGTAAATGCTCACCTGCCCGTTATACGGTTGCACCCAGCTCGGATGCGACCGAGACACTGAAAGTATCCCTTTCCCGACTGCCATCCCGACGTTCAACTTCCCGTCCGGTCGTAACGGCGGATCCGCTAAAGCGTTCCCGACTAAGCACTTCGCGTTCCCTAAGTTGTCACTGACAGCCGTCAGTTGCCCCAGAGGTCCGTCCCCTCGGAACGTCACTTGCACGGTCTCTTCGTCTCCTTTGAACGACCCGAGTAATAACGACGCGATTAAGTTTCTCCCGATCGCCGCCGTGGCCGTCGGGGCGGCTTTGTGCCTCCCTTGCGCCTCCGCGACCATCTTCGTCGCCGTCACCGAAATCACGGAGAGCTCTTGGTTTTTGCTCATCACTCGATAGACTTCGTCGTCTTTGTTGCTGTTATTTTTCGTGGTCATACGCGTCGCAGCGCTTCTTTTCGTCGTCGTCCTCTGAATCGTCCTCGTTCTCAAAACGACGTTTCCTCGTCCCACGACAGCCGCGCGTGAACACATCATCATCTCTCTTTCAATTTGTGCCGTCTTTTCCCCCACTTCTTAAAAAGTAATATTCTGTTGCTTTGATTCGTATTCTTTTAAATGCCAATCGGGGCGAGACGTGACAAAATTGCAAAAACGACGACGAGCGCTTTATCGTCCTCGTCTTCTTCGTCGTCTTCGGATTTGAAAACCATCGTCGCGGCGTTGTGTGGGTGCATCGTCGGGTGCGTTTTGTACATGATTTTTGGGTGAAAGAGAGAGAGAAGAAGAAGCATCTATCTCACCGCGACGAGGACGACGTTGGGAGGGAAAGGAGAAGGAGAAAAGAGCGACGACGAGGGGAAGCCGCAGACGATGCTTCTTCTTCAATTTACCGGGTGGAGTTCAGCGGTGGACCCGTCGTTTTGGCACAAAATTGCCGAGTTAAAACTGAATCGAATGCACCTGTCCGAGAAAGAAATCGAGTGCGAGAGCGAGTTTCACATGTCGAGAAACGACGGCGTGGACGTGCCGATGTTTGTGAACGGAGGGAACGTTCTTGCGGACGAAGATGATGCGAATGGTGCTTATGGTGGCAAGAACGACAAGAACGACGGCATTATTGGATGTTGGCGCGCTCGAGGCGACGCGATGAACTTCAACGTGAAAGAACGTTTGTTTGAAATGAAACCGAACGAGGAGGCGAAGAGGATAGGGCAGGATCTCTTGGACGCGATGAAAACGATGGATGCAGATGTAGTCGTAAACAGATTGAACACGTTCAGAGTGTTTATGCACGCGGATTTGAAAAAATGGAAGTTTTTCTATTGGTTCTTTTTCCCGAGCGTCATGTTTGCGCCGTACGAGTTTGTGGAGAAGAGGAGCGGGGACGAGGAGGAGACTTTGTGCGGGAATGAGAATGCGAAGAGCAGAGCGGAGTGCATGAAATCGTGGCTGGATAAGCCGCAAAGTGATTTCGCGTGGTGTGTGGAAACCGTCAGAAAAGAGAACAATACCTACGTTTCTTCCAATCACGCGTTGTCCAAGTTTATGGAGCTGTGTAAAGATGTTACCTTAACAGAAGGTGGTACGGATAGAACGCTGGAGATTTGTTTCGTCGACACCGCGACGGGAGATGCGCCGAGCATTTCTCTTCTCAACGTGCTCACATTTTTGGACGTTCGATTCCAACGAACGAAACCGATCGACGTCGCGTGTATTCGCGCAAACAATAAAGGTATTTTCGAGTTCAAAACGTGTTTGTTTTTAAAGCAGGTTCAACCGCTCAAGAACGAAGTTCTCGAAAATATTAACACGATAGGATTTAAATGCATAGGATGGGAGCGCGACGATAAGAACAGACTGAAACCGAGGAAAGCAGATTTGTCCAGCGCGATGGATCCGGAGAAATTAGCCAGAGAGGCGGTCGATTTGAACTTGAAACTCATGCGATGGAGACAAGCACCCACATTACACGTCGACGCTATTTCGAAATCGAAAATTGTATTAGTCGGGGCAGGCACTTTGGGATGTTCAGTCGCGCGAACGCTTCTCGGTTGGGGCGTTCGAAACATCACGTTCATCGACGACGGACGAGTGTCCTTTTCAAATCCCGCGCGGCAAAGTCTCTTTACGTTTGAAGACTGCTTAGATGGAGGCAAACCGAAAGCTCGAGCGGCAGCGGAGCGTTTAAAGGACATCGTGCCAGATATTAACGCAAACTATATAGAAATGCGGGTACCGATGCCAGGTCACGCGGTCGCCGAGGTTGAACGCGACGAAGTTCTCGAATCGATCGATGCCCTCGAAAAGGAGATTCGAAACGCCGACGCGGTCTTTTTATTGACGGACACGCGAGAATCGCGATGGTTACCAACTGTCTTATGCGCTGTGCACAATATTCAGTGCTACAACTGCGCGTTAGGCTTCGATACCTACCTCGCCATGCGCCACGGCGTCCCGACCGACGCCCTCTCCAACCGCAAAGGATGCTACTTCTGTAACGACGTCGTCGCTCCAATCGACTCCACGCGCGACCGGTCTTTAGACCAACAGTGCACTGTCACGCGTCCAGGATTGGCGCAAATTGCCGGCGCGTTAGCCGTCGAACTTTGGGTCACCGCGAGCGAAGAGGCTCGTCGAAAAGATGAAAAATCAAACGCCTCCTCCTCAATCTTCGGCATTCACGACGATCTCGCCGAACACGAAGCGAGCGAAATCCCTCACCAAATCCGAGGCTCACTCCGTCAATTCACCCAAACCATCTTCCAAGCGCCTCCGTTCACCAATTGCGTCGCGTGCTCCGAAAACGTCCTTCGCGAGTACCGCGAAAACGGGAAAGCGTTTCTTCTCTCTGTCTTTAACAGCGATAAAGGAGACGTGTTAGAGCTCGCGTCCGGGATTCGAGATTTGTTAAAAGGACTGCGAGAGGATGATGGTGAGGACGACGACGACAACGACGGGGACATATTCGGCGCGTGTTCGGAGGAGGAGGATTTTTAGCATCGATCGTCGCGAGTAGAATAACGCTCGTCTGTGTACAATACCTTCTGTTAATTTTCAAGGAAATCGCCACAAAACTTCCCCTAAAAAACAAAAGAAATGGAAAGAACTTCCCCGTCGACCCGATCGCCGCGAGACGGGACGACGACAGAAGAGCATCATCGATCGTTTTCCAAATCTCCGTCTTTTCTGCGAATGAAGAACGACGATGATTTGGGCTTCATTTCTCCTGCTGTAAAGGTACTACTCATAGTTCGTTCATCACATCATCGGGGGGGAACAAAAGATATGAATTTGCTTTCCCGAATACCTGTTTTGTTTACTGACATCTCTCTCTGTTCTTTTCGCATAAACATAAACGCAGAACGTGGCGAAAGACTCCCCTTATGAGGCAAGCGTGACTTTATCCGGTCGACGAAAAAAATCGACGACGACCGTCGTCGCGTTTGGACGTACAACTCCCGTGATGATGAGGAAGAATGAACAGCCAAAGGGAAAAATGGGTGTCGCTTCGCCAAACGTGTCGGCTTCGCCGCGAATGAAAACAACATCGTCTCCTTCACCGGCGAATACTACTACTAATAATAATAGCACTGCGACGACGATAAAACGAGATTCGATGGAATACGTCAGTCCGAAGTACACGAATAAGTACGCGCGGGAGCACTCTTGCGTGTCGAGAGTTATAACCGCCGCCTCGGAGAGTACGAAACCGGCGGCGTCGCCGAGAGTAAAACGAGCGATGGAGTACGCGAGGCACAGAATGATGGAGACGAACAAGGCAACGACGAGCGTCGGTTGTAGTACGAGCGAACGCGTGGCTAGGATATTAGCGGCGGCGAAGGCGAAAGTACATTGTAATACTATTGACGTTGGCGGAGTAGTAGTTCCTCCCGCGGTGGCGAGCCGAGAAGAAGACGTGGAAAAAGAAGAAAAAGAAGAGAAGAAGAAGCCGCATGTTGCAGAAAAGGATGTCGTCGTCGTCGTCGCACCGCCGCCAAAGCCGAAACCATTGGAAATGGTAGCAGTAGTAGAAAACGAAGGAAAGAGAGTCGAAGAAGTCGAAGAAGTAGGAGTAGAGATGAGAGCGCGAGAGGAGGAACAGAAGGAGAAAGACGAAGCAGTCGTTGCGCCAATTCCAGCGCCACCGCCTCCACCGTCCGCGGTAGCCAGAGCGGTTGCGTTCAAGTCGCTCGGTTCCAAGAAGGAGTCTTTTAAATCACTTCCAAATGCAAATCAATCGGTGTTTTGGTTGAAGAAGTGCAACGTGGCGCTCGCGCGAGGCGACGAGGAGGCTGCGTGTTTGGCCTTACGCACAGGTATTTCGAGAAAGGCGCAACCGACGGAGGAATTATCAGAGAAGTTGAAAGAGTTGGTGACGATGAAAATGAACGAAGCGATAGAGGCATCGGAGAAGATCGAGGAAGCAGAAGAAGTAGAAGTGAAGACGCCGAAAGAGGAAGAAAGTACGAGAGAAACTGTGAATGACGCTTCTGTCGCGCCTCGCTCGGCCTCGTCCTCGGAAGAGTTTGAGTTCAAAACCATCCAAAAAGTAGATACGGCTGATTTTGCGCAAGCAGCCATCGAACACGAAAACAAGTTGATTGTTTCCGAAGCGATGGCGATGATTGTTCGTGAGTCGCCCAAGTCGCCCACGACTGAAGTACCGAGACGCCAGTCCATGGATAATAGTAGAAGTCAAAGGACGCTGGAGTACGAAGGCGTGACGCCACCTCTGCCATCGATAGCGACGACGCCAGATCCATCAGCTACTGCGACTAATCAAACCGACGAAGAGTTTGCGTTCCGCGTGTCTCCTGCATCTCAAGACGCTCCAGAAGAGTTTCGCGACCAACCAGCGCCGGCGCCCTCCTCCTCCTCTCCACCAACCGCGTCGCCGTTGTCTATTTTCGCAAAGCTCATGGGCAAGATTATCACCGATACGCTCGAACTCACGGATGAAGCTGCCAAGAAAGCAGCTGCCGCCGCGCAGTCCCCACCACAAATTACACCCTCGACGTCCTCTCCTGAACCGTACGTCTCGCCAGCCGTGATGGTTTCCACTCATATTTCTCCTCGCTCGCCTGTTCGAAGGCAGCACTCTCTCGATATGAAGAAATTTTACGAGCGAGGAGAAGAAGAAGTAGAAGAGGAAGTCAAAGCAGCCATGGAGAGCACGCCGCAACCGGAACTTTCCCCGTCGAAAACACCGTGGTCGAAACTCAAGAAAGTAAAAGACGTCAAGTCGGAGAGAAAAAGTACGATCAAAAAGAAAAAGAAGTCGTCGACGCCGCGGCGTCCAAAGCTCGACCGATGACAGAAGCGCTCAACACGGAGTAGAAATAAACACAGATAAAACAGAATACCATTAAAACGCAACCCACATCATCTCACTCATGCGTTCAGCTGTACCTCCAACAACTCGTCCTCGTCCACGGTGGTAATCTTCACGCCTTCCCCGACCGGTTCCGCGCAGCACAACAAGACGAACCCTTGCTCCAAGACGTCGTCGGATAACATCGCGTTCGCTTGCTCGACTTCTCCGGTCACTTTTTTCGCCGGACACATCATGCAAACGCCCATTTTGCAGTCGTGTCGTAAATCAATCCCGGCGTCTAAACCGGCGTCCAGGATGGTTTCCCCGTCTTGCACTTCCACCGTGTAATCTTTTCCTTCGTGGTTGATGACGACGGTCGCGTGCGGGTGAAGGTGTGCTCCTCTTTGATGATGAATGGTCGATGTTTTCGACGAGCTATGTTTGGAGGACGCTACATGGAAAGATGACGATGCGACTGCGGAATGGCATCGGTGTGAGAGAGAAAACATTTTTAAATATGTGTGTCTCGTGACGTGCCGCGACAAAGATATACCAAAGCGACTGCTATTGAATGTGTTGAAGGTGTTGAAGGTGTTTTGTCTTCTCTTCAAGGAATGAGGCACTGGACTTTAGAGGGACGAGGATTGACGATGTGATGCCTTTTTGGATAAAGATTTTTTGTGTGTGAAAGATGAGATCCTTTTACTCCTAGTTTTCATCGCTAAAATTATTAGTATTCTATTTTAAAGTAAAACTAATCAATCGTGAAGCATCATGTCGTCTTCTAAACCGACTCTCGGGGACGCCACGGGGGTATTATTTCTGCTACTGTTGCTCGTACTCAGAACGCGAACTTTCGCAGGCGGGGTCGCGTTCGCGAGAGAAGGCCCCGGGGTTTTCTTGGCGGCTCTTTTCAACGTTTTCGCTCGCGCGGTTAACCGCGCGGTGGCTTTTTTCAAAGCCGTTTCGACTTCCATGGTGTGCCTGATTGTTTCGATGTGCGCCCAGGTGGTTTGAGTGCCTCGTCGGATGAATCGGTGCATGTCTTGTTCGCTCGGTTGGGCGCCGATGGAGCAATAGTCTTTGAACGTGAGCGATGGGAGGACGGTGATGTGGCCTTGGAAGTCTTGGACTAAGATGCCTTGCAACGTTCGCAAGATTCGAAGGTTCAGTAAATCGACTTCGAGAAGTTTCTGGATGGAGTATTTGATGTTCAAGAGAAGGAAGTTGGCCACGCGGAGAAGTTTCGTTACCGCGGCGCGGCGATTTTTACCTCGTTCGGCGTAGGTGGATCTTCGTCGACCGTGCGACTCTTCGGCGAGGTGCAAGACAAAGTTCAAGTGTGGGTTCACTTGGGAGACGATGAAGTTGTTGCAGTTGAACAGTTCGGTTAAGCGCGCGGCCGGAATGTCTTGAGTGATGGTTCCGTCGAACGAGGAAACGCCCGGAGGATGAAACGATTCCAAGCTGCCGTCGGAGGCTTTGCAAAGAATGGGCGATGGACGCATGAGTCCCGGTAAAGCGCACGAGGCGCACACGGCGGTTCGCACTAACGCCCGAGGAGACGTCACGTGGTTCAAAACGAAACCATGCCCGGAACCGACGCTGACTTGAATGCTCACGTGTCGCTTTGAAATCGCGTAGGCTTCCTCGAACGTGATGTCGCCGAAATACTTCTTGGTCGTGTTTCCAAAGTCAACCTCGGACATTAAGACGCCATGTTGGAGGAAGTGCGCGATCATTTTCCACACCGGCGGGAACCATCGAACGCCGTGTCGAACGCTAATATCGTCCTTAATCGTGCCCAATAGATCCTCCTCGGAAAGCATGGAAATGAACGCCGCCACTATAGATCCGCCGGACGTCCCGGAAACCACCAAAGGGCACAAACCTTCCTCTAACAAACACCGAATGACGCCAAAATGGTACATGGCTAACGCGCCGCCACCAGAGAGACACAATCCCGTCCTTCCTAAACTTCTGTGCGCCTCGCGGACGAGTTTTAACGTATCCACGACATCTTCATCTTCGCAATACTCGTCCGAGGAGATGAACTCAATCGCGCGCACAGTTTCATCTTTAAACCGCGTGGCGAGTAACTTTGTGCCAACTCGCGAGTGTTGCAACTTCATCAATCTATCTAATCCAGCAAAATTTCTGTGTAAAACCGTTCGCAACGCTAAACCAATCGCGTTTACGTCTTTCCTTTCCCTCGCCGCAATCATAGTCTCCGCGTATCCTCTCACCAACGCGTAATCGTACGCGTCCGACGTTTCGTCCCTTTTCCAATCATTACCACCTTCACCGGTGTCCACCGGTAATGCATCCAGCTGCAAAGCGATGTCTAGCCACTCCTTGTAATCCTTCGCCACACGTAATTTTTCAATCAACTGTACGCGATTGGTTGTGGCCTTCGTCTTGCTCCCGGCCGCGTTGACTAACAACGACGACTTTTCCAATCGACTCACAAAAAACCACTTTAAACTCAACACTCGATTTGCAAACACGATCAAATGCACGCCACCTAATAATATCAAGTTCAACGTCAAACTAAACAACTCCATCCCGATTAATGCGAACGCCAACACGTGCGCGAAAATGTTCGGGAACAGCGGCGGCGCCACGGCGGATCCAATAATCGCCGATATCGCAATCACAACTTTACTCGTCAACCATCTCCCTAACTCTTTCCACGCTAAATAGAGCACGAACAACCAAAACAGAACGAGAATTAACGCGGCAAACGTAAACGCGACTAAAAATAAAGTCACTTTTCTATTCTCTCTCGTCCAGTTCGTTTTATACAACTCGTATCCCAAGTTCAATCGAGACTGCATCGATTGCGACATTCTCGCGATCAATCGAGAGGCGTTCTCCGAGCTCGTGCTTAACAACGTCGTCATCCTCATTCGAACGTCCTCGATCAACTCCTTCGACGCCTCAAACGCCAGATCCGGTAAGTCCGGTAAGTCAATCGTCGATATCGATTTTTTCAAGTATTTCAGCAAATGGTTGCTCGAATTTTCTCGTTTCATGTTCGTTTTAGAACTTGTCGTCGTCGTTTCCGTCCTCCTCTCTTCTTCCAATTCTCGTTGATCCTCCTCCTCGATCATCGCGTCGTCGTCGTCGTCTTCTCGACCACGCGCGGCGTCCTCCTCCTTTTCTTTGTCTGAATCTTCCTCCTCGTCTTCATCGTCGATCGCGTTCCACGACGATTCATTTCTCTTCATTGTTTTCGGGAGACCGTTATCTGTTTTTTCTCGTCTCGGGATTTGATGACGATCGAAAGGTTGTGTTATTTACGTTTCGTGCGCGCGTGTGTTTACTAACCGCGTTTCGCCCCTCGAGTCAAAGACCTCCCTCTCAAATCTCTCTCTCTTTATATCTCTCTCTCTCTCGGCGCAGAAGTGTCTCCTCGTTTCCGATGATGATAAAGAAGACGACGGGTTACTAAAAAGTGAAGAACGACACAAAAGGACGGAAAAGTAGTAAGCGAAAATTTTTAACCAAAAAATAACAAAAAAAAGCAAAAAATACGCGACAAAAAAAAAGCGGTTACCCTCTCTCAGTAACACTACAAAACACACACGTGCGCATACATAAAAGAGAAGCAGGTGTGTTTTGCTCTATCTGATATCTTCGAGCGATGATGGGCGCGCGTTCGATCAGATCTGATGAGAACGTTTCTGAAGACCACGCGCGAGAGTGATCATGTGATAAAGTCTCTTCTCTCGTTTTTTGCTCGGTTCTGGGGGTCTTTCTCTCTGTTTTTTTTTGTATCTCTCTCTCTTTTTTGCGTCGCGCGCGCGCGCGCTGTGTCTCTCTTTCTCTTCTTCTTTCGCCGACGACAACGCACCAGGGTGGAGAAGAAGATTTCGGCGATGCTTTGGACGATGATGATGAAAATCCCGAGAGTGCTCTGAACGTATGCGTTGATGTACAAAAAGATCGTTGTTCCGATCTGAGTCCTGGACAGACGCGTTTCTTTTTGTATCTACTCTGAACAAAGCTTGCGTGGGAAAGAAAAGAAAAGAGAGAGAGAGGATAGATTTTCGTTGGCGATGATGATGAGAAATACTTAACAAGATTGTTTCCTCTTACTGAAATCAACGTGATTGATTAGTAGTAATCTGAGCCAAACGATATATAAGTCTCGTTTACTAATACTTACTCTGCTACTACTACTGACCCGTTTATCTTCTTTACCTTTCTCTCTCTTCAGATACAAAGATGTCATCGAGTTATCGTCCGATTGCAAACGCGACTCCACTCGGTCTCCTCGCGTTTGGTACAACAACTGCTATTCTGTCCGCAGGTTTATGCACCATCGCCGAAAAAGATCGAAACGCGGCGTTGACCGTAGGCTTTGCGTTTGGTTTCGGCGGCGTCGTACAATTTCTCGCCGGTATCATCGAGTTTGTCCGAAACAACGAGTTTTCGGCAACTGCGTTTTGCGTATACGGCGGGTTTTGGCTCTCCTACGGCGTTTGGAAGATTATGGAAACGACCGGTGTGTTTGTTCCAGACGCAAACACGTTGTCCTACTACTCAGCCGCGTGGGCCGTGGTCACGTTCATCTTACTCATTCAAACGTTTAAAATCAACATGGCCATCGCGTTGCTCTTTGCGAACCTCACCTTCTTCTTCGTCCTCCTCTCCGCGGCGGAACAAACGAGTTCAGACTCGTTCCTCATGAAGTTTACCGGTGGCTGGGGCATCTGGACCGCCCTCTCGGCGGTCTACGCCGCCGCCGGTGAGCTCACCAACACCACGTACGAAAAAGAAGTCGTACCGATGGGGAACTTCGGCGAGGTCGATTACGGCATCGCCAGTCCCGGCAAAGGCGAGTCCGTGGTGAAGAAAACGGAAGCGCCGACTGGGAACATCGCCTGAAGATGCGCCGGCGCGGGGCGATTTTCTGTTCCGAAAACCTTGCCGTTTTCCTGGAGAATCGTTTGAGAAAGAGAGAGAGACACACATATACGCTTGCGTATTTTTTTAATCCAAACCATCTTAATACACAAAATCTTATTTTATCCACATTTTACCACACTTTCACATTGCACACGCACACGAACAAAACATCGTAACAAAAATGCTCCGCGCGGCGACCATGCACGCACCGGTGACCTCCACTTCCTTCTCCTCTCGCCGTTGTTCGGCGGCGCAATCCTCCGCTTCGTCGTTCCCGGCGGCGAGAACACGATTCTCGATTGGAAAAAATCGATCGAATCGTAACACCAACAAAAGAAACAGCAACAACAACAACAAGAGAGGATCGTTACAAGTTTCCGCGTCAATCTTCGGCGTCGGCGCGCCGGAGGCGTTAGTCATCGGCGTCGTCGCTTTAGTCGTGTTTGGTCCGAAAGGTTTAGCCGATTTGGCCAAAGGTTTAGGAGAAACGTTGAGAGCGTTCAAACCTACGATTCAAGAGCTCCAACAAGTCTCGCAAGAGTTTCAAGAGACGTTGTCGAACGAAGTTGGGATCGACGACATCTCGAAACCGTTAGCGCCGCAAAAGAGAGTCACACCGCCGCCAATTAGAGAAGTTAACGTGGAAGATGAAGAGAGGATTAAGGAGATGAACGCGAGCGTGCAGTTTGAGATGACGGAGCAAGCGAAGGCGAGTCAAGCGATGGCGGAGGCGAACGACGCCGTGAGCGAAGATATGATCGAGGCGTCGAAGCGAGCCGCGTGGGGTGGTGCCGTCCCCGGAGAATTGAGCGCGGAAGAACCACAGTTTGTCGCAGAGGTTGCCGAGACGGCGGCGCCGGCGGAAGAGCCGGTGATGCGGGTGATGGATTACACCCAACCGGCGGCGCCGGCGGAGGAGGAAGAGAAATAAAGAGAGCGAAAGAGAGGCGTTTATTCTCGTTATATATTTATATACTATATTAATCACCGCGTGTTATCAATTTTGAATGTATAGAGAGTGCATTTCACCAGTTTCACGTTAGTTATCACTTCCACGCGTTCATTCCCTTTGGTAAGGTAAGGGTACCTTTCGTTTCTTTCGTTTCTTAAAAGGTCAACCCAACGACCTCTTTCCCTCAAATATTCTCTCTCTCTCTCTCTCTGCTTCTCACACGCTCACGCGGAGAGAGAAAGAGGCTGACATACACACACACACACACACACACACACACAAAGGCAGACGTAAACAATGCCGTCGTCGCCGTCTCGTAAACACGTCGATCGACGAGGCCAAATCCAAATATCCACTCCCGGGGAAGAAAATTATTCCACCAAGAACACGAAAGACGACACCAACGACCACACTCACACCATCTTCCAAACCGCCCGCGAGACGCCAAACAACGGCTACAAATCGGATTTCTCGGAGTATTCCGACTCCGACTCCGAGGAAGAGGACGAAGAAGTCCTCAACGACGACGTCGATGCCATCGCGAGAAGAGATTCGAGAGATGAAATCGCCAGACTGTTTCAGCTGACGGTACGAATGAGCACGCAAATCGTCAGCTCGACGCACCGACGAAAATTGAGACAATATCGGAATTGCTTCACCGGGAGAGTGGCGGTGCAATGGATGCTGGCGAATAAGATTCGAAGCAACTTGAAGGAGTGCGTAGAGTTAGGGAACCACATGGTGAAGCTCAACATGATTGTGCCTTTGAAACGCAAGGGCGGGTTCGCAAATAGGAGTTTCTTGTATAGGTATAACTTCGTGGACGAGAAGAATACAAAGTTTTCCTCTTCCAATAATTTGTTGGCGAGAGATACGAATAGCGGTTTATCCACGCAAAGATTCGTGCAACTGAGCGTAGAGTTAGAGAAGATGACGGAAGAGATGAAGAACTTGGCGAGTCAAACGGAAAATACGAAGAGCGGAGTGAGGTTTTTAGCGCGAGAGACGGCGGCGAATATGGAGAGAGCGGAAAGGATTATTATGGCTATTCGGACTCAATTACATTGGGCGCGGTCTGCCGTCGTCGCTTTGGCGATTGGGGTGTTGCTGATGGTGTTTAATCAGAGGAAGATGTATATGAGCGCAGTCGGGACGAGTGGTGGTTTCGGAGAGGCGTCTGCGGATTCTACTTTTAAATTTGGCGTGTTGTCGATCATCGTGTCGAGGACGTTGGAAGTGACGGCGATTGTTGCGCTCTTTGCGGCGATTGTGAGTTTGTTCTTACAAGATGGAGGTGAAATGTTGTCGAATATGTTTATGGATTCGTCCGATTTGGAGAAGAGCAACGAAGAGACGAGTTTAAAGATGACGGGGTTGGACGACAATGTCGCTAAAGGAGGGAGATACGGAGGCAACGTCACGTCGCCATCATCTTCGGCAAATCCAAGCCTTCTCGAGCGCACGTCGAGCGTCATTTCCGTCGGTAACGTTAGTCGACGATTATCGTCGAAATTGCGCCGAAGCAGCATCGAGCCGCAACTCAGCGCGCGCGAGGAGATGCGAACTATGCCAGAAGACTACGCTTCGCCACCGCCGGGCGAAGATGACGTCAAGTCTTGGAAAGAAAATCAAAATGGAGACGTTGGTGTACGTTTATCTCCTCTGAATACGTTCCAACGACTCGTTGGAAATACCGTCTCCGAGCGACAAAAAGAAAGCGGAGACGTGCCGTTGCAAAGACCGTTTCACTTTGAATCGGAACTTTTTAGCGGCAAGTGCGTGTTTTTCATACGCAACGTTCCGTCAACGCCGGAAGAAGTGTTCAACGGGAAAGCGAGACAAATACAAATCTGTGTTCAAGGTAAATTCAAAGAACCCGTCCCAATTGACGATTTGGTGTTTGGCCAATTTATGGTTCGACCGATGGTTAATTTACCTTCGCGATGGTTACTGGCACTCGCCACGAGAGTGTGTCAATCGTTTGGCGCGAAATATACCATGATCTTATCCTCGCCATCCGATGCGCGACCATTCATTCGCGCGCCTTTAATATTAGCCGCCCAAACGATATGCGTTTCAAAACCAGGTGAAGAACCGGACGTCAACGGCGCGGCGATTGAAGATACGAATCTTTTAGAGTACATGCCGAACGATTTAAGCCACGCGGAAAGGCGAAAGTTCATTTTGAAATACCTCAAGCAAATCAAAACCGCGCAATTGAAGAAAACTTCGTCCTCGGGTTCAACTGAACCGGCAGCAAAAGTGCCCGTTTTTGACACCGAGAACGTGTACACGTTTTGCTTCTGGCAGGCGCAGATTGACTTTTCAAAGTACATTTGCGATTTAGGTATCGCGCAGTTTAATTTATCCAAAATAGTCGACGGTCAACCATTGGCTGCGGGCTGCAAAACGCGCGATGGGAGGCTAGCCTTTCGATTCGAGATGTGGCACGCAAACATTGTCGAAGCGGCGAGGAGAGCGTTCGATTTCGCGCGACACGAGAAACTGGAGAAGGCGCTTAAGTATCAGGAAAAGAAACCGTTGGCGAGTCCTCAACCGTTGAACGGGTAAAGAGAGTATGTTTCCACGCACTTTTCGGTACGTACCGTGTATGTGTATTATATATATAACAAAAATTGTGTTTTTACAAAGAAGCGATTGAGTGCGTTTTCTTCTAATTTTCCAAGAGAAACGCCCCCGCTCCGTTATTCTCCATCTCCACGTCCACTCCATCACCCACCCCAACTCCGGCGACAACCAAACCCAACAAGAGTCTTCTCGCCAATCTTCTCGCCGTCTCTTGGCCGCTGCTCTTCTTCTTCGCCGTGCAATTCTTCTCCCCTCCGAAACAAAACACGCAAAAAATAATAATCCCGACGCCGATAACGAAGACCAACAATATCAACTTCATCTTCAAATTATTCCACCACATGCGATTCCTCAACGCCCTCCCTTGCTTGTGGAAATTATCCGCCTGAAACCTCAACGCCTCCGTCTTATCCACCAACACCTCAATCTTCTCCCCTCGATCCAAAACTTTCTCGATGTTATCCATCATGATTTCCTTCACCTCGCTGACTTGTTGCTGCACGGACGCGACTTTATTACTCCCGGTCTGCGCGCCGCCAACGCCATCACCACCACCACCACTCAACTGCTCCATCGCCATCGTTTCTTCCATCTCTTTTTTCAGCGTAGGTCCAAACGTCCTGTCCAAACTGTGCGCGTTCACGCTCCCCTCGTTAATCGATCCGGCGAATTTTTGCGCGAAGACTGTTTTCACCTTCTCCAAGAACTGAAAAGGCATCTGCCTCCCGCAATCGTCGTCCGCGACGACGAGGTAGGTAAAACCGGAGTCCACCAAGTAGTTGAACGTGTGTCGGTCCGCGTTGTACGTGAACTTAGCGTCCGTGTGAGGGACTTTATCTAAAGCCTGTTACGTTTGAGTGAAAAGAGAATGAATACATTTTGTCAGTCCTTCGTTCCCCACAAGTGTCCGTTGCCGGTGGGAGATCTCGAAGAAGAAGAAGAAGAAGTACCTGCGTGGCGATGGTGGAAAAGTTCCCGGAATACGCGGTGTATTCCGCCAAAATAGTTTTCGTCGGGCCTTTGGTGACGGCGACGAAGGCGTAGATGAGCGGCATGCTTCGTGTGTGTGTGTGTAGTATCAGCGCAAAGTGCGGGAATATGTGGAGATTCGAAAGGCACCTTTTCTTTAAAGAGTTGATGACTGAAATACGAGCAAAAAGCGATTCGAAGAGCGCGGCGGTATGCATTCGGTGTGGTGGTATTACAACGCGCGCTCAGCAACTCTTCTCTCCAAAACACACTATTTGTTCTACGTGCTTGTTTATTCTTATTACTGTTGTCTATTCGCTTTCCTCCTGGCGTTCCAGTAGAGATCGATGTATCGTTCGCTCGGCGCGGTCCAAGACCAGTCTTGGCGCATGCCGACGGACGGGAGGTTCATTTGATTCCATTTTTCGCGGTCGAAGTAGTCACCCAAAGCGCGTTTGAGCGCGTATTCTATGTCTTGTTCATGTTCGCCGTCAAAGTTGTAGCCGTTGCAGGATTTTCCGTAAGACGCGGCTCGAGCCGGGTCGAGTTGGACGTCAAAGACGGTGTCTCGTAAACCGCCGGTTCTGCGAACCAAAGGCACGGCACCGTAACGCATGGCAATCATTTGCGTCAACCCGCACGGTTCGAATATGGAAGGGACGCAGAAAATGTCGGCACCGGCGTAGATGAGGTGGGATAACGGTTCGTCGTAAGAGAAGAAGAAACCGCACCGACCGGGGTGTTGGGATTTCATCTCGTTGGCGAGGTTGGCGAAATCGTTCGCGATGCGATCGTCCGGGGCGGAGCCGAGAAGGACAAAGTAGGCGCCTTTTTCGAGCGCGTATCGACATGCTTTTTTTATCAAGTGAACACCTTTCTGTTCGGTTAAACGCGTGACGCAGGCAACGATAGGTTTTGATTCAAAATCTGTCGCGTCCATGCGCATGCGTTTAAGCAATTCGAGTTTCGCTTCGCGTTTACCTTCTTTACATGTTTGCCAGTCGTATCGCAGCGGTAAGAATTCGTCATTCGATGGATCCCAGATGTCATTATCGATACCGTTGCGTATCCCCTTGAACTTGGTGGATTCGTTTTCCGGAATGACGTTAATCGATGGGTGGTGCTTGATTTCTTCGGCGTAGGTAGGGGAGACCGTGGTGGCAAACGTGCACTCAATCATCGCGCGGCGAATGAGATCTTGACCAAACTGCAAGTTATGGATAGTTAACGCCGTGGCGGTTGTTTTGGGTCTGTCTGGACTCCATATTGCCGGCGCAGTCTGCCAATCGTGAACGTGCAAGACGTCTGGGAAACAGTTGGCGCGTTTCATGTACGCGACACACGCGTCCGAGAAGTACCCGAATCGAACGTGGTCGTCGCCTCGGCCGTATATGCACCCGACTCGGAAGTGCCCGCATTCTGGATCGATGAACGTCACTCGCACACCTTCGACGAAGCCTTGATAAATGTTTATCACGTCGTTGCCGTAATGAAACTGATCGACTTTGCGCAACCCTTCGATTTCTTTGTAGTTCATGCAATCATATTTCGGGACGTACACGTCCACGTGGTGCCCTTGTTCTTGAACAGACCGCGACAAAGCGGTGACAACGTCGCCCAGCCCGCCAACTTTTGCAATTGGCGCCATTTCAACCGCTAAGTGTGCAATTCGTAACTTCGGTGCTATACCTGACGCGCCAATGACGTCGCAATGGTAATCCGCGCCTTCGTTGTCGTCCACGAAAATTCCGTTATCTCTGAACGAAAAATCGACGACATGCGCATCGAGAGGTACGTCTATGGTTGTTTCTAAAACGCCACCATTTAATCCCGCGCGCATGTTCACTTTTTCCATCTTAGCTGGATGATTTTGCGTGCGATTAAAGTTTATATCGACGTAAATGGCTCGAGCGAATGTCAACGGCCCCCCATCCGGTCGATACCTAATCGTTACCCGCTCGCCAGCTTTCGGCCGCAAAGGATCCGTGAAGACACGAAACTCGCCTCGAATGGAAGATATAGCCTTCTTCGCCAGTAAAGCTGCCTTAGCTCTCACCGCACTTTCCGCGCATTTTCTCGCAAACGCCAGCTCTTCATGATTTTTTTCTCTCCTCTTCTCGGCTATCAGATGATACTCGCGCTCGATTTGCGCCTCTCTCGAGTTATCTTCCACGATTTCATCCGTCTCTACCGCTGCCTCGATGTGGTAATCTTTCCCATTGTTGTTATCGAATTTTCCTTTGGAATCACCTACGACGAAATCAATCACCATCGCTTCGCTCGGTACATCCAACGCGAATTCCCACCACTCGCATTTTTCTTGATCGTGATTTTTGGGGGGTGAGTGGAAGTTTTCAATCGGCTGTAAATCTACTTTGATGGCATGCTGAAGACTCCAACCGTTGTATCCAACCATCGCAAACATGACTTTCTCCTCGCCCGAAACCGCGCTATTGTTAGGAAGTAACTGTTTTCGATTGTACAAAATGGTTACTTTCTCCCCGGCGAGTGGTCTCGACGTGCACGCATAGACGTTTCGGACGCTCTCAAACGCGTTGTCAAACTTTTTGACGGAATCTTTAGCGGTATTTCGAGCGTCAACTATTCGGACGGCTTCTATCATTAACGCTTCCGCTTGATGGTCGTAGAGCTTTTTATACGCGCGATCGCCGACATCTTTCGTTAAGGCGTCTAATTCCTCCCCTACCGGAACGCCTTGGCGACGCAACTCGTTTTCGTCGTGGTGGTTGATGACGATACCTCTTTCCGTCGTCGAAGATAAAGACGACGACGACGACGACGACGATGCCACCGGTACCGGTGCTGATGCTTTTTCTTTTTGCGCTAGTACTAATTTCGTATTCTCTTCTTGCTCGTCCGCGAGTGCCTGTTGCAACGCTTTCTGCTCCTCAATCGATTCCTGGAGCATGCGCTCCAAGTCGACGATTTTTTTTACCAGCGTTTCGCGTTCGTCCATGAGTTCGCTCGTTTCTAAATCAAACCTCTCAGTCGTCGCTTGAAATACGTCGATCGTCGCTTTGGTTGTTTTCAACGACTCTTGCAAACTTTCCACCTTCAATTTCAGCGTTCCGATTTCCTCTTTCAACGATGCGTTTTCGTCGACGAGCGCGGATAACTCGTTTTCGTCGATAACCGCATCCGAATCGTTGAGTTTGTTGTTGGCTATTTCCACGCGCATTTTTTCGATCTCATTCTCTAAAGACGCATTCAAGGTTTCCTTTTCTTTCAATCGCGTCACTTCCGACTCTAATGCCGTCAGGTGAGCCACTTTATCCTTCAAAACGTTGATTTCCGCCGTCAATTGCGCGTTTTCGCGAATTTTCTTCTCTACTTCTCCGGACGCGTCTTCCGACTGCCTTCCTTTCAATTCTTCCACCTTCTTTCGTAGCTCTTCGCTCACCTTTTTTTCCCGCGCGATGTCCATCTCTAATTTCCTCTTAATATCTTCCAGTTCCGCTCGCGCCGTCTCCGCGTCTCTCTCCGAACTTTCAAGCTCTTTCTTCAAACTCCCCATCTCTAACTGAAACGTTCTCTCGAGCGCGAGAAACGCCTCGACTTCTTTCTCTTCTCGAGCGTCTCGTTCTTCTTGCATTTTGCTCTCCTTCTCTTCGAGCTCTTTTTGCGTCGCTCTCAACGCCTCGCTCGCGTTTCGAAATTCCATCTCCATCTCTTCAACTTTCCTCTCTAACGCGTTCACGTTTTCCTCTCGTTCGGCGAGTTTCGCTTCGAGCGCTTCGACCAACACTTTTTGCGCCTCCTCCTTCTCGCTCTCTGCAACGCGTTCAAACGTTGAATCATCACTGCTAAAACTCTCAGAACGACTCCGAGAAAACTCTTCGTCGGCGACGACGGCGTCGGCGCTCCTTTTCCTCCTCGCGTCCACATCTTCCTCCTCGTCCTCCTCCTCTCCTTTCGCCGCTAAAAGGTCCAAACTTTTCTGCAAAGTCTCCGCCGCCAACACGCGCTTCGACGACGCCGTCTTCACCGCCTTTCTCTCCTCTTCGTCCTCCTTTTCCTCATCCTGTTTTTCGTCGTCGTTTCCTCTCGTCCTTTTCGTCGTCTTCGCCAGTTCCATCGCTTTCGCCTTCGCTCTCGCAACTCTCGCGTGGACCTTTTCCCGGACTTCTTCCTCCGAATTTTTTATCGATACCGGTGGTGTTTCCGACGACGACGACGACGACGACGACGAAGAAGAATCCGACGACGTCGTCATCACCGCGCGCAGAATTTCCTTCTTCGTTCGCCTCGTCAAAGCACCGCTCGTTCTTCGCGTTCCTGGAAGCTCGCGTCCTTCGCGTCTCCATCTTTCGCGCACCGTCATTGCCACGTGGAAGGATTGGACGAAAGAAGCGCGCATTTGTGTTTCTATATATCTTCTCTCGCGATAGAATGGCAATACAGCCGAATTAAAGAGAGAGAAAACGCAGAACAGCGGTACCACAAAAAGGTCGCGCTTCTCTCTCTTTCTTCCTCTCGCAGCAAAAGAGGAGCACGGGAAGTGCTTCTGTTCTCTGCGTCGTGGTGTGTCTCTGGAGAGATTTTCTCTCTCTCGAGAAGTCTGTCTTTTCCCTAAAATGTGCTTCAGAAGAATACGAAGCAGAGAGCGATGATGATGCGCTCTTCTTCGTCTTCTTTTCCGTCTTGTTCGGGAGCGATGAAGACGCAGAAAGGAGGGCAGAAAAGACGGAGAGGGGATGAGAGAGATTCTTTGTTGTGGAGTGTGATCGTGAATAAAACGACGATATTTGTTTCGCTCATATTTTGCCGAGATTGAATGGGACTGATGTGAAATTCTTGTACGAGGTGAATAGTGAAACGAGAAAGTTGATTAAGAGATCGTCTCGCAAGGAGGAGTTGAAGAAGGGGTTTAAAGTGAACGAGATGTCGTCGATATCGACTTTGGAAGTTGCGTGGGAGAATAAATCGTTGTGGCCGGGTGACTGGGAAAAGGGAATATCTTTCTGCAATCGAGTTGTTCTAACGAATAAACTCGAGTTGCTCAAGTGGGCGCGAGAGGAGAAAAAGTGTAAGTGGGGCCACTGGGATAGATGGACGATTAGAACGGCCGCAAAAAAAGGTAATCTGGAAATGGTAAAGTATTGCGTGGCGAATGAGTGTCCTGTTGATGAGTGGACGTGTAAATGCGCTGCCCGATACGGACATCTCGAGGTACTCAAATACTTACGCGAAGAAGCGAAAGCGCCATGGGATTCGCATACTGCCGAATGGGCGGCTCAAAATGGTCATCTTCACATACTCGAATATCTTGTTGAGCGTAAGTATGATCAATATAGCGTATTGGCATGTGAGGTTGCAGCCCAGAACGGCCACTTAGACTGTTTGAAGTACTTGCACGAAGCCGCGAAAGCGCCTTGGGACGAGGACTCTGTACGAGGAGCATACAAGTACAAACACCCCGAGTGTTTACAATACCTCCTCGACAATAACTGTCCTCTCCCAGACGGTTGGCGATACGAACATGGCACTTTACATACACCTTCGTAGTAAAACATACATTCACACAGAGAGAGTGAAACAGAGAGAGAGATACAAAACTCGTGTAATAAGAGCGACGCGCCTAAAAATATATACTAAAGTTTTGCCTCCTTCTCTCTTCTTCTCCACAAAAATTTGGGCAAATTTTGCCTGCGCGCGATATATACGCACACACGCGGGTCGTATCGCTGCTTACAAAAGCCCCAATTGTTAAATTTCGGCGCGATCGTATTCCTCTCTCTTTGTTCCTCTCTCTTTCTCTCTCTTTGTTTGGAGTAAAAACACGATGATGCAAAATTGGATTTGAGAAACGTTCCTCGACTCCTTTTGGCGGCCAAGAGAGAAATGAATCCTCAACCCCCGACGCGTGGCGAACAACCGAAACCACCGAAACCACCTCCCGGGAAACCTCCACCGCCGCCGCCTTCTTCGGTGAAACCACCAACCTTCTACGCGGTCGTTCGTGGACGAAACCCAGGGATATACCCGTCCTGGCACACGAGCAGGAAACAGACGTTTAAGTTTCCGAACGCTCTGAGTAAAAGTTTCGTGGAGTTTTGCGAGGCGAGAGCATGGTACGAACAAATGGGCGGGGATTTAGGGAAGCTGCCGAGTTACGTCGGGTACACGGACGCGGTGGAGAAAGTGCTGGATTTAGGGAAGCCAGAAGTGGAAGAAGAAAGCGAGGAGGAGGAGGAGGAGAAGAAGAAGGAGGAGGAGGAAGAAGACGAAGATGAAGAAGACGACGACGACTACGAGGAAGAGGACGAGGAAGAGTCGGAGGACTTCTCCTCGGACGTTTCGGTATCGATGTCATCCTCCTCTGACGATGTAAACCTAGAATATAATTTGCGAGGTTTCTCAGACGACGAGGAAGAGGACGAAATTTCCTTATCAATGAAAGAGCTGGACGAACGGCCGAGTTCGGTTCTGAGCAACGGTCGATCGCCGGCGGAAGGTTCGAATTTGAATCCAAAGAAGAGGAAACTCGGATTAGTCGATCCGAACGATCCGGACAGCTCGGAGTCCGAGTCGGATTACGATGAGGATGGGAAGGATGGACAGAAAGCGTTGTTTGCAAAGTTTTTCGGCGGCGGAATCGGGAACGGCGAAGAACAAAAAGCGATGATCAGGAGATGCCCATTACACGACGACATCGAGCGATTCGCTTCGGAAAACGTTCAAAACGAAGCCGAAACGTCGGCTAGGGACGAGATAGAACAAACGGTTCGAGAAACTATACAGAAATACTCGTTTTCAAAAGCACAGGTCCACAGATTTGGTTCCGGAGCCACTGGTTTGGCGCTGAAAGATGCGGACGTAGATTTAGTCATTTTAGGCGTCGGGCCGCAATCGGTGAAAGGTGGCGGCGGTGGATTCACGAGAAGCGAGAAGCAATTATTGGTGCAGCATTTGCGGACTATTGCGAAGACTTTGCGAAATAAAGGCGTGTGTAAACGCGCAGAAATCATATCGTCGGCAAAAGTTCCGATTGCGAAATTAGACGCCTACCACGCGGAGACAAAGACGCACATCAAACTCGATTTAGCGATTGGCGTGAGCAACGGATTAGCCGCTGCGCAGTGGATCCGGGAACAAGTGGGCGAGTTTCCCGCGTTGAAACCACTCGTTTTGGTTTTAAAGCGATTGTTACAAATTCATAAGCTGAACAACGCCGCCACGGGCGGGTGCGGTGGGTACCTTTTGATATCCTTGGTCGTTTCGCATTTGAAACAATGCACGCCGGCTATGCGCGATAAGAAGGACGGGTTGGGAGATTTGCTCTTAGGTTTCTTCCGACGGTTTGGGGTCACTCACGATTACGAAACCACCGCTATTGCAGCCTCGCGTCCGACGGGAACCTGTTCGGTCGGTTCCGTCGATGTCGCGCCGAATCCGTTTGGACCTCGACCGTTTATCATTTGCGAAGACCCGCAGGAAAGGAGCAGGAACATCACCGCCTCGGCGTATCGGTTCAAAGAAGTGAAGCAGTTGTTCGAAAAGTGTTTACGAAGCATGTCTTCGAAGAACGGGTTAGAGTTTTTAGAGGAAATAGCAAACGCGTTCAAACCTCCGCAAAATGCTAACACCGTGCACGTCATGCGAGGCGGCAAAAAGTTCACTTTCAAACGCCCTGGACCTGAGTTGATTCGATTGAAAGGCGAGAAGCGAGCGAAACCGAACACGTACAAAAAACCAACCGCAGCAGAGCTCAACGGCATGTGGGAAGAGTCTGGGGGCATGCATTCACGGAAAGGTGCCATCACGTCGCATAGAACCGGTCCTTGGTCCGCCGAACACAGCTTTCTCGCTAACGCAAAAAATAGCGTCAACGATAACTTAAACAAGTTCAAACGAAGCGAGTTCAAGAAGACCAAGCGAGAGAAGATGCAAGCGAAGAAAGACAAAGCGGAGCGCAAGAAACAGAAAAAGATGAAACAAGTCATAACAACACTTGTCATCAAATCAAAAAAGAACCACCAGACGAAAAAGAAAGCGGCCAACGCCTCCTCTTCTCCAACCGCCGAGAAGAAGAAGAAGAAGAAGACGCCGCCGACGACGAAGAAATCGTTTCAACAAAAGAGCCCGAAAAAGCTCACATTGGCGTCGGCGGTGACCACTCGCAGCTCCAACAAGAAGAAGAAATGATGATATAACAGTTGTTTTAGGAAACATAAGCCAGCATTTTTAGATCGCGCGTACGTAGTAGAGCGCGTAGTTGTATATTTTATCGGAAGGAAAAGCGTTTCAATTAAACTCACCCTGTCTCTTCATTGTTCCCACGCACTTACACTTAAATAAGAAAAAAAGATGGACGCGCTCAAAGCCGAAGGCGCGGCGGCGCTCGCGTCTCGCAACCTCTCCTTAGCCTTGGAAAAGTACCAGTGCGCGTTAGCGTTCGCGAATACGAACGCGGAGAAAGGTGCCATCGAATCGAATCTTTCCCTCGTGGAGTTGAAACTCGCGAAAATGCCGATGGCAAAGCTCCGCGCGAAAAACGCGATTCACCTGAGACCAGAGTGGGAGAAAGGTTATTTTCGCCTCGCGGAGTGTTTGTTCGAGGAGAAATCGTTCGTGGAGGCGAAGGTGCAATACGAAATCGCGAGGACGAAAACGAACGAGAAAGCGACGTTGCACCGTTTGCTGGAACGCATAGAGCTGGTGGAAGAGGCGTTGTCGGAGAACGGGTTTTACTTTCGACAGTTAACGCCGGGGAAAGACGTGTGCGTGAAAGCGAGCGGGAAGATGAGCGCGATGGTGGAGATGCAAGTGTTTCAAGCGGCGAAACAGATGCAGAACTTTATATATTTAGTCGGCGACGCGAAGACGAGAGAGTGTGTGGTGGTGGACGCGTGCTGGGACGTAGAAGGCATCGTAGAGTACGTAGAGAACGAGAAGATGAAACTCATCGGGGCGGTGGCGACGCATTATCACTTCGATCACGTTGGCGGGACGCCGCCGAGCCCGTTCAACGCGTTGGGGATTAAAGTACCCGGATTAGCGACGATATTGGAAAAGTTTGAGAAGGAGGCGAACTTTTTGGCGCACGTGCCGGTCCACGACGCCGAAAGGATTCTGAGCGATAATCCGACGATTAAAGATACGAGGGTGCAGATGTACGAAGATAACTCAACGCAGATGATTGGGAGGAAGAAGATGCGGTGGATGCACACGCCGGGTCATTCTCCGGGAAGTGCAGTTTTGGTATTTAGCGGGGACGTGGCGTTCGGGACGGGGAAAGGTCAAGGAATCGTGTTGAGCGGAGACACGATATTTCCCGGGTCGTGCGGTAGGTTGGACATGCCAGATGGGAGCGCGGAGAAAATGTACGAGAGCATGAAGAAGTGTAGACAATTATTAGATAAGAATTGCGTCGTGTACCCAGGACACGCTTATAATGGAAATTTCTCCACCATCGGAAGAGAGTGTTCGAGCGGGATGTTGCGCGAAATGTCCAAAGAGCAATGGATGGCGATGCATACTAAGTAGTAAGTAGCCCGTGTACCTACAGTAGGTAATACATAGTTAAAAACACCCCTATTCACTATAACAATTTCTATTTTTTTTTTGTCTCCGTCGTCGTCGCGTCTGTCTTCTTCTTCGTCTCGTCTACTTTCTTTTGTTGTTCTTGTTGTTGTCCTATTCCTCTCCCTCCGCTCACGCGCGAGGAAGTAACGGTTGCTACACTCTTCTCTTTCTCTTCTTCTCCGTTTTTTTTAACTGTTGTCGCTTCCTTCTCTTCCTCAGTCGTCAAATCTTTCCAATTCACGCACACTCGATCTACGATGCCGAACTGTTTCGCGCTCTCCGCGAACAGATACGTGTTCCTATCTAAAGCCTTCTCTACCTCCTCGAACGTGCGCCCCGTCGTCTCCACCAACGACATGGTCAAAGCATTTCTCGTCTCCTCCGCTTTTGTCGCTTTAATTAATATGTCACTCGTCATTCCGCTCATCGAATGATGCGGCTGATGAATCATAATCCGAGCGTTTGGGGCACAAAATCTTCTTCCTTTTTCCCCAGCCGCTAACAGTATCGCCGCCATCGACTCCGCGTGCCCAACCGCGTACGTTACTACCGGCGCATCCAGCGCTTTCATGGTATCTAATATCGCGTATCCGCTCGTCACGACACCCCCACCTGAATTAATGACCATCACGATCGGTAACTTTGCATTCTCGTTGTTCAAATGCACGAGCTGCGCCACCACTCGGTGCGATAACCGGTCGTCTATGGTCCCGGTTACGAACACGGTTCTCGCTTTGTTGTGTAAATTAAACAATAAATCAGCTTCGGATTTCACCCCTCCGTTCGAGGACGACGAAGAGCTGCCTTCTTTCTTCTCTTTCTTCTTTTCTTTATTTTTCGCCGGTGTCGTCGTCGTCGATGTCGGCGCGGCCTCGATTGGCGTCTCTCCTCCTCCTCCTCCCAAGGCTTCTCTCGATGCTTTCTCGGTCCTTTTTTGATACTCCATGCCGAGCGTCACGCATCCAAAGGTTAACCCGACTGTTCCAACGATCGGTAAAAGCCACGACGACTGTGACGACGACGACGATGTGAACGACGACGACGCGTTCGTCGAGTGAGAAGAACTCGAAGCAGCACTCCTCGCGGCGGTCGTTCTTCTTCCATCGCTCGTTCTCCAAGACTTCGCAGCGCCACCATTAATTTTCCCACGGGAAGAAGAGGACCAATTTCGCCCCGCTAAAGAAGCGACGACGCCAAAACTTCGAAAGGAGGACAAAAAAGATGAAGATGAAAAGCGAGCACCTTCATCTCTCGGCGTTCTTCGTTTTAACAGAGAAGAGACATTATTTATGCGCATTTATACGCTTCAATTCATCAAGTAGGTAATGTCTTTTTGTCTCGTCTGATGAGAAAGAGAAAGGTCTGTCTTTTTTTGTTCTCCAAAGAATTTAATAAAAAGGGATTTTAATTGACTGCTTGATTCCCTCCCGCCAAAAAAAAACAAAAAAACAAAAAAAAAGAGCAACCGCACTCGTCTGACCACAAAAAGTCATTAAAAAAAGCGCACGAGAAAGAGATTCGAGAGATATAAGGAGAGTACGACACAAAAACTGTTCAAGGCACAGAACTCTGTCTGTTCCCAAGATAAGAATACTCCGAACGAATACGGTGCGATGTTATCTTCTTCTTCTTTGTCTTCTTCTACTTCTTCCGTGATGACGGCGACGCAAAAACAAAGCGTCGGCAACCTCTCGACGATGCGGGAAAAGATGATTAGTCGTTCTGGCTGTCGACGTCGCAAGGAAAAGATGTCAAAGTCGCGAAAAGCGATGACGACGACGAACGGGACGATGAATATCGATGATTTTGACGTGGAAAAAGTGAAAGGTGGAATCAGAGAAACGATTGAACGCATCTCTGGGAAAGTCGCGGAGATGAGCGGCGTCACGGAGAAGAACTTGACGATTCCTTCGTCTTCGGTCGAGGACACGTCGATTTTTGTTCACAATCAACTCGCCTCCGCGGTAAAAGCTTTGGAAAATTTTGAACAATCCCTGGACCCTTTGATGATGCATTCGATGGAAACAATCGCAGAGAGGCACCCAGTTTTAGCCGGCGCGTTTGCCGCGTTCGCGTCGGGATCGTTCTCCGTCGCCGTCGCGCGGTGGGTGTTTAAGCGAGGGGCGTTGGACGAAGACGATTTGCCGAAAGCGTACGACAGCGAGAAGATTGCAAAATATTGGGCGAGACGGCCGATTGCGGTGATGAAACGGTCGGCGGGGTTGTTGACGGAAGTGTTGACGTGGGCGACTGCGTTGGTTGGGGACGTGACGTCGAATACGGTGGAACAGAACGCGCCTATTCGGGCGAAAGCGTTGAAAGAGTTGATCGCGAGGCAAGGCGCGGCGTTCGTCAAGGTTGGCCAAGCGGTGGCGATTCGACCAGATTTGTTGCCGCCGGCGTATTTGGAAGAATTCCAGACGTTGTTAGATCAAGTGGAAGCGTTTCCTTCGGAAGATGCGAGAAAATTGATTCAGAAGACGATTGGCGAAAACGTTCGGTTGGAAGACGTTTTCGAGGATGTCTCGTGCTTCGATAAACCCGTCGCCGCGGCGAGCATTGGGCAAGTGTATAAAGCGACGCTGAAAAAAGGCGCGTTGAAAAAATCAGGAGAGGAAACCGAGGAATACGGACGAACTGTGGCGGTTAAAGTGCAACGACCGGACATATTAGAAGCCGTGAGCATTGATTTGTTCGTCATTCGATCCTTCCTGGACATTTTCTCCTCAATCCCGAAAACGGAACAAACTTTTGATTTAGTCAACGGGTGCGAGGGATTCATCCCAGTTCTCGACGTCGCCGCGGAGCGGTTTTTGGAAGAATTAGATTACGAAATTGAAGGACGAAACGCGTCTCGATTTGAAAAGGATATGAACTCAATCTCCGTCGTTCGAGGCGCGATTAAAGTCCCGCACGTCTTCCGCGAAATTAGCGATAGACAAGTAATCTGTCAAGAGTGGGTGGTAGGGCAGAAATTGACGGAAATTGCAATGGATAACTCGGAAAAGTCGTTAGCTGTTCGAAAAAAACTCGTCGAAACTTTGCTCAACTCGTACATGGTGCAGTTCTTGGAAACCGGTTTTCTCCACGCGGATCCGCACCCCGGAAACTTCATGTTGATGGAAGACGGAAGATTGGCCATTCTCGATTACGGGATGATGACAGAAATCGGCGAAGAACAACGCATTGCGTTCGTAGAGTACATAGCGCACTTGTCCGCGAAAGAGTACTCAAAAACGCTCGATGATTTGGTAAATTTAGGCTTCATCCCGCGAGCGTTGGCGGATTCCGAGGAGAACAAAAACATCGTCGTCCCGGTTCTCGCGGAGATGCTGGAAACTTTATACGGATCGGGAGGCGGCGCGACGACGAAAATCGCGTCATTACAAGAGCAGCAAAGCTCGAGAGTCGGCGAGTTATCGAACAAGTTAGAGGCTTTATCGAAAGAGTACCCGCTGCAGCTGCCCCCGTATTTCGTTCTGATTTTGAGAGCGTTCGGGACGCTCGAAGGTTTAGGATTGAGCACGGATGAGAACTACGCCATCGTCGATCAGTGTTTTCCGTACATTGCTAGGCGATTATTATCGGACGATTCACCGAGAATGAGGAAAGCGTTGAAATCGTTCATTTACGGGGGATCAGACCGATTACGGGTTTCGAGAGTTCGTTCGATTTCGTCCGGGTTTTCGCAGTTTACCAATAGCATGGGCACCGCGGAAATGAACGCCTCGATGACTGGCGCGAACATCGACCCGGCGACGAAAGACGTCGTCAGACTTTTGTTCAACGAGAATGGAAACTATTTGCAAGAATTAGTCGTAGACGAAGCCGTTCGCGCTGCCGATTCGTTATCGAGGCAATCCGCGACGGCTACGTGGAGAGCGTTGGCGACGTTATCGCCAGTCATCGCCGCCTCGTCCTTGTTATCGGGAGCGATTTTAATCCCCGGCTTAAACTTGCCGTTCCTTCTCTCCGTTTTAGCGGCGAATAATCAAGAAAAAATCACGCTCACGATGGACGATAAGAGAAATTTGGCGTTGTTGAGATCTATTTTAGAGTTATTTGGCGTCCCGTCTCTCGGTAAAGCAATCGAAAGAGCCGCCGAGACGAGACAGTTACCGCAGGCGGAGATCAACAATTTAAGAATGCTCGCGCCGAACGAAATCGAGGCGTTGATGAGTTTGATTCCAGAAGCCGCGCCGGGTATTCAAAACATGTCCTCAAAGTTTGCGAGCAAATTGAGCGCGCGATTGGCGAGTCGAGCGCAGGATGATTTGGGCGGGCTTAACATACCGGAAGTCGCCGGTTTGTTTGGACAAGTCGTTCGACCGAGAGATGCAGTGGTGCCAGATTCGCGATAGCGGACGTTTTTCATTTTGAATACTATTTGTACAACATTACATACAAACGAACTAAAATCCATCGCAGTTAATATTGAAGAACTTCGTTCCCGCGGTTTCGCCAAACGCGCACAGACCGATTCTGTTCTTCGGATCAGACTTATCGTTATTTGCCCAGACCAAATTTCCATAGGTATCTCTCGCCTCTTTGCCGCTTAACGTTCCGTCGGTTAAGGCGGAGGCGACGTTCACCCACTCGTTCGCTTTTTGTTCCAAGCCCTCGATGTTTCCGCCTTTCACCAAGCTGAAAATCTTTGTCGTTAAAAGAAAACTCTTGCCAAATCTCTTCGTATCCACCGCGCCAGGAACGCTGTATTTCGTGTTCCACTTCGCGTACGACTCGTACACGTCCTCGTAATAGTTTTGCTTGGCGATAAACGCCTTGGTCTTTGCGAGCAAATCTAAGGTGTCTTTTTCGTATTCCTCGGAATACGCGTACGCAAACTGTTGCGGTGTTGTGAGCGATAAGTTGCCGCCAAAAAGAAACGCCGCGAACGCGCCAGCCAAGATATCGCGGCGACTGTTCGGCATCTCGCGCATCAGCCCAAAATTGTCTTCCTCGGCTTGCATTGTATTCGCCGCCGGCCCGAGTGCTTGGGACTTTGCGCTGTTATTTTCAAACTATATATATAACGCGTATATATTAAGAATGAAAGAGATGATTGTATTTCTTCGTCAGCGCAGATTCCGAAAGCGATTCGAGTTCTTCTCAAACTTTTTATACGCATCCATCATGAAGAAGAAGAGAGTAGAGCAGAGAGAGAGAGAGAGAGTGAGGGAGAGAGAAATTAGTTTTGAGACCACAAGTAGTTGCCGAACGCGAATCGACGACAACGACGACAACGAAAACGAAGAATCAGATGCGATCGTCTTCAGAAAATCCATCATCCTCGTACGAATTATTAAACGAACGCACCCTGAATGAAACGCTAGGATCTCTTCGCAACGTCTCTTCCGGCGGCGTCGATTTGAACGCGTTCGTCAAATCGGAAAACAACCGATCGATATCCATGAGTAACAAATTCGGAAAGTCCGACACCATCAACGCCACGTTGCAATCTTTCGGCATTCTCTCGACCAAAGCTTTCGCTGCATTGCACGCCGCTTCGTTTTTCTCGGATTCAAAGAGCATATTTGCCGCCGCGTCACCTTTTTCGCACACTTTGTGCGCTAAGAACGCCTCTCCACCAACCGCCGAACGTATTCTCCTCACGTTCTCGCACACCTCCAACACCGTCTCCTCCTCGCAGAACGCCAGCATTTTCTTCTTATCCGCGCAATACCTGTGCGTCGCAAATACCAAGTTTTCCGCCTCTTCTCTCGTCATCTCGCCTCTACCGGTCAAAACCTCCAACGCCTTTTCGCACCTTTCGCTCGCTCTCGGATCCAACGCCAACCGTAAATCCTTCGCGATCATCTCAGACACGTTCGACCGCAACTCTCGAAACACGGATTTAATCTGAATCGCGTTTCTGGCGACCAATTTTATATCCAGCGACGCTCGATACGCGTCCGCGTTACTCGATAAAGACGACGATGAGAGTTCCGGCAACAAACTTTGCAAATTTTGCAACGTCTTCTTTAACTCTTCTTTCTCCACTCCGGTTTCCTCGCTGACGACTTCCAAGGCTAATTCGTTCGCCATTTGAGAATCAAACACGTGCTTCTCTTTGACCGTCCGCCCCATGAACTTATACGGTTCAGATTTGTTCGGTTTTCCTCGCGAGTGGTTCTCAGAGGAAAGAGACGATGCGGACGTTTTTGCGCCTCCTCGCTTTTGGATCGTCGCGCCTCGTTCGTTTCTTCTTCCGGACGATGAAGATGATGATTTTGATGATGATGTCGATCCTTTTAACAGAGAACACCACCGCGAAGGAGAAGAAAAAGAAGCGACGAAAACGCTCATCTTATTTTCTCACAAACACACACACACACACACCTCTCTCTCTCTCTGTGTGTGTGTGTGTGTCGGTTTCTCTCTGAAAACCCTCTCCCTTTGCGTGACTGCTGTACGCGCACTCCTTTATATAACATCTGACAAGAAAGATAGAGAAAAAGAAAGGAACGAAAGACATGCACACGTATTAGGGTTGAAGACCCTAAACAAAAAAAAACCGCCAAAAATCTCTCTCTGGACGAAAATGCAACGACGCGCAACAAGAAGAGACCGATTAGTATAAAGAGATGACGACGAGGACGATGAGAGCTTCTTCGGCGAC
>JACLAA010004959.1_pt1 | contig 34098 bp, 18 predicted proteins | sample 8027891 | NCBI WGS metagenome assembly JACLAA01 (sample SAMN15724900, study PRJNA655200) | protist metagenome | isolation source: fluorescence activated cell sorting (FACS) single amplified genomes of... | place: Spain: Blaines Bay Microbial Observatory, Mediterranean Sea | collected 2016-01-19 | reverse complement strand
AACGCTGGCCCTCCGAGACTACAGGCCTCCGTGCCCTTCAATACCGCACCCTATACTCCTCAGCTTCAACTTTCCTCCACGTCAACCTCAAGTTGAAGTAAGGGTGGCATAGGTAGGTACGGACTCTAGGTACGGACCGTTACGGACCCCCTAAGGCCTCCTCACTGGCAAACTCGCTCCTACTTCTGCTGGGTTCTTCCGGACGCTTTTAGACGTCTAGCTTAGTCACCAAGTAGGTCCAGTGAACCGGCGTACTACTACTACTTCGGTATGAGGTGGACAGCTTGTCGTCGCTCGGTCTGCGGCGTTAAATCGCGCGCGTGAAGGGCCACTTGTCGGGATTGGTCCTCTGACGCTCTGGACGTGTGTGAATCCGTGGCATGAGGTATGTCGATGCTTCTAGCCACTCATGCGGACGCCGGGCACGACTGCGACCAATGCGATAAGAGAGCGTCAAAAGGTGGCCGTCTGGGCAGTCTCCAACCCCCCAAAGGCAGCGCGCAACCGCGAATAGATCTCCAAACAGCTGTTATAGAAGCACCCGGCCCACGCTCAGAGCGACGCACCCCCAAAAGTCCACCATTGTCCGTCGCCGCGTGTCAGCAGCCAGTCGGGAGCATATTTGGCGGAACTCGGCGGATCATTTGGACATGTCTTGACAAAAACTGACCGATAGAAGTACGTATGCATTCCAGCAGACGATGGAATAAGCGCTGCGCAATCCACCCTGCCTGATGTGCAGCCCGTCTGATACGCCGTTAGAATGACTCCACTTCATCTTAAATTGATCGCTGGAGTCGATCCCCAGGAGGAAGACTTCGAACTAGTCGCTTTGTCGTCAAGGTGGCTCGCTTGACTTGCGGGGCCTTGGACGCCCGTAGCCGCGTCGCCGCTGCCCACAACGCGACCCACGACACTAACTTCAGGTGAAAGTAAAGGTAGTCATAGGTTGATTCTCTCGACCCTTTTTGGACGTCCAACTTAGCGGCAAAGAAATTTTTGCTGGACCGCATCACTGCCTGTCTGACTCAGCCTGGCCTGGTACACCCTAGTCGGGGCGGTGTGCATCTTACAGGAATTGGGCCGCCCCACTCAAGTCGAATAGGGCCCATCGCGCCTCGACAAAGAGTGCTTGCAAGTTAATGGCGTGGGGAGTGTGGGTCAGCTGAAAAGACTAATACAAACCCAAAACATGTGCTTTGGATGCGTATTCCTCTTTCTGTGACTAGACATGAAAGTTTGGTGCATTTAGATCTGCATTTTTGTAACATTCAATTACACCTTCTAAGTCGTTGATGGCATCCTCAAAGACAGTTGAATCTACTATCTGCGTGTAGTGATGCAGCATGGCTTTGACCTGATACAGCTTGTTGAAACGATTCTTCAGTGTGTCAAAATTTTGGGCGATGGCAGGAGAATTCTTCAAACAAAGTACTGCACTAGAGGCACCAAGGGGTGGTACACGACATAGACCCATCTTTAAGCCATCAGGATTCCATTGGGGAAGTTTTAGCGATGGACGCAGACAATTTGAGGCATGAATGAGGTTCGCAGAGGCCACTTTCCCTCGTGCAAACACGGCACAGGCGAGGGCTCTATTACTCGAAGTCTGACTCGTCTTTGCATACGTAGTTACTAATTTCGAGGTAGTAGCACATGCTTCCAGGAAAATTCTATGCTCACGCTTGTCTAGATTTAGGTTTGATCGGTTACAACGAAGAAGGGGCGAGAAGCTGGCTGTCAGGTAGTGAAGTTGTTGAAAGGGCACAAGGTTGGTGGTAATCTCGTTGAAGTCCATGTTCAGTCCACCGGGGTAGCGAGCACCAGCTGTTAGATGAGAAAGCAACTGTGCGATGACATCATTAATCCCGTCGAAGCCAGTGTCGATTCCATCAGGAAGTTGCGATGCGCCAAGACCAGCCTGTCTTGCACGGTAGTCCAGCAACGCGCTATTTTCAAGCGGTATAACACAGTCAGAGGCTTCTGTGAGCCATTTTGTGGCAAGAACAGCGTTGTATGGGCCTGTGATGACATCTTCATAATCTGCAGACGGATACACCGCAACATTGAATCGACATAAATCAGGATACATATCTCTAAGTAGCTCAAGCACTGATGACCCGAGACCAGATCCAGTACCGCCCCCTACTGAATAAACTAAGAAAAATGCCTGCGGTGAGTCACATGCCTCAACAGCTTTACGCAGAGCCGCCTCTACCCTCAGCTGGAGCTTCGGGCCATATGAAGCGTATCCACTGGCCCAATTGTTGCCCGCGCCACCTACATCCGTTATTACCTGTGTCTCCTCAAATAAATCTCCCAAAATTGGATGCCGCCTCGTCTCTGAAACTACTCCTTCTTCTGTGTCGACTAGGATGGCCCGTGCTCGCAAGGATGCCAGCAAGCTCCCAACATCAAGTTCTATCGCGGGCTCGTATCGCGCGTCTACATTTCGGAAGAGGGCTGACATTGCAGCATCAAAGCCCCCTTGCACCTGCGACGCAGCTTCTTGCACTAACTCCAGCCAGAAGCGCCGCCCGATTTGGTTCCCGCATTGTCCTACTTGCACCATCACCATCTCGCGGACCATTTTGGCCTGGAGATCTTTCCAGTAAAGTCTTTTAGTTCGCCATATTGTGGACCGTACCTACGGTACCTACGGTACCGTAGGTAGGTACCGTAGGTACGGTACTACGGTATTGTATAAATGATTCACAATTTGGTAGTACCTACGGTACTTCCGCATCCATTTGTACTAGAAGTAGCCGCTTCGGACCCGGGCATCCGAGCCCCCGCCCTAGGCCAAATGGTCCGCGAGACGATGGCCATGGTGCCGCGATTGGCCCGAGTCAAATTACTAAATGACACCTTTAATGCGCCCGCCGGGCCCGGGGAACCAAATCGGGTGCCAGTGGAGTCCGCCGACTCGGAGTCACCGTGACCGCAACGGGTCCTCGAGCAACACTCGGCTGATGGAGTCACTGCCAGTGCGTGAGCTGCGTGCAAATAATCATCTTGCCCTGTCCGAGTCCGAGTCACGGGAAAATGTTACAACTGTTTTGGGGCTGCCATTGTACTTGGGCCCGTGCCTCGGTGCGGGCATCCTCGTGAGAAACACTTAGTCTACGTCGTGGGCGCGGGCAGCCGGGCAACGCATTGCAAAAAACGCGGCAGCAAACGGGCTGCCTCTCGCCGAGAAAACGGCCAAAAGCCATTCAAGTTCAAAATGTAAAAAACATTTATTTTTTACAACATTTTCCCCCGGTCAGTAAATTTTTCTGTGAGCTCAGCGAATAGGGCTTAACTTGAATTGACCTCTACAACTCGAAAAAGGTGACGGTGCAAACAATGCCAGTGCTACAACTATATCATCATCGAGTACAGACCACGAGCTTCCCCCGCTCCGAGAAATTATGCTCAATCCAGGTTTTCGTCGTAAAGGCACCTAGACGTGTCAGCGGCTTGGGAGGCGTGCTCTAAACTCGACAGGACTGGTTCCGGCCTCAGGCTATTATTATAGGTCACAGAATATACAGTCTCGGTCCGCTCATATCGTTAGGCTCCTGGACGTCGAGTCCTTAGTAATTACGGCCATCTATCTATCCCTAAAATTCCTTTATGTCGGTAGCTCGATGGCGAAGGCAGATCAAGAGTAGCATGCTTTGAATCGCTTTCTTGGAGTGCAGCGCCAAGAAGCTCCTGCCAGTACATGTCTCTTAGTTTGACAACAATACCCAGTCGACGAAAGTGCCGCATATTCCCCCGATGGAGGGCTGCATGAAGCGCCAAAACTGAGTTGGCATCTCGACGTTTAAGAATCTTCTGCATTGATGTGGTCAGCAGAGTTGCATGTATGGCCAACGGTTTCTCAATCGCACTAAGCCACTTAAATGAATTGATGGGGCCTTTGCCTGGTGCCTCTCGGGCGTCCTTCACATCTCTCGGCAGTCGGGGGACCGAGACACTAGCAGTAGTTACAAGCGAGCAAAACTGTTGTCTAGTTGCCAAAACAAGATTTTCAAAGCAGGTCCACGCATTGTTATGTAAGCTGGTCCCGGCTACGATCGCTTTCTCAAAATTGCATGCAATCTGACGCTTCAATGCGCTAAGGCGCCTGTGGTTTAAGCGTTCCTGTTGCTTGAGCGCCCCGCGCAGACGTATTGCGCATTCCCGATTGCAATAGCGGCAGAATTCATGGACAGCAGCATTGTGACATTGAAGTTCGTCAAGGTGCGCTTGTGAGCCCTTATTCAAGTCCAGCCTTGCTGTTTTGTATGCAAGATTATTTTTGAGCTGTCGCTTTTGCTTGGCGCAGGCCTTTTCGATAGCGCTAGCGTGCTCTCCCTTTCGTAATCTGAGCTCCGTATCACACGGCCGCCAGTGGACGTTATCATGTGAAATAATACTTATCTGACCAAAGCAAATGGTCTCTGGCTCTGTAACTCGTCCACGGGGCAAGTTCAAGCGCCCAAAATACTCAACAAAAACGAGGTCCTGTGCGTCATCTCCCCCACATGTGAACTCTAATGAATCCTGATAGGTTGTTTCAACCAATCTGGTCTCGAGGTGCTTTTGGAGGACAACCAACTTGGCCTTCATAGACTTCTTTAGCGCCTTACGCCGAGCAACCGAATCATCGAGGACAGACCATGACATTTCCGAAGTCTCGTTTGTGACCTTTTTAGCCCAACGTGCTGCAGTGGATTGCCCTCGTCCGTCAGCTTGCTGTACGATGCGGCTACTCAGTGCGGTGGTGGTAGAAGTCGCATGGCCAGCTGCGATTGACCCACCACCAGCCCTGCGCTCAGCTTTGGGCTTGCAAATACGAAACACATTGTTTGGACCAAGACTTTCTTTGATCTGCAAAACCCGCGCCTCTGCTGGAGCGACCTGCAAGTTGGGCTCGGCCTTGACGGATGCGAGCTCCTCGAGCTTCTCGAGGTGAGTGCATGGGATGTCCCCGCGCTTGGCGTCGACCGCTGCCCGTAGAAAGTGACCAATGTGCGCGCAGTCCACAGTGGCCATGACCTCCTGGAGTCTTGAAGCGTGGAATACGTCAACGGTCGCAACGTGACGCCTGTGCATTTCACAAAGTGCGTGAAGCTGGTTGACAAGCTCCCTAGCAAGATGAGTGATATTTACATCGTCGACCGCAGCGGCACAAAGATATGTCGTCTCTCTGGGCAAAACTAAACCGACCGCATTTACAGCACGACAGGATGTCATCACGTGCTCCGACCTCAGAGCTGTAGCAATTTTGGCGTTGGTTGCATCTGCCTCGGCCTCGTGTAGGCGCGCAGAGCTTTCAAAAGGGTCGAGTGCAGGCTGTCCTCGCTTCTCCCCTATTCTCACCAAAGAACTCTTGACTATACATCGCTGCGCGCAGAGCACACGTTTGTGCGAGCGTTGAAAGGTCCTGAGCATCGCATTCGCCGAAAAGGCAGCTAAACGAGGCGCCATGCTGACAACCATGCAGCGCTCGACCGCCGCAGCACTCACACATGCATGCTCTGCACTCGACATCTGAAGCCCATGCTCGTAGGAACGTGCTAGTAGGGCCAAACTTGCCTCATACTTCTTGCAAGTACGATTGTGGTCCATATTAATCGCCTCATCCTGCGCCTCAAGCGCAGCTAAACGATTCTTGTTATGAGTTGTCGTTATCTCTTGTAGCAACTTTGTAACCTGAACAAGCTGCCCTTTGAAATTTTCCTTCTCTTTAACAACCACGCGCCAGGCCTTCTTCCACAAGCAAATATCCTTCGTGTGTGCATCTCTCAGTTGCCTGGTTATTGCATGCCACATCATCTGCTCATTGAATCGACTGACTGCCATAACTCCGAGCTTTTGTTGCAGCAAGTTGGCCAGGGTCTGTGAGAAATTGAGCTCATTTAGCAGTGAGGCAGCATCCATATTGGCGTTATCTAGGTCAGATTGAACTACATTCAGGGTTCCGTTTAAGGAGGACAGGGCCTCGTAGCCTGCACCCGTGCATACCTTGATCCGTGCACAAAGGAGCTCAATCACAGTTGCATACAACTCATCTAAGGCATCGAGTACGGTTTTGTCATCGCGATGATTCTCAGCAAGACTGTGTTCCAGCACTATCCCAAAGGTCATAGTCTCTTTGGTGCATTGCTTCCGCTCACGTTCTGTACCGAGGGTCCAAGCCCATTCTTTACAGAGCATCAAGGCAAGTCCCTCACCATTGTCGCAAGCAGCCACACATTTTTGCTTAAAGGATGCATTGGCATCATTCAGAACGACAATTTGCCGCTGGTGATTATTCAGGTTTGTCCAAAGTTCGGTTGAAGCCTGCTGTTCAGCGATGCAAATTTTGGATATTTGGGCAAGCTGAACATTAGCCAATTTATCGCATGAGCAGGTGCGCTCCTTATGAATAGCACATGCCGCTTCACAAGCAGCTTTCCGAATTTCCGCCAAGTGGCAGAACACAAGAATGTCCAGTGATCGAGTAAGCGAGTTGAATTGCTGGCATTTTTTCTTCTGCAATGCGAAAAATTCTTCGACTATTGCCGCAAGATCCGACTCGAGCCGAAAAAGCTTTGCAGCACCTGATGCAGCAGTGGACTCGAATTCAACTCGCAGCGCAGCGACTGCCGCGGCTGTTGCTGCGGACATTGCACAGATTAGCCGCATCTTCCCAGCGCGTTCAAGGCATATTACGTCAACTAACGAGTCTCTGTTGCGCTGGATGGTGTGAACAGCGTTTGCGTTTGCCTTTTCAAGCTCCTGCATTGCTGTCCTACAACTAGGATCACGAATCTTGTACACTGTCCGCAATTTACACACGAAATTTCGCCGAGCGCGCTCGACGGCTGATCTCGTCCGTACTTGGAAGGACTCTACAACAAACTTTTTCTTTAGAGCTCGCACAGTGGTTGCTTCGTGTGTGTCGCGTCGCTTGAGGGCGGCAGCGACCAAAAATTCCCTGGCAGTCCAAAGAGCAAATATTTCAGCCCTGGCGCCCACCCGTGCGACCGTGAGTGTTTCATCTGCAATCTTTTGGACCGAGATCTTGTTGAGAAGTGCAGATTCCGCGACAATGCGCGCGAGGCTGGAGTCCGCTTTGTTATCTAGCATTGCACGTTCTGTTCGTGAATAAGCATGTCGCGAGACTAACTCTTCAGAAAGTTGAAGGGATTCGCCTAAACGACGCTCCATCTCAATGAGTCGTGCCCGTAGTACATTTAAGGTGTTTGATCGCGTACTAGGCACCAGGGATGCAGCGACTTCAGAAAACACGTACTCCCGATCTCGAGCCTCAAAGGCGGCGCATCTTTGTGCCGTATCTAGAACATCCTTGGCCCATAAACCAAGTTTTGTCGTTGCCTGCGCCGTGCCCCATCTCGTAGTAAGTGCCTTGACCAGCTGGCTGATGAGTACATTCGCAGTGCCATTTGACTCACTCAAAACATTGTCAAGCTCAGTACAGGCAAATCCAAGCGCGGATTCAAGCACGATGGCTCGACAAGTGACTCTCATCAGGTCGTCAGGCACGACAGTCCCAGGCATGGATGCTATGGTTTTGCGATGGTGGTCGTGGGAGATGTTGCGGTTCCGTCCGAAGCGTCCTCCCATTTTCTTTTGATCCGTCTGCAGTACCGGAGAGTCTAAAAAGAAATGCTTGTAGTGTTCAAGCTCGCGTTGCAAGGCTATTGCCTGCGCCTGCCAACCGTCCATCACGGTCTGCATCTCTATAACTTCCATTCGGGTCGCACCAACAGTCGACACTTGCTGTTCGAGGAGCACTCTCTCATCACGAAGGCGATTGATCTCTTCTTCCTGTTCTGCGCAGGTTCTGCGGTATGTCAGGATCCGTTCCTGCAGGCGAGCCTGCAGCCTGCCGAACTGCTCTGTGCGGTTCCGAAGCTCACTCGAGTGGCCATGAATGACGGTATTTAGCTTGTTCTCAAGCTCACAGCGCTCTGCCTCGTTAAGGGCCTCGAGGCGCTGAAGTTCACTTTTAAGACGCATATTCTCTGAAGTTGAGGATGCTGATGTTGCACAGAGGGCATCAAACTCACGTTCGCGAACACGCAAACGCGTGTGGAGGTGATTAAGTTGTTCTGAGACAACCTGCAGTGACTCCGTTGTCCGCGGGCCCGATCCACGGTCCAAGTTCACCGTGCTCGAATTCTGTATGGTCCGTGCCCGTGATGCGTACATTAACGACACGAGCGACTGACGGTAATAAGTCTCCGAGCTTCGAAGAGTCGTGATCATAAGTGTCTTTGAGTTACCACCGAGCGAATCCTTCAGAAGATAAGTCAGCTTTGAATTGCGATAGGGGACTGGCTCGCGAGAGCCACCAGACCGAGGGAATTGCGTCCCTTGTTCTCCACGCAGTGAGTTGCGTGAGAGCGCAGCAAGTACGTCACCAAGGAGCGCCAGCGAGAGGTTTATGTTCTGCGCCTCGACGAGTGTCTCGCCTTGGGCACCAGATAGCGACACACGCTCTGATCCGGCAAGATCTACCAAATTCAACTTACCAACATGTACGGACGTCAAAGCTGCATTTTGTGGGTCCTGCAGAGCAATACTAGCCCTCTGCGACTGAACATGCAAAGTCAGGATGCAATGGCTCCGACTGGAATGATCATTGCATCGCGTAAGCGCATATGCCCGAGCTTTGTCTCCCAAGGAAATAAGCTCCTGGACTTCCTGCTCTGAAGTCACGGCGACCTTGAGGTTGGATGGGCCCGTAAGAAAGACGCCCGTGTCGCGTGACTCGCGGATCTCAATCTTGGTGCTGCTAGACGCATGGCAATGGTTCCCTACATCATCGAGAAGATTGCGAAATTGGTTGTTGTACAGCTCGACGTAACTCACGTGCACGAGGAAAACTGCGTCCTTTGTACGAGTTGCATGCTCAATCGCTGCAAAAAGTTCTCGCACTGCCCGCGGCGTGACACCGGGCTGGACGTTATCGCCTGTCATGGTGTGTGTCTTCCCTGATCCCGTGTGCCCGTACGCAAACACAGTGGCGTTATACCCATGTGCTGCTGAATGAACTAGCCTATATGAAGGAAAATAAGAACAGCTGAGTGATTGAATAAATACGCAGTCAAGCTACGGCTTTACGTGTTCATATACATCCGCCTGCACCGACTGCGGCCCGAGCACTCGATCCAACGTGAAGAGCCTCGTCCTAGGCCGGCCGCGCTTGCTGTGCGATTGAGCCCTGACTCCGTCCGGCTGGCAAAGTTCGACGCAAGTATCGCTCGTTACCCTGAGGCAGCCACAACCGCGTACGGACGACGGCTCCGGCCGAATTCGCGCGATAACCCGCACATGCTCCATTTGAAATGACGAGAATCGGTACGAGCGTATCCTTTGTAATCTTACCGCAGCAGTACCGAGGTAGTCCCCGAGGCGGTTACTTAATCAATTTTTTATCAGGGGTCGGGAAAATGAGTCGCCAGGCACCGGGCTGTAGGTGGGTAGATTAGGGCTGAGATTCAATTTCTGCCACTAGAGTCTTCGAGTTTCTGCACCGTGCGGGCCACGGCGACCGGACAGCGACCACGCGGCCAGAAACGCCGGCGCGCGTGCGCGAAACGCGCCAGATGGCGCACCAGTGAGCGGAGAAACGTTAAGGTCGCGGCGGCGGCGAGACACGCCTCGAAAAAGGATTCGATTTCACGAAGGTCACGGTGGAAATTCAACTTGAAGTTGCCATTGCCATGTTGTAGAACAGTTAGAGCCAACACACGCTACCTCATGGCTTGTGCCGTTCATTTCCGCCCTCTTTGAGACGGGCAGGGCGATTTCCGGCTGAGAAAGGTAGTACTACTTGCAAGTAGGCAGATGATTCCGGCGGACAGTCTCAGTTTCCGTCATGGTGTACTCCCCTTACCCGACCCGCCTGTTTGCGATATATATAACTATAGCCTCCTTCGCCGGAATTGACTTAACGCTAGCCGCGCGGAAGCCAAACTACTAGCTCGGCGCAGCGAAGGGGGGGGGGAAGCCAGGTCCTGAGCGAGTCTTAATCGATCCGAATTACGTGCTTTTTCGCATGGAGCCTCCGAGAGGGGTCGGTAGCCCCGCCCTAGGTCAGGGGTCTGTACGGAGGTCGATGACGATGAGAGGGAGAGCTCCAAAGTCGTCAAAAACCCGTTTAGTAGGTTTAGCGGCGTGCCGGCTGTAGCTGCATGCGTTCGTCGCGGCGGCTACAACGGTCTTCAAGGATGCTGAAGCACGGTGATGACTTAGTGGCGGCTCTGGGCGCCGTTCGGGCCGATGAAGGCCGATTAGGAGCGAGCCGAATCACATCGTGCGGGTATTTTTTGCAGTCATCGGTCTGCCAAAACGCCAAATCCCGACGACCCCATCCCAAACTTTGTTAGGGGACGGGAATCGACCTGGTTAACCTTCGTTTTAGAAAATCCACCTCACTGGGCTCCGGTTATATTCGCTATGGAGCAATCCTAGTCTGGTGTCCCCCCCCATGTTCAATCTAAACCTTCAAGTTTAGTAAATTTTAAGAATGCCAGTGATGCCAGTAGTCAGAGCCAGTAGCGGGAACTAGAAGTAATGTCGATTAGTTTGGGGGTTCCTAGGCAGGCCGGGCATCGTAGGGGGGGTTCATTTACACGCACTCGGTGCAAAGAATTATGGTGCTTTTTTGGCTCCTGTCCTTGCGGTCTTCTTGTCAGTGACCTTAAGCAGTTCCCAGGAGGGCCTTGCTCACACGTCCGAGAGTTTCTTAATCATGTCCAAGGATTCGATGAAGTCATCAGTATCTAAAGTAAACTCGTACGCCCGAATAGCAGCGGCTACTTGCTGATCACCAAGAAGCACATACTTCTTTAGCCACGCCTTGTGCTTAGGGAGCCCAGGATGTGTTGCTAGGGCGCCAATTGTATCTTGTGGTTGAGCATGGTCTAGGTTTTGCAAAAAGACAAGAAGGTGGGCCCTTGTGTTTGCATCAACAGATTCAAGTCCCAAAATTTCGCCATTATCCCTACGCCTGCGTTGAGGGGGACTTCCATGCATCGAGTTGCTGCCAAATTTGGCACGTCCTTGGGCTATGCTCACGGTATCACCACGGCATTCTGCAATCAACAACTTTATCTCAAGGTCAACCTCCTCCGCCCCCTGGGCTATCTGAGACATAGCACTGTGTCTCAGAGTCACCGATTCGCGCATTTTCCTTATGTTTGTGCTCATTTCTTCAATACGATTTGTTGAGGTCTCATGATGGCCCTTCAAAATAGAAATTTGGCCCTTGAGCTTGGCGACCACCAGCTCCCCCGATGTTTCTGTCATCTTGATGCAGACCATATGCCACTTGCGAAAGCCGTAGTTAATTTCTGAGTTACAGAGACGGGAGATGATTATACCCATTGTCTTACGAGCATGTTTGAAGAGATGGGTTTTTTGTTTCCATTTCTTTACTCCATAGCGCAGTAGCATCGAACAGCACTTGCTTAGAATCTTTACCATGAGGGCTCGTTGCTTTGGGGAAGCATTCTGGATCATCAAGCGTGTGATCTCGCTGACGACTTTCTCAAGTTGCTTTTCCTTTACATTACATAATTCACGGGCAAGACCGATCTCGTAATAGAGGGCCTTAGTCTTTTCTTCTAAGCTCATCTTTGACTTCAGGAATGTTTCATAGTACCATTTCTTCCATCCAATCATAATTCTAGCGTTGGATAGTCGCATCAACATGCGTAATGTTAGTGTATATTTCCGTCGAAAGTCCTCCATGGCGTCTCTCCACACATAAAAAGACTCCCGGGACTTCTGTCCCGCCAGTCTTCCGAATATATTGAGTAGGAGCTGGCGCTGCTTTACGGTTGCATTTTTGAAAGCGGAATCTGCTGCAAGCTGGATCCGCTCATCTATATCCCTTTGAGCCTCCTCAATGCGGCGTCTCAAAGACGCCAGATCTGCCTTCAACGCTTTCGACTTCTCTTGCAGCTGCATTTTTGTGAATTGTGTAGTGTTTCCGTGCCAGGCCTGCCAGGCCATGACTAACTGCATTCGGCACATCCGAGTTATGACCTTCACTAGTAGCTTCTTCCCCGAGTCTGCCGACATAGATGCGAGCTCAACCACCAAGGACTCGCGCTCCTTCCTTGCTTCCTCATGTGCAATCATTAATTGTTCAATCATTGCTTCCGTCTGATCACGCTGTTCCTGCATGCGCAAGCGTACCTGCTCCATTTCCATGGCAGCTGACTCGCTTAACTTTTGGTCCACATGTGGTAGTAGTGAGTTGTTGCCCGTGAATGCTTTTTTGGCTCCTGGAGAGTGTACTTTCGATGCATAATTACTTGCTGGGTAACCCTCGTGCGTCAGCCTAGGCTGTTTGCCACCGTACCACTGGGCCTCTCTTGCATCCAAATCGCGCTTTGCTGCATAAGAGGATTGGCTCATCGCACGAGACCCCGCTAGACGATGCGATGAAGATAGCTCAAACAACGCGAATGCCTCAAAGATATATCTGCAATGATACGTACTAGTCCATCCTGCTAGCCTCAGACCCATGCATCCCACCTCAAAGGTGGACCGGTGACTCTTAATCGGGCCCAGAGGTCGATCCCTAGTTGTAGGTGGCGGCTGGCGCAACCGGCGGCCCGGCCCGGCGCTCATGTCAAGGCCCGGGTTGAGGGGGAGTGCGAGTTGAGGTTGACCGTGACGGCTTTCTTCGTTGACGCAATTCAAATACGCGTCTTGATCTGGTCATCTTCAGCAGGCCCCGGGTTCAACGAATCAACGAGGTGCTTAATCCGCGTGAACCGCCTTGCCCTTGGGTATGTCGTATACTATCGGTCCGGCCCAAGGACCAACTTGAAGCTGCTGATTCAAGTACGACGGCACTGATGTTATAGAATTACACGCTAGCGAAATTGCCTCCAGCGTCGGTAAGGTTCTTGGTCAGAACGAGGGCCGAGGTCAGAGGCCAAGCTATGAGGGTCTCTGCACGTCAGGCGATTATATAATCTCGCAGGGGCGCCCACAAAACGGCATGACTTGGCCGTCCCTTGCTTCCGGGCGCTCGTATGAGCCCGGAATTTTCTCGATCATACTTGGACAAAAGAAGAGTTTGCCAGTGCAGCGGCGACGAAGCACGTCGCAACGCCAGTCTGTGGGCTAAAGCGACTGAGCGATGGTAAACGTGTTGATGGGTTGCGGGGTGGCATCGAAACGACTCCATGACTCGTGTGCGCATGACTCGTGTGCGCATGTCTCGGTACACTTGTATCACACGAACACGAAGAAAAAAAGTCAGGCATTGGCGCGGCCCACAATAACGCCAGGAAGTTCATTCAAGATCCGTAGGGGTTTATAGAGAAGTCCGAGTTGTATCTGTGGTAGAGTCGACTAGAAGTCGCCGCCCTTAGGCCGAATATGAAGCAACATTAGAGCTTGTCGGTAGACCTTGCCAACCTGGGACAACACGTCGGGGCAGTGCCTCCCCATTCGCTATTCAGCCGACCAAAAAAAAATTATGGACCACTGCATTAGGCACGAGACCTGGATGAGAGCGCCAATTTGCTCTTAACAGCAGCTCGCTATTTCGCACTATTTCGCGGAATGTGTGCGTCGATGACTCTCTGACTTTTGATCTGGACGGGAGCATAGTGGAATTAACCGATGATGCGGCACCAAATGACAGCTTGAAACTAATCTATTGCATTAGAATGGCTCGGGTAGTGTTTCTTCATTTTCCATCAGGATGGTCCTAGCTGGATTTGCCATAAGTGCACGTTCTAACTTACGCGCAGTGAGCTTTCGTTTCGAAACAGCATCACATATAGCTCGTTGGTACTCGATTGCTCTAAAGAGTTGTTTGTCGTTAAGCCCAAGACATATCTTAGTCGATGAGGGTTCGTCATCAGCATCATGAAATTCAGCAACCAGGGGATGTCTCAAGCCGTCTATCACAGAACAACGATTACCTCTCTTTGGATTATAACATAAGCACTGACTTAGGAAATTAAGGGCTTCAGCGCTAACATTTGGAAACATTTCTACAAACGACACTGGTCTAACAATTGGAAGCATATCAAGTAGAGTCGAAGCATAAGCAGAATTAACTGACTCTATTTCTTGGATACTGGGCCTGCCAATCAGTTCCAGTATTTTTACGATTTGGCCTGTCGTTGATGCACCCGGAAATACCGGTCGACCCAAAAGCATCTCCGCATAGACGCATCCGACCGCCCACACGTCTATAGCAACCGTGTAGTGCGTACTTCCTAGTAACAGTTCAATTGCCCGATACCACCTAGTCCCTACATAATCTGTAAGTGGAGCTTCTGTAGCGAGTTGGTCTAGATCCAAAGTGCGCGCGAGACTAAAGTCGCAGACCTTTAAGTGGCAGTCGTCATTTAAAAGTAGATTTGATGGCTTTATATCTCGATGCACCACACCCGCGCTGTGAATAAACTTGAGCGCCTTTAGAAGTTGATATACTATATACTTTGTATGAATTGGTGTCAAGATCGCCGCTCGAATGACCGCGTACATGTCAGTTTGCATGTACTCAAATGTAATGTACATATCTTGCCCGTTACCCGCCAGAATCACATGCTGCATATTGATAATGTTGTCGTGGCCAGTTAGCCGATGCAGGTACATTATCTCGCGGTACATTTGCTGTGCATCTCTGACTCGGCTCAGTACATTGAAGCATTTCTTCAAGGCAACAGCTCGCCGGGTACGTTTCTCTATAGCTTTCCATACCATGCCATGTGCACCGTTTCCAATGCGATGACAAAGCTCTAGGCGACGCAAGACATGTTTTCCCACGATTTCATCGGTGTCGGTGCGTTTGTGCATATTAGGATCTAAGCAAGATATACATATTTCAGTTCCAGCAAGCGCAGACACCTTCCAACATCATATTATTGAGCGGTTTGGAAAGCAGAGAGCCAGATTCGCCCATGCTAGCATTTGAGGAAATACCGCAATATGCACTGTCATTCATATTATGTCTCTTTGACTCCTGCTGACAGGCTAAGGTAGACAAAAAAACACTTCCCTCGACATAATTACTTTTAGCGCTAAGTTAGACGTCCAACAGCTTCAAAAAAAAAGCCCAGCAAGAGTAGATTTTGGAAGTCCGAGGGGGTCCGTGGCTACCCATGACTACCTTTACTTCAAATTGAGGTTGGACGCGGGGAGAACTCGAACTTGAAGCTGGGTTACTAGGGCAGAGCAAACCCGTGATGCGTCTTTGAGGGCTGGCCGGTTCGGGTACACGCCGACGGGGTTTATCTCGACTCGCCGACTCGGAGTCCGAGTCGGACCAATCCGAGTCCAAGCCTCGTCCTGCCAGTGGGTTCAAGACATAGTCTTGAAACTGTGGTTTGCCTTCACAACATTCATTTAATATGCTTTGGACTATGTTGTCCGGATTCAGAGTGGTTGGCTCCGAGTCAGACTCGGAAGCTTCAACACCTGACTCAGATTGACTCTGAGCCTGATCAGGCCCATTTGAGTCTGTGCTCATTTTATTAAAATGCTAACAAAGGGCTGGGTTTTCTCTCCCAACGAGTGAAGTGTGGTCACTCGCCAATGTGTCGGATTTCAAAAGGTAATACGGCGAAGTATCTCTTAGGACTCGGACTGTGGGCCCATAACCTGCGAATGAAGCAAGACCAAAGGAGTACGCACCTTTGGGAGTACGGCGGCTGAGATAGTCTGCCGGGGACTCGGCGGGGAGAGCTACCTTAAAATACACTAAGTGGTTTGGTTTACGGACGGTGTTTAATTACGCGTGGCGTGTTGTGTGTGTGTAAGTGTATATAGAAGGGTATAGGATAAGGGGGGGTATTTCACCCTATTTATCGCACTGAGACTCGGACACTCTGAATCACGGCCTGCCAGTGGCCCAGTGCGTCCTTACTTAAGTCAGTAGACTCATGATGTACTCAGCCTACCCGGGCCATGACTGCGGCTAGCCCGGAGCCTGGCGACTCCGAGTCGGACTCGGAGTCCCCGCCGTGACTACGGCCCGGGTGACTAGTACATCATGATTGGTGTAGTCAATTTCCCCTCCTGGGATCCGCCACTCCAATCGACGTTGGAATGTCCTACAGGCTGCCCGGCTACCCAGTCGACATGTTCCAAATGTTTTTGTAGAGTCGTTATTTTTGTCAGTCGTAGTCGCTTTGGTAGCCGTTTGCCGCTTATCAAGCAACCGTCAAACTCCGGCGTCCATGGCAAACCACAAGCAGCCCGCGACCAGCAGATGGGACGAGAAGAAGGAACACCTGTCAGCGAAGACGCGCAATGGGTTTGAGCAGTGGGTGAAGCGCAAGGTGCGTGGGACTTACGCTAGTTAATCCTGTTCTCGTGGATAACCACCCCCGCAGGACACTTTTGAACGCGGATGCCGCCTACTTGATGCGCTAGATGTGTCGCGCTGGGACGATCCGGCCAAGTTTCGTGATGTCATCGTTGCATTGGCGGCAGTTGACCAGAGCCTCCGGACAGAGGCCGGACCGGGGGAAAGTGAGGAAGAGGTAACCCACGGGGGCGACAGGCCGCGGCAGACTTGCGCGCCGCCGCCCCTCGACGGTGTGCGTGGTACGCGGCGGTCAGTATTTGAAGTCTTCCGCCGGCGTGCGACACGGGACGTCACTTTTACTGACGTGACCCTCACCGCAGCCAATGAACGTAGTCTAAGCGATGCTCTGACGCAACAACTAGTCCGTGACGAGGCTGGCCGGCTCGTCATGCCCACGCTACGGTATGCGTGGCCCGCTCAACAGCACAGTGGTACAGTAGCACCGGCTGTAGGACACCTGACGGCCGACCAGCGTGCACAGAATGCCATATTCCTAAGGTATTGTCGGACTATGTGGCGCGAAGCGCAACGCGAGGCGCGAACGCGCCTTGGCCGTGCGCTGGCAGACGCTGGGGCCGTGGATCGTAACCGTGCGGCGGCCGCTGGCCTGCGGGCCCTTGGAATAGGCCAACTCGCAGCCTGGGTCGAGACGGATTCAGAGATCCAGCGGGTGGCGGCACGTGATGCGATGCGCGAGCGCGAGGAGAAGGCTCGTGTCACCCGACTGAGTGGAACTCATCCGCGGCAGGCCCTGTTCCCCCGAGCCTCATGGCCCACTATTTATGTGACGAGTCAACAAATCTAGCAGTGCGAGCGGCAGGCGCATTTTTCCGCTCGCAGGTTACGCATGCTCGATTCGTCAAACGCAAGGATAGAACACGACTCCGAGTACCAGTGACTGAAGCGGCCCAGCCAGCGCCGCCGATTCCGCGCCTGGATCTCTCCCGGGGCGAGAATGGACCGACAAGGCCACGTGTGGAGCGTGTGTCAAGCACAGCGCTCGATCTCGCACGCGGACAGGGTCTAGTGTGGGTTCATGCGCTCGGTCGTGGCGCACCTGGGCGGGACGGCGATCTTGAGCGTTCGCGGCGACAGCTTCTGGCGCGCAACCCGCGTGGAAGTGATCCCAAAACCCAAACCTAGCAGCTTGGCCTTCAAAATGCTGGCACACAACCAGATGATGCCACAAAATGGGAAGGGTTGATTTTGCGATGCCCCACATTCGTCGGTCTCCACTCACAGGCGCGCGGCCACGTGCTCCGGGCAAACTTCGACGCTACACGTGACGCCACCGATGAAGACTTTGACGCAGATCGCTTTGAGGAGATACACGAGAAGTACACCGCCGCGCGACGGCGTGCGGCAAGGGCGCGGCGCATCGATGCGCGACGTGAATTCGAGCGATGGAGCGCGGCTCGGCGAGGGCGTGCTCGCGCGCTCGATTGTCTTAGAGCACTCCAGCCACCAGCGCATATGGCGGCCGAGGCTGGTGCAGCAGCGGCGCTGCGGTACTGGCGCCGTATTGGGGGCCTGCTCAAGGCCGTAGACGGCGGGCTCCTCGGTGACTGGGTGGAATGGTCTCAGCTTGGTGGCAACGATAGCGCCGCAGGTGTAACTCGTGCCAGTGACGTATTTGAGTGGGCGCAGCCGCTCAAAGCACCGGCTTCCCCGGCAAACGCAACCGCAGTATGGTGCGCACTCGCACCTCGTGGCTGTGACGTGTCGCGCCACCCGTCGTGCGGCGGCGTCAGTGCGCTTCGCGCATCGCTTGTTAAGGTGCTTGGGTCAAGTTGTGATCTTGCAAGTGCATTTGAGCGGCTTCGGAAGCGCCTCGCAGCATCGGGCGGCGAGGTGCCGCCGACGGTCACAGCGCGGGACTTACGGCGATGCTGCCACGAAGGTGGCCTTGCATTGTCCCGCGAAGAGGCGAGACAATTGATCGACTGCATAGCTCTGCGTGGACAAGCGACGACTCTTTGGGTTTGGAATAGGTCAAGTGGTAGATTCGTATATATATATTGAAGTCACGCAGGTGTCGACGCGTACAGTGGCTACGGAACAGCGCCGTTTGACGAGATTTCGGCTCTGCTAGCTACGCCTGTTCGTCCAGGTGGCGTCCGGCGTGCCCTACGACGCTTGACGCACTTTGAGGCGACGTGTCCTGAAACGGGCATGCCGAATGCGTGCTGTGCCTGCGTCAAATTTTGTGTGATCTTCGCGCCGAATCTACTGGTCGCGATTGCTAGCAGGCTCCCTCTGGTCTTGTTCAGGCTGCGTTTGCCAAAAGCAAATCAGGCTCTGGTTGCGCGCTCAGGCATCTCGAATGAGCTCGGGATGGAACAACCTGAGGTGCCAGACGAGCCCCGCGCAGGTTCCGCGTCACGGCAAGTCCTGCGCGCGTTCGTGCGGGTCCGTGCGCAGCGGCGTGGATGATTTTGTCTAGCGTCAACCCCCAACCCCCCCTTTCCCCCCCACTCGGTGCAGGTGCGAGGTTGATGTGACGCTCGCGAATGGCGAGGTGCGGCGCCGCTGGACAAATCCGGAGCGGACCGCGCGCATCGAACTGCTCTGCCGCATTGGCATGGTAAGCAAATCGCTGGCTCACCACGACATCGAGACACTTTGTCCGCTTCCACACGATCTACGCTGCGCGCTGCCGCATGATCTTGCTTCCGAGCTCCCCGACAGCTGCAGCATCTCTGCCGCGGCATTATCGGGGGCAAGCGAACCTCGCTCGGACCTCGCCGCATACAGTGCATGGTTTAGCGCCTCGGATGTTCCGCCAGCCTCGTCGCAGGCAGAGGCGTTTGGCGTCTGGGGCGCACCACGGCGCGCGGCGCTTGACGCACTCTTGGCGGTGAGCGACAATGCACGGAAAGAAGCGCGACTGCGCCTGGCTCTTGCGCGCGGCACACCGCCCGCAGCTCCCGACCTCTGGGCGGCAGGACCTGACGAGCTTCGTGCCGAGGGCGCGCCGTCGGACGCGCTGCTGTCACGGCTCGTCCTCCGGTGGCGGCCGGGTGTAAACAATGGGGACGGAGATGAAACAACCGTGCGCTACCGTGCCTTTGCTCGTCCGTGTCGCATCAGATTGGTGGGGTCGCGCAGGTCGTGGGACCGGTTTCGTTTTTCTCGCTTGAGTTCTCGGGAGCACTGGGGTCGCGCGCTCAGCGCGAAAATGCGTTCTCCGAAATCGCTCGCGATCCACCGACCGCACGTGATGACTCTTTTTCGTTTCAGCATGTCGTATCAGGCCTCACACCGGACACGACATATGTGTTTCGCCTCCGCGCATTCAATGGCGTTGGCCCGGGTCCGTACGTGTGGCGGCGATTCTCGACGCCACCCGCGCGACCAATCGCACCGGTCCCGGTCCGCGTGGGCGCGCGAGCGGTCGTGCTGCGGTGGACTGTGCCTGACATGGTTGCGCGTCGTGCTGTCGAGCTCCGACGATCATTTGACGAAGTATCCGCCGGTAGCTTGCATGCATCGCGCGTTGAATGGCTCCGTGTTGTTGCTGCGCACTACGCACCGCTCCTATCATTCCTGCAGGGCGTGACAACAACACGCGGGGCGGCCACACACCTCAGCGGCAGCGGTAGTGCAGGCCACAGTGGCCCTGCGAGGCAATCACTCCTCGACATTCTCGAAAGCTCGGATCACGACATCATCGACTGGGCCTGGCTGTGCGATTGCCTTGGTACCGCGACCTGTCGTGATGGCGAGGAGACGACACAATTTTTGGCAGATGCACTCACGTGCGCCGGCGGACACGCCACAGCCGGCGCAGCGGCTGATGCAGCTGTCGCTCGCCATGTTCAGCGCCTCGCCTCGCCGACGACATACGTGCTTGAGCGCTGCCTTTCAGAATTGCATGGCGAGTGGGAGGAAGTCCTGCGAACACGTTTTGGTGAGGCGACTATTAATGGGCTTGACGCTGGCGCGGCGCACCAGTTTCGGGTACGTGCAGTCAACGCAGCGGGTGCGGCATCGCCGTCTGGCCGCGCAACAGTCATAAACACGCTCCTCAACAGTCCACCTCCGCCACGGCTTGCGCGTGCACATGTGCGCGCTACCACCAATCGACACCCGCGTGCCTCTGCACCACCGTATGGCGATGTTGTTGGTGTGGGGGGCTTTGAGAGGCGCTTCGCAGTATCTTCTACGACAGTGAAACTCGTGTGGCTGGGCGCGACCGATAAGTTGACTGGTGGTCACGGGCTGAACGGTCGTGGCGGCGGCCCTTCGGATCGGATCCTTGCAGAGTGGACTGGTGCGGCTGGCGAGGACGAGGGCGCCGTGAGCCTCACGGCTGTTCTCGCACGCTATTCCCACGGACGTGAAGATGCCACGTTCGACGGCAAGGTACTCCCCGACGTGTTGACGCGACTAGGTGCGCATCGGACGCACGACGCTGAGGACACCGCGCTGCGCGCCGCCTGGGACGAACTTCGTGACGCCGCGCGAGATGTAGTGCGCACGGCGCACTTTGCGGCCTGGTGGAACGCGGATGTGGTCACCCACATCCTTCAACGCGATCAAGGCGTACCCGCAGGGCGCAGTGGTGGCGGCCCGTCGCTCGGAACCGTGACAACGTACCGTGGCAGCGGCCGCGGCACTGAGGCACGTCTACTGCGCGGGACTCGACGTCTTCCCCGTACCCAACACAAAATTCAATTACTTGAGCTGGATTGAGCCCCCTTCTTCCGTCCCAAATACACAGACAGCTCAGCTGGGCCAAGCTTCCCGGGACTGGCGTTAGACGCAATCTGCGCTGCAACAGGCAACGCAAGGTCCCAAGCGAGAAATTTTGGTTTTATGCGCGCAGGTTCATGGCCTCGAGCCAAACACGCGCTACAAGTTTACGCTTCGGCTTGTCTCGCCGCGGTCACATTCGCGCCTTTCCCCCCCACTGGAGGTCTGGACCGCCCCTGCTCCACCATCGTCCCCAATCATCGTTCGAGATGAAACAAAAGCCATTGTCCTCAACTGGCGCGCTGGGCCTGGCGGTGCTACCAAATATGTACTCGAGAGCCGTCTCGTCAACTCACGAGACGATGGTACGGCGGCACAGGCGCCAACTCCTACGGTCAGGCATCTGGCAGCACCCGTGCGAGCGCACGTGAGGCATCGAACGAACGCAACGGCGGCGTCGTACGACTGGAAGGTTTCGTACGAGGGGCATGAGACAACTGTCCGCGTCTGCGGGCTCCAGCCTCGTTCCACCTACCGCTTTCGTGTTCGTGCCCTCAATGATGCTGGTCATGGTGGCCCGCCAAGCGCACTCACGCAAGCGTCCACTGCTTCCGAGCCACAAATGCTCGTCCCTCGCCGCGCAGCGGAGCAGTTCTCTGTGCGTGCAGCCGGTGACATTGTTGTTGGCGATACAATCCTCTTCACGGAGCGCTTACTCGTCGATCGCGGCGGAAATGGAGCGCTTCTTGGCGAGCCGGCACGCGGTGCTGCCCGCCCTCTCGCGTCAAACGCCAATCGCGGCAATTGTCGGTCCAGGAATGCGACTGGCCCACAGCACGTCGGCTCCAAAGTGTAAATCAAATTTCACGGCGCATTTAAAACTGGGCAAACTCCATGCCATTGCAGCACCCGACTCACTGGTTGATTCCTACACAGGTGGGCGACCGCACAGTTGCTGCGCACGTTGTCGCGGAGGCCCACTATACCAAAAAGGGGGTTCGCGAGCTACGTCTGGAAATCGTCTGGTGCACAGTGTCGTCGCACGACGCTGCCCCGTACGTGCTGCGACCAGGTGATGTCACGCAGCGTGATGCCGCGCATGTTATTCAGTTTCAGGCCTTTCGTCAACCGTGGGTCGACGAGCACAAGAGACTGCCATAGTTTGCCACTTGGAAGCCTGCTTCGAGTTGATTCCAAAATCCCCCCCCCCGGGCCCCCACTTGAATAAGAATTTGAATCCAGGAAGGGCGGACACCAAACCCTAAATTTGCTGTAACTCTAGACCTCCGAGTCTTGTATCTCCTCTAGTACACTCCGAGTCCCGGCTTCAAGTTACTATCATGATACTCTAGTACTAGTACTATTAGTTCGACTTGGACTAGTAAAAAGTCTAGTAAAACCTAGGTTGCCAGTGCAAATTACCCGTTATTTGCCTGTGAATCACCCCCCTGGTCACCCACTGGCAGGAACTTGAAGAGTAAAACTTTTCAACTTGAACTACTAGTCACTACGGTAGGCCCGGCGGGCGTCTTATCATGGGGCAACTGGTAGAAAACTTGGTGGGAATATATACTACATCACACAAACCCGGTAAAAATCATCATCGCCGCCCGGCAGCGCTCGACGTGTACGTGTCAACGCCGTCACTAGTCCCAGCTGCGGTGCGATGTCCAATCTCCATGGCCATGAATTCCTCCCAGGCACCTGCATGATATGTTGTCACTGGTCTTCTTGAGAGTCACACGGTCAGGTACCTTTGTGTGGAGTGTGAAGAGGACCGGGCCACTTGAGCCACGATAATCCTCCACGACGCGAGCCTCGGCTATGCGCGCCGTCCATAGATAACAGAAAGCTCGCCAAACAAGGCTGGTGCAGCGAGGGTCCGCTTGTGATCACCATCGACGAAGAACGCCCACCGCACCAGACGTCAGGACATAGAGCTTGCTGATGTCTGCACTTCCTTGTTGGACAAAAACACTACCTGTTGTTATATTGCCCTGCCCGCGGGGCTGCTGCAGTGCATAATCCTTTGCCGCAACCGTCAGCGTTGGCAGACCGAACTTCCGCGTGATCGTGTTGAAAAGCTCAGCTGCCGCCAGGACGCAGTGGGGGGCGTCAAGGTTGATCTGTCAACTCCGCGCATGTAGGCTTTTTGCTCAATGACAGTCGCCCCTCGACTTCCGCAGTAAGTCCCGTCGAGTAGACGTTGTCATGCATGATGATGCGTGCGGCCGCCCCGGCGACCGAATCGAACGTGGCTTGCCAGTCGAAAACTGACAGAACCTTTTATTCCTTTTTCGCGACCGGTACCCCGCAACATTTGAATGGATCTGCGGCAGGACCCCGGCCGCCGTCGATCGCTTAACAGATGCCAAAGGCGCTGATACTGTCTAACATACGCCGAGACCACCAACACTATCTAGACCAGCATACTCCGCTCCTACAAGGATAAAGTACCGTACTGCAGTATAGACACCCCCAACCCCCCCCCGTGGGTATGATACTCCATACATTTACGTCTAAGTGACCCAGCGGAAATCAATGGAATCCTTCGCTATCCTTCCACGGTGTACAGCTATATGTAATTACGCAAGCTTCTCCGTTTATAATATACAATCAGCCTTGTGAAAAAAGATGTGGGGAAATTCGACGATCACTACCACTCCATTCAAGGAACAATTTAATCGGTAAGCTGGCTTCTAAATAATGTTATGCACTGCCTAGATTTATTCCGGAAGGAAAGTTGAAGCACCCTGGCCGCTGGAAAAAAAAACAGTACCGCTTAGGACGTTACTCAGGTGGTGGATATTGGTCTTGCTGTGGAAGTTCAGATAAGTTAGCTACTCCATGCGACCCCATAATGCAGGAACGTTGGAAACTGTTCCAGATAGCGGCTGATTCTTCGATGACAAAAAGTGTTGTCAGACGAGCACTGGTCAGCACAATTGAAATCCCTTGCAAAAATCCATATCCCTAGGCTGGCAGAGTAAGATCGAAATGGCACAGGAATTTGACAGTGAAGCGACATGATCACTGTGTCAGAGTTAACATAGGACTCGTTTCGGCGTACCCAATGGTGCGTACCCAAATCTGAGATGGCTCTGGTGGGCATCACTACAATTTCTACATTAGGGGCATACGTTTGGTACTACGCATCACACATGCACCATTCATAATGTAAGTCGGCCTTGTATTACCGTCAAATTGGTATCATCCGTCCCCATCTAGGTGCCAATGCTCGTCAAATCTCTCAGAAATGCAGATCACCAGCGGGCTGTGAACGAAAGTCTCCGTGCTGCGTGTGCACTTTGTGGCACGGAAGTAGGCTGCATCGCACTTGTAAGGCACGGCATGCTTGAAGTTGTCCAGCATTTTATTATGCAGCTAATGGAAAACATGAACAGATCAACAACTGTGTTCAACGCAGCAGACGACCATGTTCATCATCCATCTGAACTTCTACAAGAAGCCCAAATGCTGTGTGCAGGGATTTTGGCTGCGCTGGCTAAATGTGATGCCACACGAGACTGCCTTTCAGCCAGGCCCAAGACTGCACTTGCAGTATTTGGTGCTTTACTGTCATCTCGCAGCGGCGTCTACGTGCAGTCTAGTCCGCCTTGAAATGTTTTGCATCACAGGAATTCAGGGCGGCATACGTCCTACCGCTGCAACCTTTTGACTTCCCTTGTTGCAGCAACTACCTCATCTGCATCCCAGCACGCCCTGCTCTTTTTTTGTCACCGAGGTGACTCAGACGCACCAACAAAAGGGCTCAAACATAAGCCCCACCCAATGTCTTATCACACAATCGTTGAAAATATTTGGCTGGGCATGTCGTACCTGGGAGAAGCCGAGAACGTTGAACCTGGGCCAGCCACGAGCCCAATACCCGGCTTGGATAGACAACAGATCCAGTTTGCCTTTGTTCTCCTCCAGATGGCCTGCCGAATCCTCGAGCAACTAAGTTCGTACGATAGCTCAGCCGGTACCACGCTACGCGATGCTGGAGTGGCTGAGACATGTTTTAGCTTAATTGCTGCCATCCAAAACTACACTGCTCGAAGAAGCGATGAGGTTGAGCTGGGCATAAATGCCCTCGCAGCGGCAGTTGCGATGCTACAGCAAGTAACTGTTGTTTTGGGAGATATTCACGCCAGCTTAGCCTCATCACATGCCCTGCCCATTATTTACGGTGTCTTACGATCCCAACTCTCTCAAACAAGTATCCAACAGAATGGCATTCAGCTTGTTCACACTCTTGTGCACACCAGACAGGGAGCCCGGGAGCTAGATGGGATTCCTGGGGCGTGGCTGTGGCTCGGTAATTTCAAGTCTGGTATGACAAAGAAGGGAGAATCATGCCTTTGGCGCTGCAAAACTGAGATGAAATTCAAAGAAGAACGTCAAGGCTGGAGTGCCCCAAGATTAGCTACCTTCCTCCATCTCCATGGTCTCAAAGGAGCCTCATGTGACCAACTCCATCGCAATGCCCGAGAACTTTACACTTTGGCCCTTTTGCCATTCGAGGATGAGTCTACTGAATCATGGCAGAGCCGACTGCTTGCTTTTGAAGAGCGAAACAAGACAAAGCTCCTTGCTTCAATCGTCGGGCGTGGGCATCTACTTTGAATATACGTACCGGCTGGCGTCTACCCAAGTCCAGGTGTCGGTGTAAGAAGCAAGACAGCTGAATGCACAGGAGTTGTGTACGACACTAAATTAGCATCGGGCAGCTCATATAACCTCGTTACTGACAAATTACTGTACATTGCCCAACTGACGGGGAAATTAAAGTTCGGCGCCTTCCACAGGCAAATCTATATTCCACCAGTACGGGCCCAACAAGAGAACTTGAAGTTGACAATGGAGTTGGGTGCAGGAACGTCCTGGGCCCGGGCGGCTCTCATGCGGTGGGCGTTTGTTCATCATAACCAGCACTGAGCTCCACCGGTCCATCCTCCCAGGGCCTTCCCTGGGGCGCGGAAGGGGGCTCTGTGACTTGGCCTTGTTGGTGGCTGCGAATTGTGAGCACGTTCTAGGTTGCACATACCACACTTCCCTAGGTTGGCATTTACCTGAGGGGTTATTAACCCGACGCCGCCCGGGGTTAATAACCCGGGTAATTGCCGGTTAGTACGGGTTATTTACCTCAGGATCTTATAGAGGGGTAGGGGAGGGGGCCTCACTGGCCACTGCCAGTGGCGCGGGCCTGGGCCGCGCCGGGCCACATGACTCGGTACTTGCCTTGGCGCACCTGTACGTATCCAAAAGCTCAACGGGCTGCTTGCGCCCGTCCGCTCGCCCGGAGGGGTCTTTCGCTACTTATAAGTAATCGCACTAAACGGGTAGTCGAAAACCCGTCGGGTTATTTACCGGAATTTTACCCCAGATCCCCTTCGAGGAGTGATAATGGGTAAATTGCCGGTTATTAACCGGTTAATGCCAACCTAGACACTTCCCCACTGGCGAGGCCGGACATAGGTTATTCTTACTTCTTTGGAGCAACCGTGACATCCTGCCTTCCCTGGGCTCTAATTAATATTAGGATGAATTAGCCTGCGACGCTTAGGAATTCGAGACCGCAAAGACCGCGGAGGCCTCAGGCTCGAAATTTATACTAGTCCGTGCCAGTGCTGAGCCTCGCCCTGTAAGCGGTATTTATTGATGATATCGCGCCCCGCCTCGGGCGTTACCGTCTGTTGCGAAGTCATCCGTTGTCTTCTATGCGGACGACATTTGACTCACCGCGGATTCCGCAGCCCATCTGCTCTTGAAGAATTGGACGTCTGCCAGAAGCCTGCGGATCAGTTCAGCTTCCGATTGAGATTTAGCATTGAACCAAAATATAAATAATAAGTATGCGTATTCATTTTATGACACTGTTGCAGCTCGATCGTTTTATGTTTTGTGCCTCTGTTGCAACTCCCGTGCGACTCATTTTTCTAGTATCGTTTTCTTATTAATATTATGGCTATATATTCTAAGCGCGCTTGGGTATCCTGGGTGAGCAGAGGGAGGGCTCCTCGGAGCTTCTGTTCTTACTTAGTTCTCCCTTTTTTTATTTATCACACTCCTTCACCGCCCAGTTTTCAACGGGCTCGCCGTGCGTGCAGTGGACAGCCACCAAGCGCGCGTGGAGGTCATGGGCACTCGTCTGCGTGGCGGTCATGCTTAAGGCGCGTGCGCCGAAAGGTAGCAACCTCGCGGCAGTCTGCGAGTGTCCCGCTAGCTGCTACACCCCGCTAGCTGCTAGAGGAGCTCCAAATAAATAAATCGGCGCACTTCAAGCAGTCCACGTGAGGGGTATTGAAGGCAAGAGCTGCACGCAGTGAAGTCTGCTGCGCGCTCCGGTACTCAAATAGGTCCAAAAATAGTACGGTCCTAAAAGCTCTAGGTCGACATCGTGCGGGCGCTGTCATTTCAACGTCCGTTGGTCCTGACGGTCGTTTTTGGTCCAGCGGCGTCTAAGTGGCCCGCCACGACATCAACGAATGCTGTTCCGACCGCCGCGGGTTGACTTGTAGCAACAAAGGACCTCAAGTTGAAGTAAGGTAGTTTTAGACAGCACCGGACCCCCCGTCACTCCTATTTCTGCTCGGTCGTTCTATTGGTGGTTCTTCCGAAAAATCTTTTACCTTCTATCTGGGCAATGAAGTAGATCGAGTGGGAGGAGGAAGTAGGTGGGTTGGGATCTAGCGATGCGCTTAAGATCACCAGCGGCGGGCACTCACGAGTTGTTTCGGAGACTAGAATCGAGGGGGCAATTTTGGCTTATACGCAAGTTCTCTGTGAAAAGTCAGAAAGAACGCGGACGATGGCGAGATAAACCCAGAAAATCCAATTAACTAGACAGAGGGCTACTGGGAATTATGCTGTTTCCGGCCCTGCCACCATTTATATTGTTTACTGGTCGCCAATCTTTCCCCAGCGCGGTAGAGTTACGCCATCGATGTAGGGATGCCGTGGCGCGTTGGGGGCGCGCGATACGCATGCACATGGGTAAAGGAGTAAGATACTTGGGGCCCGCCCGACGAATAAGAAATGTGAAATTGACCCATCATCTATGAGTCCTAATTAAGAGGAATACCCGGCGAATGTTAATGCCAGTTGGTACTTATATATAGCCGAAAAGCCATTGCACGGGCAAGGAGCGTGATCAACGACCTGGCAAAGACACGGGAAACGTTGTGCGCAAAAGCGTGCTTCTTTATTCGCCGGGCACGAGAGCGGATCCCTGCAGAGATTTTATTTATTTTTTTATTAAGTCATTAACAGCTAGTCTCAAAGTCTATCCCAAGGTAAGAGGAAGTTTTTGCGGTCGTGGAAGAACGGGTGGAATTGGAATTTTTACCCGGCGGTCGCGATTCCATCGCGGCGACATGGGTTAACTAGTTAACTAGGGTGACTCCATGAGCGGACTTGTGATGTAACTTACTCATCTGAAGAGGGTTAATCGACCCTCTGATTGTCGCCGACACGTTCTAGCATTTTGAAAGCTGATACCAACCCAAAATTTACCGCCCACCATATTTTTCTTTAACTCACTTACCCTTTAGGATATCTCTATCAGCCTCATACTACCGTGAAAAGTATGAGTTTGAATTTTCAGCGTAACGAGCCTAGGCCCCGCCCTTGCCGTAATTTTTTTTCTTCTAAGATTCGGACGCATTACTCCATGAGTCCTAATTAAGATAATTTATATTGAATAGTCGACGTTGGTATTTAATTTTGGCGCAATGGCGTACGTAAAGCCACGCGCCGACCAAATGGCGGGAAATTTTTGCTGAGGCGCAGGTTGCGCATGCTAAAATAATGGGCTGTGCAAGTTTGGTACCTGGTAATGCGGGCAGCCTCGCGCCAAGAAAGCAGCTGCGACGCGGTGCGATCACTGCGAAGTTCATCAGTGCGAAAAACGTCCGAGATAAAAAACCCAACGTCCGAGCAAAAACCCGCCTAGAGCTAAGGGTGATTTTGCCGTCCGTTGGGTTTGACGTCGGCTTTGCTGTGCTGCCTGCCTTGCGGGCCGCTATTCGCCAAGGCAGGGTGGCGTGGGGGCTCCTTATGGTGTCGTCGGGTGCCATGCAAACCGGGCTGCCAAGTGTCAATTATCGGTCACGGGGACTGATCATACCCTCGGCTGCCCTCGCGTAACTTGGATTTGGTTGTTTCGGTGCTTTTTTTAGTCGACTGCGAGACGGTCCCGCCCGAGACACATAATACGAAAGTCTCTCCAGCTTCTCGAAGGCGGCCGCAGTGTCCGAGGGTACCCCGCGCATGTGTCCGACCCATTGTCGTCTTTCGGACATGCCGCCTGGCGGTTTCTGAAGGTCGCGCCCGCGGGGCGGTACGCCGCGCATGATCTCAGCGACGGAATTGGTGCAGATAGCTGCCCCTGCCATTTCCACTGGCTTCAGTACCTTTTCGGGCAGCCTCGGCTCAGCGAAAACTTTTCGCGGGGAGCCTCGCGCGGCCCGCTAAGGGCGCCTCGAAGAGCCGAACTTCAGGCCAGCTTTTCTCGGCCGCATCGCGTGTGCGACTGCCACGGCCAACGCGGCTGTGTAGCCCTGATTGTGGGCTTTCCAGCACACCAACCCGTGGCACTCGCACACGCGATGGCGCCGAGCTAGCCGGATGTAAATAAAGCCCCCACTGCCGCAGCCCCCAGCCCGCTAATCGCCCTGGGACGTATAAATTGAACCATAATTACGGAAAAAAATATTTCCTAGCGTTCCATATCTATATAGGGCTCAAAGGGAATTTCCGGCTTCTGTCTAGGCCGACCCCATTCTAGAATTTCTATAGACCGAGCGAGCCTTGTCGGCCTAGGCACAAGCCGGAAATTCCCTTAGAGCCCTATATAGATATGGAACGCTAGGAAATAATTTTTCCGTAATTATGGTTCAATTTATACGTCTCAGGGGCGATTTTTGGTTTGGGGTTCGGGTTTTATCGCAGTGGTCGCACCGCGTCGCAGCTGCTTGCTCTGCGCGAGGCTGCCCGCATGGTACCAAATTGCGCACAGCCCATTATTTTAGCATACGGAACCTGCGCCTCAGCAAAAATTTCCCGCCATTCGGCCGGCGCGTGGCTGTACGCACACATTGCGCAAAATCAAATCAACGTCGATAATTGCGCTTACCCCCCTATAAAATTCGAAGTCTCCACGCAGTATTAGGATTCGCAGGGTAATTCATCTTAATTAGGACTCGTGAAGGATGGGTCAATTTCTTATTCGAAAAAAATTTACGGCAAGGGGCGGTGCCTAGAATGGGGCTAAGTACTTCGCGACCGCGTCTCGCCTATAGAGTGGGGAGGCAAAAAAGTGACCCCCTCCCTCTACTACCCCTCCCCACCAAAACTCGCAGTTATCAAAGGCTAAAACTCGCAGTCCCGGGAAGTAGACACGCATTTGCGTGTGGCCACTTCCCTTTTGCAACTACGCGATCGCATTCCAGGTTGAAACAATGCGCGGTGCCCAATCACCTCGCCCTTTTCTCTGGCAAGATTAACCACTCTACAGCAGGCAAGTTTCCCAGGCGCATTAATTAATACTATCAAATGATAGTTTCCTGTGGTCAAATTAGCACGAGTGTGCTTAATTACGGCGCTGGACAGCTGTTATCCGATCGCCGAGTGAAAGCGCAATGCCCTGGGTTTTTGAACGGATGCGAATGTAGCCACTCAGTTTTCCATCGGCATCTTCTTTTTTTTCGACAGATACATTGACAAGAGCATCTTCTCCAAAAATGGATTTCGCATAGAGGTTCGCGGCTAAAAAAGATGAAGTGCCGCCCAAGGCAGATTGCGGAGTCAGACAGCGCATATTTGTCTCAGATATAATATGTTCTAAAAATGTTCCAAGTTCACTGATCGCTGTCGCAATAGCTACTTTGTTTTCCCACTCAAATTCAGCCCACATTGCACGGAATGTTTCGTCAGTGCAAAGAGCAGGTCGTATGTAATCCATTATATCCAAGTGAATACTATTTAAGTTGATAATACTTTTTTCTGCATTCGACGAGTTTTCGTATACAATGGTGCCAAATATGTGGCCGGTTTCCGTTGAAGAAACCTTGATATTGGCACTGATTGATCGTTGATCAAGAGGGCCGATTGTTAGAGAAAGTGGTCTTTCAACAAGTTTCAAGTCGCCCATTGTAGCCAATTCGACCGTCAGATTTGTAAGTGTAGCGGCTGTTCGGTTTATGATGAGAATTTCAAGAAGGATATCATAGTCATGTACTGTGACGTACGCCTCTGCGTAGACTGGATCTGCGAAGCCTGTAAGTTGGTAAACGTGACTAAGCCGCGTTCCTGTGCCATCACTATTTTCAAATGAACCAGTTGCCCGTAGTAAATCGTCCCCATCACACAAGTCCAAATCACCACTCGCCGATGTCACCTGACGCAACTGTCGCCAAGAAATCAAATCATCTACTTGTGCCAAGGCGGGGGTTGACAAATTCTTTGAACTTGGCTCAACCACGAGCGTAGAATTTGATGCATGACGGAGATATTGGGAGAAAGATATCTTGCTGTCACTGAGATATGCCTCGACAGTTGCAGCTTGTATTTCTGTGTCTAGTATGAGTCTCGCGAATAGAGCCAAGCGCTCAATGCAATCAGCAGATGCGCCCGAAAAAATAGGAGAGGTAGAATTCACAGATTTGCAGGGCGAGTATTGCTTCTCTGATGTCGAGCGTTCAATGAGGTCTGCTACTCCACAGCAGACAGCCAGCATTACTAGCTGACGCTGCTTGGTTAAAGTCGAGTTCGTTCCATATAGTGCTCGTGATTTAAGTACGATCTTTGTCAACGAACTTACCGCCACAGTGCCTAAGAAACTATCTCCATTCGAAACAAGGGCCCTCAGAGGAGAAATGTTCGTCTTGTCACCGTACGCTTGTGATTCCATAGCCCCTGCTTGTGAAGCGTATGTTCCATCAGCTAGGACGACCGACCTTGAGTTTTCTGATATGCGTCCAGGATTGGTGTTGGCTGCATCTGTCACTTGGCAACACACAAAAGGTGGGTTGCCCATAGCATTAGCAATTTCGTCAAATCCTAACTTAAGCAATTCCTCGCCTTCTGCATATTCTCCAATTATCCACAAAGAGACAGAGAGGACAGGTGACGACCTTATTTCACACAATGTATTCACCAGTTTCTTTAACAGTCCAGAACGAAGTGGAGCATTTTGCTCCATGTTTGCCCTAACAAATACAATTACATCCATAGCACCGTCAACGCCAAGAAAATCCATGAGAACATGCACTACAGATCCAGCAATTTCGGGATATTTCAAGGAACACGTATGAATCGCTTGGATAAGCATCGTTCGGTACTCTGAACAATTTTCTAGATCAGAATCACGGGTTCGGACGACTTCGCGCTTCAGTACACCAACAACTTCCTCGATGTTACGTGGTGACACTAGATCGATAGCAATTTCAAGAGTTCTCTTGCAAATGTCTACATTTGGTGATGAGAGGGCTCTCAGCATGTCCATTAGTACTTCTGTCAAAACTCGCGACTGCCGCTGCTTCATTTCGGCTAGTCGCTCCAAGACAATGAGCTTCACATTATTGTCAGACTGCGATGAAAGCAAGGCAGTGTATGTTGCTGCCGCTGCACGTACCGCAGTAGGCGCTGATGATAGGCTCACGAGAGTCCATGCTGCTTCGTAGCTGACCGCTGCCGATTGGGAACCGAGTAACTGGAACAAAAATCGGACAAATCGTGATTTTTGCCGCGGATCGCGTCGACAGACCTTTCGGGTTAGTTCAAGGACAAGTAGAGCAAACCCGTCGCCAAAGTCGTCTAGTCCATCAGCATGGGCTGCTAGGAACTCAATTGCTACCTCTTCAGCCTCATTGAACAACATGAGGAAGGCATTTCGCCTCGAGCCAACTTCAGTCTCTGCCCTGATGAAGTCGTTCATTAGGTCTGCGCCATCCGGCACCAAGGCTGACCCATGGTGCTTGTGAATGTGGTATATTGCAAGTGCGGCATTTTTGCGGACATACGAGTGCCGATGATTCAAACAAGCTTTGATTGACGGAACAAGCGGTTCGATAATTTCGGGTTCTCTCAGCTTACACAAAAAACGAAGCATGGAGCCTCGGACATATTCGTTTGAATGATTTAGGTCGTTTCGTAGTGCATTACATACCTATCATCTGTATATAAGCAATAGAGCAACTCCACAAGCATTACCAGTATCATCTCAGGGAGCAACTTTTTTTCGGAATCGTACTTTGGAACAATCTCCCAAAATAGCATTAGTAATTTCTTGAACTCGTGGTGTTCAGTGTTGATGCAGAACCGTATCACCGTCATTAGTATTCGAGGGATAGGTTCTCCTCCGAGCATCATCAAAATTGCAGACTTTAATGCCTTAACTTTCATCTGCACAACGCGTCATGACAAGCCCGAGCTACCCACGTACCTTGTCATTTGAGTCCTCTAGCTGTTTTAGTATTTCCTCTTGACTAACTAGATTTTGCTTATCAGTATTCAGGAGAACTAAATAAGGAGTCAGTCACGGAACTATGAATGACCACGACACAAGTGCACCTGTACAGTTATCTGAGACCGACGCCATTACGCTCGCTTTACGACCCTACACTCGTCCTGTTAGACTTAGGCAGCACGAGCTAGTGGCGGTCGTCGCGGACTCGGGGCTGTCTCTGAGACCGCATCCGGGCGGTGGGCCCCGAGAACCTAAATCCAGGGCGGGTCCGGACTCGCGGCTTGCCCGAGATCTAGCAAAAACGGCGAGACGCTGCGAGACCGTGACTGTGCTAGTGACGGTCGAGCCGCAGACCAGGCGGGGTCGGCTAGCGAGTACCTGAGACCGGGCGATAGGCGGGCCCAAAGCGCAGGGCGGTCCCGGGCCGCCGGTAGCCGCCAAGATCCGTCCCTGTGGCGCGCTCTCAATGACTACTTCTTGGCCTGGTACCGTGGACCGCCGTGGCTACTTCTTGGTCCCACTCGACCTACTTGCCGGCTATTTTAGACATCCATAAGCGTAAGGAAGACGCCAGCAGAAGTAGGAGTGAGTTTGAGGA
>JACLAA010006985.1_pt1 | contig 34105 bp, 24 predicted proteins | sample 8027891 | NCBI WGS metagenome assembly JACLAA01 (sample SAMN15724900, study PRJNA655200) | protist metagenome | isolation source: fluorescence activated cell sorting (FACS) single amplified genomes of... | place: Spain: Blaines Bay Microbial Observatory, Mediterranean Sea | collected 2016-01-19 | reverse complement strand
ACTCGAATTTCTTATTGAGCGCAAGTATGATCAATTCAACACATATGCGTGTCAGTGTGCGGCCAAGTACGGCCACTTAGACTGTTTGAAGTACTTACACGAAACCGCCAAAGCGCCGTGGAGCCCTTGGGCCGTTCGAGACGCGCACGAGAAAAACCAAACCGAGTGTTTACAATACCTCCTCGACAACAACTGTCCTCTCCCAGAAGGCTGGTCTTACGAAGGAGGAATAGTACACACTACCGATTCCGACGACGACGATGATGATGTTACCGACGATGATGACGATTCATCGTCCTTATCGTCGTAACACACCAACGTGGTAACGAACGGCGCGCGAAAAACAAAAACTTGTAATACTACTGCATGTATAAGAGACACATTTGAAATAACACACCACCGCACCATCGTTGTTCGCGTCGACATAAATCGGCAAAACACGGCGCCAAGCAACAAAAAAAAGAGGAATGCTTTTGGCGAGAATTGAACTCGCGATCTCCCGCTTACTAAGCGGGCGCCTTAACCACTTGGCCACAAAAGCGAATTTGCGATCTCAAAGCCAAAAATAAGAAATAAATACATCGTCAAACCTTAAATACAAAGGTCTGTTTTAGACCACACGCGAGCGCGTTTTGGACGCCTCGATGCCATCGAGGAGTGAGAACACGTGGCAAAGTTTCATTCCGTGCCTTTACTCTCGCTCTTTCGTGGCGTTCTCTGATCGTATGCGCGTATTCATCATCGCGCATAAAATGGCCACATTTTTATCCAACACGTTTCCTTCTTCACAAATGAACGCGCAAGAAGACGCAAAGTCACCACCATCGCGCGGAGGACCAGAAAAAGAGGACAAGGCCAATACGAATAACCACTACGAAACCTTACTCGTCTCCACGTTCGCTTCGGACGAGGAGATTCGCAGAGCGTATTTAAAGTTAGCTTTAAGATGCCACCCCGATAAATTCGGACGACGGCGCCAACAACAAGAAGAAGAAGAAGACAAAGAAGAAGACGCGAACAAAGAACGGTTTCAGCAAATCTCCGAAGCGTACGGAGTGCTCTCAAACCCGGAGTTACGACGGCGATACGACGACGAAGGCCACGCGGGGTTTTTCTCCGCAGCAGCAGCAACAGATTCGTCTTCTGAGAAAGAGTACGAGCACTATTTGCGAAGGTTTCGAGAGCTCGTCGTGTTGACGCCGCAAGGCTTAGATTTAGAGTTTTGAAGAAGAACGAACGTTTACGAGGACGATGAGTTCAAACGAAGTGTCAATTCACGAGCTGAACTCGAAACTCCGGACGATTGATACCAACGCGAAGAAACTGAAAACGGAATACGACGCCGTCGCGAAGAGGAGAGGGAGAGAGATGTTGACCGAGTACTCGAACGCGTATTTGAGGATGGAAAATACGAATAATTACAGCGGCGTTGCATCGACGTCGTCGTCGCCGCCGTTCTCTTTATTAGTATTCCCCACGGAGGAGGAAAACAAAGCCTACTCGCGAGCGGCGGCGCTGAAACGCGAAACCGCCGTCCTCGCCTGGCGCGCGAAGCTCGAACGCGATTTGAGACCAAAAATAGAGCGCGTGCGAGAAAAATTCGCGGATTTGCTCGAGGAATTACACGCGACCGTCCCAAATGCGCTCCCAAAAAACGCCTGCTTCTCCGAAAACTTCAAGCAAATTCAAACGAATTTTCTCGAGCGACACGTCGCCGAACTCGACCGCAAGCTCTCCTCGCTCGAATTCGTTCTCGAAAAGACGAATTTTACCGCCTTGGCGGAAAACGGCCGACGACGAACTCATAACAATAACACTAACGAGAACAATAGTAAAAACGACTGCAGAAACGTCCTGCTGGTTGCCATAGCCGCCTGGTTTCTAGAACCAAAGTTGCCTTAAAATATATATAATACAAATACTTTAGAAGACAATAGAGATAATAAAAGCACGTCTCCCCAAAAACGCAGCTCTAATCACACACCTCCTCAAAAAGGCGCATTTATGCGTATTTTAAGTCGTCAACAATCACAAAAGAAAAACACCACCTTTTTTGCTTAAAACTGTGGTCGACAACAAAGTCTCCATCTCTCTTTATTCGTCCTTTCGTCAATAAGAATATGAGTCAACATGTGCAGTCAAATTTAATTATCGAGTCAGCAAAAAATCTCAAAAAAAAAAAAATCTTCAAAAAGAAGAGAACAAAAGAGATAACAGAAGGACGACACACGCCATTTCACGCGCGCTTCTACTCGTTCTTTAGTACATATAAAGCACAAAACGACGAATCGCAAATCCTTTGAAACGCGAAAAGAGCGATAGTATTCGTTCGGGAGAGTGTACGCGGCACATCTCTTCTGAAAAGCGAGCGCGCGCATTCGTGAGGTTTCATTTTAAACGAATAGATACGAAAACGTTTTTTGTTCTCCCCGGGAAAGGAATATCCTCAGGAATATCTAAAAGTAATATTAAGAAGACCAAGGATGACGGCGTGGAAACCGTCTCTCTCTTACGACGACGACGCGAAAAAGAAGAAGGCGTTTAAAAGAGACGAGGACTCTTTCTTCAACTCGAAAAGAGGAGGCAACAAGAGAGACTTTGTGGTGAAAGACGACGCGCAATACTTCGAGGATTTGCTCTTCGGAGAAGAATGCACTGACGAGGAGGAGGAAAAACCGCCGCCGGTGCCGCCGAAGCGAAGGGAACATCATCATCGAGACGAAAGGTTCAAGTCCAGGAGGAGCCAGACGACGACGCCGGAATTACCACACGAAGAAGAACAACAAAAACAAAAACAGGAATTTGAAAACGAAGAGTACGAAGAGATGAAAGACGTGAACGCGATACGACGCCTGACGAGGCCGGAAACCGAGGTCGAACGCGAGGTGTTGGAGATCGCGAGGACGAGTTTTCAGAGGATATCTTCTATAAACAACAACAAGAACAAAAAAAAAGATGCTGCCTCCGCGCAGAACATCAACAACAACGAAAAGACAATAGCAACACCGACTCTCCACCAAATAACTCGAAGAGAATCGGAAGACGAGGAACGAGAGCGAGAAAAATGCTTCAGATTGAAACAAACGATTGCAGAAATGTTCGCGAAAACAGGGCGGGAAGATCGAGAAGTGCGCGTGGCGACGAGCAGCAAGTTTCGAGGCGCGTGCGCGTTGAGGAATTTAGTGCACTCGTACGTCTGGATAGACCCGGAGTACGCGCGCATGGGCGAGAGAGCGTACAACGAAGAAGAGATGACGATGCAAGGACGACAACACGCGGTTGGGTCGGCGAGTTCGTATTCGTCCCGGATGTCTTCGTCGTCGTCGTCGTTACCGCCGAACGAGCTCAATTTGCAAAGAATCATCGTCGAGGCAGATTTACGGTCGCACTTCGTCATCGCCAACGCCACGCCGCGGTACCAACGTTTGTTGGACGAGTTACCGAGCGAATTCGTCGGCACTTTCTCGAGGCTTTTGGAAATCATCGACTTCATGGCGGTCAAGTTGAACTCGAGTTTTGCGGCGAGGAAGATGGACACGCCGCCGTGGAGACGCGCGAAATCCATCGCCAGTAAATGGTCCATGCCGATCGAAGAGCAACTCAACAACAATAACGGAAGCAGCAGCGCGAGCGGATCGCCGATGAACCACCACGCGACGACGACCGCGAGCGGGTCCTCGACCATGTATCAACATCAACATCAAAATATCTCGCCGCAGCACAAACACACATCAACGTAGGTGCTGAATAAAAGAACGATAAACTAAAAAGAGTAGCAACCACCATGTATCACCATCATTAACAACGAAATCATCGTATTATAGTAGCATCGACAACAAACAAAATATCTCGCAAAACCTTTCAACTGTTTCCCCAATGCTTGACACAAAAAGACACCCGCATGATTAAGAACAAAAACGCGGAAGAAGAGTCGAAGAAACCGCCACCGCCGGACCCGTCCGTCTTTCGCGGCCAAAGTGGCACCGATTGTCAGTGCTCCTCCGTCGTCGAATGTGGAGAGAACGATCGGTTCTTGCTGTTGACCGCAGACGGCGACGGACGAGTGAAACTTTGGAACGGGGAAACGAAAAGGAATGTGTGGACGGTCGGTGATGATGACGATGACGATGACGACGAGAACACCACGAACGACCCCAAAAGGAAAGTTTCCTCGTCGATTTTAGCTATCGAAATTGTCGAAGACTGTAAAGAGTCAGACAGATATAAGTTTCTCACGCACGAAAGAGACGGCACAGTCTGCTTGTGGGTTTCCTCACCTGAAGAGAACGAAGAGAAAGACGAAGATATTTTCCCGCCGAAACGGTGGCGACGGAAACCGACCCTGAAACAAGTGTTAGAAACAGAGAGCGAGTGTCACACGTTTTGTCCAATGTCGAACGTGATAACAACAGTGTCGTCGTTAGAAGAGGAAAAGAAACGTGGAGTAGTAGTAGCTCGACCGGCGAGCGAACGAGGCGCCGTGGAGCTCGTATCGGTCGATTTGGAAGGAGAAAGGATGACGTCGAAACCGATACTGTTGAAGAAGAGGGAAAAGGTGACGACGGGAGAAGGGAGCGAAGAAGGAGAAGAGGAAGAGGAAGAGGAAGAGGATAACGAAAAGTACGGGAGCGTGTCTGCGTTGAAGTTTCTCTCCAGACGAACTTTAATGATTGGATACGAAAGCGGACACGTGACTGTCGTGAGAACAGACGAGGGAGACTTCCTCGACGCCGGCTCATCGAACTCAAATGTTCATCTACCAAACAACACCGAACGATGTTTTAAAGATATGGTCACGTGCATAGACAGTTACGTACAGAGGAAGAACGATGAAGAAGATGAGAACATAGATTGCAAGGATAGAATGCACGTAGTCGCCATCGGGTGTGCGGACGGCTCCGTCTCCCTCTATATGGGAATCGAACTCTTCAGGTCTGTGATCGCGAACTTTTCACTTCTGTCTGTCTCAGAAGGTGTCTACGAAGAAATTTTCGCTCTAAAAAAAAACTCCACGAAAGGTCCGTATCACTCCCCGGACGAATCCACCCAAGGCATCGCCTCTCTCTCCTTCCGCGCCGACAAAAAACTCCTCGCCGTCGGGTACTGGGACGGGAAAACCCGCATCTTCTCCCACCGAAAATGCTGGGACTCCGGACCCGCACACCGTATAGGGCCCATTCTCGCGTGTTTGAAAACGGAAAAGTTGGTCCGAACCGACCGACTCCCCGGCGTCGCTTCGGTCCAGTTTCGCAAAAAAGGCGGAAAAGAGTTGCTCGTGTGCACTCGACAAGACGGGTGCTGTCGCGTGTGGCCAATATTTCCTCCGAGCGGCGGGTGAGTAATCGGGGAAAACAGAGATAGAAGAGAGAGCGCCAAACCAAAGTGCTCTTGGTCTCTCTCTCTCTTTGAAAATGTAGAGCTAAAACGTAGTACGAGCAGCAGCGCGAGATGGTCTCGTTGGTCTCTCTCTTTGAAAATTTTATGAGTGTCAGACCGACTGGAATCTCTCTCAAACATTTCGTCATTATTACGCGCAAAACACACACTTAGACACATCACTTCTTCTCTCTGCCACTTCGTTATTATACATATATAATACTAGAGTAGTAATTGTTGGTGTTTTTCAAAATGTTGTCACTCCAAGAAGAAGAACGGGGAAACCGAATCCCGTTCGAACCGGACGACCCTCGGTACGAATTCACCGCCGAAGAGGAAGAAAACGCGTTGAAAGCGTACGAAAAACGGTACCAAAAAGAACGCACGTGGGAGGATTTAACGGAAGACGCAGACGGGAACTTACGCTCGTCCTCGCTGGAAAAGGACCGATCTGAGCGACAGCGGTTTCTGGCGAATGAAAAGAGGAAGAAAATCGAGAAAGAAGCGTCGCAGTCCAGAGTTGCCAAAGGGATGATTCGATACTGTTACGTGATTCTCGATTTGAGCGACGCGATACACGTGGAAGACATGCGACCGAATCGAAGTGCAGTCCTGTTACCGCTGATGATTAAATTCGTTCGAGAGTTTTTCAATCAAAACCCCTTGTCGCAGTTAGGTTTGATCGCGTGTAAAGATGGGAAAGCGGAACGGATTACCGAACTGTCCGGATCTCCGGAGACGCACGTGAAGGCGATTAAGAAGGCGTTTGCGAGCGACGGCGTCGGGGGGAGTTTTTCGTTACAAAACGGGTTAGAGCAAGCGATGGAAGGATTGAGAGACGTGCCACCGTTTGGTGCGAGGGAGATTATAGCGATTATTTCGAGTTTGAGCACGTGCGATCCGGGGAATATCAACGATTCGGTGAGGAAAGTGAAGAAGATGAAAGCGAGGACGAACGTTATTTGCGTGGCGGCGGAGACGAGGGTGTTTAAAAAGTTAAGCGAGGAGACAAAAGGGAAGTTTAGCGTGAGTTTGGACCAGTCGCATTTGACGAGATTGATTATGGAGTGCGCGCCTCCGCCGGCGTTGTTGTTGGAAACCGCGAAACCGGCGTTGGTGGAGATGGGATTTCCGAGACGAGAGCCGAGGAAGTTTGGCCTAGGCGCCGGAGACGAGGACGATCGAGACGTGTTGACTATTGGACCTAGGAACGGCGAATATCGGTGTCCAAGATGTGAGGCGAGAGCGGAGGAGCTACCGAGTCAGTGCGGGACGTGTCAGTTATCGTTGGTATCTTCGCCGCACTTGGCGAGAAGTTACCACCATTTGTTCCCGGTGATGCCGTTTGTGGAAGTGAAAGTAGACGGCGATTCAAAAAACGTGGAGGAAGAGGAGAAGAAGAGAAAAAAAAACAGCGGTGAAGATGATGATGATGATGGACAATTTCTCAGAGAGTGCTTTGGGTGTTGTGTCGTGGTGGATGCGTCGACTGGGATGTTGAGTAAGTGTCTCAAATGCGAGAAAGAATTTTGCTTCGCGTGCGATGTATACATTCACGACCGGTTGCATAACTGCGTCGGATGTTTAACGACGGCTTTAGATAAAGAGTAGTAGTATTGGTAGTAGTAGTAGTAGTAGTAGTAGTAGTAGTAGTAGTAGTGTAGCAGTAGTAGTGATATTCGTAGTAGTTCGGGAGTAGGTACATAAATACAGTGTGCACGCGTCACGGCTAAGTATTACCACCGTCGAGTTCTTCGTCCGTTGTCGGGAAGACAAACTCGCTAAAGCTTAATAATTCGCCCACTTCTTCTTCTTTGACGACGACGACGACGTTTGCTACATTTTTCGCGTCATCGACTACGGGCTCCTCTGATTTGCTTTTACCGCGCGCTTCAACCCCAGTACTAAAGTCGCCGCTCGCATTGTTCGCGTTCATCCTCTCTAAATCTCGTAAAATCCTCCTTTCGTCCTCAATCTCCATCTCTCTCATTTTCCGTTTTTCTTCCTCTTTCCTCCGTTTCTTCTCTTCGATTTGCATTTTCAACGCGCTTTCGTATTCAGCGTTCGCTTTCTCCCGCGCGTACAATTCTCTTCGCCCGTACGCAGCCGTTACGTCGACTTTACCACCGCGACCGCCGTTCGTCGACGACGCGGCGGACGAAGACATCATCCGAATCCTTTCCATTCGTCTCTCGTCCTCTTTCTCGTTTCGTTTGCGTTCTCGGTTCTGTTCGATTTGAAGCAGCAAGTCTCTCTGATATTGTTTCGATTTGTCCATCTTCTTCTTCTCTGATTCATTCGCATCGAAATGTTCTTCTTCTTTTTCTTCTCCAAAAGCTCGACGATGATTCTCCGAAAGTGGACTGTAAAGCGCCGCCAAAGTCTCCGCTTCCATCACTTGCGCCTCGTGCGACTTGTTCTGCAAAAGCACATCGCGCGCGTCGTACATTTTTGAAATTCCATGTCTTCCACGTCTTCCATTTCCTCCTCCTCTCGATGACGACGACGCGCCCGGAGGAGCAGCAGTAATACTACCCATCATCTCGTCCTTCTCCTCTTTTAACCCGACGCAGGCGACGATGCTCGTTTGCCGCATAATGCGTGCGTGTGTGTGTTCTTTTTAGCTGTGTTTATTGTGATGCGCTGAACTCTATTTTTAAAACACTTGTGTCAGAGGAGGAAAGAAAGAGACTTATTGAGGGGAAAAATGTTGACGTCGCGCGAAGTCATCATACATCTCATCTATATTAAAACTAAAACTATAACCTACAATCTGGGCGCGTTCCCGATGTTCCCGGCCGCGGGCAACCTCTCGACGCTGTACTTATGATTCTGAAGATACATGATTGGCACGCCCGGGATTTTCCGTAACCTTCGTTTCAAATCCGTATCGCACGTGGCCACGACGTAACATCTATGTTTCCTGCACCTGTCCACGATGCAGTCGTCCGCGTACGTCCCTCGGTGCATGCAGTGTAATTTTACGAACCTCGGATCTTTCGCCACTCTCAGCGCGACGCGATATTTCGTCCCGAGTTTCTCCAACTCCCCAATCACGCAATCCGTCACGTGTGGGACGCAATTCGCGTATAAACAATCCATCATCCCTTTCACTAAATCGATTTTATTCTTGATGGAGAAATTGATAAAGTTTGTGTCCACTAAAACCGAGTACGGTGGTTTAATCGACGCGTTGTGTTCGTTGAACATGTGCGAAGAGACCGCTTCGATGCGTTTGATTTTCATCTCGTTTTCCTTCGATTTGAATTGGTTTTTACTCCTGTTACTCTCTTGTCCACCACTGTTCATTCGCGTTTGCTGCTTGGCGTCTTTTGGGTTCAAAAGGCGTTTGGTCAGCGCGAACTTTTTCGTCTTGCGGACGTTTTTGCCCATCGTTTACGCGTGCTTTCTTTCTCTTTTTGTGTGAGGAATGTGGCGGCTGCCCAATTGGAAAAAACGAACGAAGTTTCCTCACTTGTGTTCTTTTGCACTCCTCCTTTAGGCGCATACGCGACTAAAAAGTATCCCACCAACGCGAATAAAGAGATAGCATTATAATGAAAGTGTTTCTAGACGTGGCGGCGGACCAAACCCCACTGGGTCGAATCACCGTCGTCCTCAGAGACGACGTCTGTCCGAAGACGTGCGAGAATTTCCGACGGCTGTGCGTCGATCATCATCTTCGAGGAGGAGGTGAAACGACGACGAATAACAACAGCAACAACTATTCAGACCTTAAAGTCGGTGGGTTTAAGAACTCCACGTTTCACCGAATAATACCGAATTTCATGTGCCAAGGCGGCGATTTTACCAACAACGACGGAACCGGTGGGAAATCGATTTACGGGAAGACGTTTCCGGACGAAAACTTCATCTTGAAACATTCCGGACCGGGCGTCGTCTCCATGGCGAACGCAGGGCCGAACACGAACGGGAGCCAATTTTTTCTCTGCACTTCGAAAACGCAATGGTTGGACGGGAAACACGTGGTGTTTGGACAAGTGACGAAGTCTGGGATGGAAGTGGTGAGGAAGATGGAAACGTTCGGCTCGAAATCGGGAAAGACGTCGAAAGTCATACGCGTGATGGAATGCGGCGAAATCGACGAACAGTTGGAGAAGGACGAAGATATGGGAGACGAGGACGCGGTGAAGACAAAGAAGCGGATGGATTTAGCCGAGGCGAAGAAGATGGAAGATCAGTTTCGGGAGGAGAGGGAGAACGACGAGAGAGCCAAGGCTGCGCGGAGGATGATGAGCGAGATGAAGAACGAAGAGAATACGAATCGGGAGGACCACGACGACGACGGTTTTGATCGGCTCGAAGTGACGTTGAGCGCGGCGCCGGATTTAGATAAGATGACCGCGAAGCAAAGGAAATTGTACGAGTTACGGCAACGCATGAACCTCGGGAGGACGTTGAATCACAGCGCGGTTTTAGACGAGAAGAAACGAGAGGATAATCCAGACGAGTACGCCGAGCAAGCGAGACGGAAACAAATAGAACAAGTGAAGCATAGACGCGAAGAGGAAGCGAAATTAAAAGGCGTGGACCCGGGGAAGTATCTGTTGACGCAGACCGCGGAACAAGTCGAACGGATAAAGAAGAAGCCGAAATTTGAGGACAAAAATCCGCACAATCGATTCGCTCAAGAAAAACAAGCCATTCGGTACGAACGAAACGTGAACGATATTAAAGTATCCGAGGAAGAGTACGAAAAAAAGAAACTTCAATCGGCTGAGTTTTATCGAGACGCGGATTCGTTGTTATACGGTACCGATAAGGCGAGCAAAGAAGGCATCGAAAAGTTGCAAAAGTTTATGAAGGAAAGAGACGAGAAGAGAAGGAAACGGGTCGTGGCGGAGAAGATTAAAGATTCCAAAGGGGATGGGATTAACGATGGGAACTCCAAGTTTAACGCGAAATTGGATCGACACTACGGGAAGTACACGAAGGAGATTAAAGCGAATCTTGAAAGAGGGACGGCATTGCCGGACCATTAATTTCACGATGATGATCAAGAAGAAGGTTTGTGCTTCGCGTTCGTTTTTTTTCTTTCTTCTCTCGTCTTTTTGTTTCTTGTGCATGCGTACCAGCTTAAAGCCCTTAGGCCACGGGTCGCGAGTTAAACCGTTATGCAAAATCGAACTCAGACGAATAGTAACAGAGCGGCGGAGCCTTTAGTTATGGGCGCGCTGTCTAACTGTCCGTCGACATTTTTTTTCTTCTTTTTGTTTTGTTCTTCTTCTTGGTTTATTATCGATTCTGACCATTCTCGCTCTAAAAACTTTACATTTATTAAAATACACAGAGAAGAGAATATGCATCATTCGTAGTAGTCATCATTCATTGCAGTAAAAATAGGCGAGCGTCCCAGTACATGTATTATATGAGTAGTGCTTTCTAATTCACTTAGGCCCATATCCACCACCCCCGGGCGTTTCGATTCTCAAAACATCGCCCGCGTCGACGTTGATGGACACCTTCCCGCCGATGACTTCAAAGTCTTCACTCCCTTTCCTCTTGAGTAGATTTCTTCCTTTCGCACCGTCGTGACCACCACCCAACCCTCTTGGGTTCCTCTCCCGTCGTTCACTCAACACGTTCGCCACGAGCGGTTTGAGAAACGTAAACTCTCTGACTAATCCATCGCCACCTTTGTTCTTACCTTCGCCGCCGGAACCTTGCCTCAACGCGAACGTATTTACGAGCACAGGGTATCGACGTTCGAGGATTTCCACATCTGTGATGCGCGTATTGGTCATGTGCGTTTGCGTACCGCTCGCACCGACAAAGTCTGGACCCGCACCGGCACCACCACCGATGGTTTCATAATAGCCAAACGTTTCGTCTCCAAAGGTGAAGTTATTCATGCATCCTTGCGAATTCGCCGCCGCTTCGAAAGCTTCGAAAATGACATCGGTGACTCGTTGCGAAGTTAAGACGTTGCCACCGACGACAGCGGCAGTCGATGACGGGGACAAGAAGCACCCGTCTGGGATTCGGACGTCGACTGGCGCTAAACAGCCTTGATTCAGTGGGATCGGTTCATCTACGATACATCGCAAGGCATAGATCACAGCGGCAACGGTAACCGCCGGTGGAGCGTTCCAGTTTCCCACAACTTCTGGAGCAGTTCCCGCGAAATCAAAAATGGCCGAGCCGTCTTTGGCGTTCAGCGTTAGTGAAAGTTTAATTTCAGAACCGTCGTCCATGAAATCAGACGCCTCAACCGTCACCGTCTCGCTTCGAGTATCGTTTCTTTTCGCAAGAATCTTACTCGCAAACGCTTTTAACGTTTCACGGACGGCTAGTTCGGCGTTCATTTGCACGAAACGCATGTACTCTCTCGTTTCTTTTGTCCCAGAATCCCACATTAACTCGCGAATCAATTGAATCCCTCGCGCGTTGGCTGCAACTTGCGCGCGCAAATCGTTCAAATTGTCCTCAATCTTTCTCGATTTGCCTTCTTTCAATATCTTCACCAAACCTTCCTCGTCGTACACGCCTTTCTTTAATATCTTGAAAGATTCGATTGCCACGCCTTCTTCACTCAACTTTGTTGAAAATGGCGGCATAGAACCCGGCGTAGCCCCGCCAACATCCGCGTGATGCCCTCGCGACGCGACGAGAAACTCCAACTTGTTTCCTTTGAAGAACACGGGGGTGACAACGGTAATGTCCGGTAAATGCGAACCACCCGAGCAAGGGTGGTTGGTGACAAGCACGTCGCCGTCTTTTAAATCGCCTTTCAAATGTTTCAGCTGCCAAGAAACAGTTGAGGACATTGCGCCCAAATGAACGGGCACGTGCGGCGCGTTGGCGACCAACCCTCCGCTCGGCGAGAAAATCGCACACGAAAAATCCAAACGCTCTTTGATGTTGGTAGATACCGCCGTGCGTTGTAAAGTGCGTCCCATTTGCTCTGCGATACCCATGAATCGATTGTTGTATAACGAAACGAGCACAGGATCGGCGATTTTTTTCGAAAACGCAACTTCGTCGAAGTCGTCGTCGTCCTCATCAACCCCTAATTCAAAAGAAGCTTTTTTGCTCGAAGAGGAAGATTTTGATGATGACATTCCATCGACGGTAATCTCGAGATCGCCCGCACTTGTGACCAACGCGACGAACTCGGCTTCGATGACGCACGTGGATGTGCCGTTCATAATTATAGCCGGTCCAACGATTTCATCTCGCGGGAATAAATCGAGCAATTCGTACACCGGCGTTTCGGTCCATCCGTTCTCGCCTTCAAAGTACGTCTTTGTTTGCGATTTCTCTCGCTGCTTTAAGCTTCTGGTGCTGCTATTCTTTTGCATTTCTTGACGTGTTTCTTCTCCTTCAGAAACTAATAAATTCACTTCGGATTTCGCAACGCCTCTCACGCGAACGTCATCGACGATTGCTTCGCGATTTTCCATCACGAATCCGTACTCCGCGCGAAAGCGGTCTCGAAATTCATCCATGAACGAACGCGAAGGGTTGGATTTTTTCGATGGCTCTTTAATCATCATCGGAGCGTCCGTGCCTTCAAAGCGCATGTTCAAATATAGTTCGGTTTCGATGACGTCTCTGGTAAACCCTTCCTCTTCGACTAATTCTCGCGTGACGACTTCGCGAAGCTCGTCGGCAGTCTTTTCGAATAACTTTTCGTTCTCTTTGGAATACGCTGCGAAGCACGCGGTTTGTTTTTCTCGAACGACATCGGCTAAACCCATACCAAAAGCGCTCAATATTCCTGAGTATTTATGAACTTTGACGGATCGAATGCCTAACGCTTTCGCCACCGCGCATGCGTGTTGCGGACCAGCACCACCAAAGGCGGATAAAATATGCTTGGACGTTTCAAACCCCTTCGATTCGGTAATTTCTCGAATCGGGCGGCACATGGCCTCGTTCGCGATGCGAAGGAAACCTAACGCGACCTCTTCGGTCGATAAATCTATGTGACTGCTGCTGCTATTATTATTGCTATTTTCTATTTCGCGCTCGCGAAACCAAGCGTTGACTTCATCTCGCAACTGTTCAAATTTTGCCACCGACGCCGCTCGATCGAGCGGCTCATTCTCATCCGGACCGAAAATTTTTGGAAAGTATTCCGGTAGCACTCGTCCCAAAACGACATTCGCATCTGTGACTGCTAACTCGCCGCCTTTTCTATAACATGCCGGTCCAGGTTCACTGCCAACACTTTCCGGACCAACTTGGAACCCTCCGGCGAAGAATTTCAGTTTACTCCCTCCGCCCGCTGCTACGGTGGAAATGTCAAGTTGCGGACACTGCACGACGACACCTGCGGTGACGGTTTCGGTAACGTGCTCGTACCCTTGTTTCGGATCGTATCGTGAAACGTCCGTGGACGTACCACCCATATCAAACCCAATTACGGATTCTATTTTTTCGTCATCTTCTTCGTTCGGATTACTACTACTACTACTTTCCTCCGTCGCCGTGCGAGCGTACCCAACAACTCCTCCCGCTGGTCCGCTCAGAATCGCTTTATACCCACAAAATCTATCCGCGGACGTCATACCTCCGTCGCTTTGCATGAACAACGCCGGAACATCTCGCATTAACCCGTCATCAAACCCTTCCACAAACGTCTTCACGTACTCTTTGATCTTTGGCGTCAAGTAGGCATCCACGGCAGCGGTGTGTCCTCGCTGCACCGCCCTCGCCATCGGCGTCAACGCGGACGATAACGAAATTTGCTCGAAACCAAGTTCCTCGGCTAATTCACCAATCATAATTTCGTGTTCTGGATACGCGTACGAGTGCATCAAAACTACCGCCACGGAGGTGAACCCATCCTTTTTCGCCTCCAAAAGCGATTGCCGTAAACTCTCCACGTTTAATTTTTCCACGATTTCAATCTCCTCGTTTGTTTTCACTTTAGCCATATCAACCACCTCGTTCCCTTTTCTATAATAGAATTCTCCATCTCCACTCATCGTCGAACATCGAACCGGTCTCACCCTTTCCTCCGCCTCGATGCCTCTCTCGGCTAAACTCGCCGGCCGCCTCGCGTCCAACTTGAAAATCTCCGGTCTCGCTTGGTTCCCAACCGTGAGCAAATCTTTGAATCCTCGCGTGACGACGACGACAACTTTCGCTCCTTTCCTTTCCAGCAACGCGTTCGTCCCAACCGTCGTCCCCATCCGTACCGATTTAATCCTCGCGGTTGGCGTTTTCACCTCTCTCGGAATGCTTTCCTTCGTGATGATTTCCAACGCGCGTCGAATACCTTCCCGGGGTGCGGATTGATAATTCTTCGGGTCTTCCGATAAAAGTTTAATAGCCATCTTCTTCTTCGTTCCTGACTCTGAGTATTCGCAGTAGACGTCCGTAAACGTCCCGCCTCGGTCGATGCAAAACGTCACGTCTCTCATTGTCATCGCGTTCTTGTTATCCGCTTCAAGTTGTGCTCCGTTTTGTACGCACGAACACGGCTTCATCGATGATGCTCTCTTCGACGCATTTTGTCGCGTTTTGGTCGTTACATATCTGTGACGATGGTGCTTCCATCTGAACGTCGTCGGAGCGCACGATTTGTGCGCCGTGGAGGACGTTTTCATCTCTCTTTCGTTTTGTTGCGGATTAAAGAATGAAGGAAAAGCAAGGTAAAGTATTTAGGTGATTTTGAGTCGAGTGTATCTTCTGCGCTTTACTGCGTCTGCGTGTCTCTCTCTTTGGTATCTGTTTATTTCAAGATTTACGATGATGGTGATGATGATGACTACGTTTCGTGTAGTACTCCATGCTCGTATCGCCAACCATTTGGCAGAGGGCAGTTGTTGTCGAGGAGGTATTGTAAACACTCGGGGTGGTTGTTCTCGTGCGCTTCTCGTACGGCGTCCTCGTCCCAAGACGCTTTGGCGGTTTCGTGTAAGTACTTCAAACAGTCTAAATGACCTTTCTCGGCTGCCGACTCACACACATATTCGTTATATTTATCAAATTTACGCTCAACAAGATATTCGAGTATGTGAAGATTTCCACTTACAGCCGCGTATTCGGCAGTAAACTCATCCCAAGGCGCTTTGGCTTCTTCGCGTAAGGAGGTGAGGTACTCGAGATGACCGTGTAAGGCAGCATGTGCACACGCTTCCTCATCGATAGGACACCTCTTTGCCACGCAATACTTCACCATTTCCAGATTACCATGATGTGCGGCCGCTCTAATCGTCCGTGAATCCCACTCACACTTTTTCTCCTCTCGCGCCCACTTGAGCAACTCGAGTTTATTCGTTTTAGCAACTCGAACGCAGAACCATGTTTCGTCTTTCCAGTCACTCGGCCACAACGATTTATTCTCCCACGCAAATTCCAACGTCGATATCGACGACATCTCGTTCACTTCAAACTTCTTTCTCAAATCTCTTGCGCGAGAGGATCTCTTAATCAACTTTCTCGTCTCCGTATTCACGTCGTACAAGAATTTCACATCATTCAAATTCAATCTCGGAAGAATATGTGTGAAACAAATATCGTCGCACTTCACGATCACATCCCACAAAGAATCTCCCTCCCCCATCCGTCTTTTCTGCGCTCGCGTCGAAATCGCTTTCGACGACATCGCAACAAAAAACGTGTCGTCGGTGGTCGTCGTCGTCGTGTCTCTCTCGACCCGGGCTTTAACAAAACGAATGAGATGATGAAAAAAAATGACACAAAAACGCGTTGACTGCCTCCTAAATTAGATACAAAAAAAATACGCGGAGAAAGAGTCAAACGACGAGAGGTTTTTATTAAAGAGAGAGAGAGAGAGTACGAGACGTGCATGACGACGATTCAGACGACGGCTGTTACCGTCAACGATAGAACAGATGTGGAAGGCGGCTGTTCGAGTGGCCCTTATGCGCGAAAGAATAATAATGGCAACATCGTCGGGAAACGGGCGCTCAGTGCTTTTTCGAGATCTTCCTCCTCCTGTTCTTCTGCGCACCATCATCATCCGCGCGAGGAATCCGCGCGAGACATCGTCCGGCGCAAACGCGAAACGTTTTTAGCGCAAATGGCCGTCGATGTGAGGAAAGAAGAAATCGATAAGCTCGAGAAACGCGCCGCGCAAAGAGAAGAGGCGTTGCGGAACGCGGAGAGGATGCTCGAGGAGGATAAAAAACGTTTCGATTTATTTTTGAAAGAAAACGACGAGCGGGTGCGAGAGGCGACGAAAAGAGCGGAGAAAGAGGCGAAGAAGAAGAGGGAGAAGGCGAACGAGGTGAAGCGGTTGAACGGTGAAATCGCGACGGCGCGATTGGATTTAGGGAGGAGAGAGGATAAGTTGGAGGAGTGCGAAGAGTATTTGAGATTTTTGGACGGGTTGACGCCGAAAGAGTGGTTGGCGGAGTTTAGGGAGGTTGCGGACGACGGTGAGATTGGGTTGGAAAGTGAAGATGGAGCGGCAGAGAAAGAGAATGGAGGAGGAGGAGATGAAGACGAACTAGAAAAGAATAAACCGGTGCCGATGTATTTTACGCATCCGAAACAGCTTTTGGATGTGTTTGCAAAATTGGAGGAGGAAAATTTAACGCTCATAAGCGAGGCGCAGGATATCGAAGATCAACTCGAACGAGATACGGAGAAAAGAGCAAAGGAGCTGAGTCAGATGGAAATTGAGAGCCGAGGAAACCAAATGGAGATTACCAGACTGCGAGAAGCGATTGTGGAGGAGATGCAGAAGAAAAAAGCGTATGGTCTGGAAGCTTCTTCTGCTTCTTCTGCTTCTTCTGCTTCTGCTTCGCCGTCCTCGTCCTCACCTTCGCCCGAACAAGAGTTGGCGAAACTGACCGAGAAAGTGAGAGAGGTGTACGAAAGCGTGGTTACTACAGAGACAAATGCTTCTTCTATCGAAGCGGTCGATATGTTGAGGGAAATTGAAGAGACGCTCGAGCGATACTTTGTCGAGATTGAAAAAATGCCCAAAGACGTCGTCGCCGAGCGCGAACGCAAGATAGAAAAAGAACGACGACATAGAAATCGAGAGTTGAAGATGCAGCAACAAAAAGCCGAGCAAGAGTTGCGATTGAAGAAAACTTTAGAGAGAGCTGCCTCGCCTGCGAGAAAAAAGCCAAACGGGAAACCCGTCATGTTCCGCTCGCGTTTACGAGAGGAGAAAAAAGAAATGCAACAAAATAGTAATCATATTCCGAAAGAGCGCGAAGCGGAGATAGAATTGAAAGCGTTTCTGAATCGTGAGTTTTGAATAACACTCGTTTACATTTACACGCGTGCATTGCGTTACATATACTATGCATATACTATCTACTCTAAAACGGCAAGCTCGGAAGTTTATCGCTCATGTCGTACAACGACACGCAAATTTCTAAGGCGATCAAAACTATAATCGTCCACTCCAAGAAGTCGCTCTTTCTATTCTGCAAAATCTCCAAATAGAACTTCACTTGCGTTTGAATCAAGTTCAACTTGTAATCCAAATCCTGGAACCGATCTTCCAATTCGAAATCTTGTCTCAATCCTTCCCAAACGATGTTATACTGCGCGTATTGCCACGCCGTGTCCGATCTTCCCAACAAACCTAACCTGGTGATCAATTCCGTCAACGTGTTGTTATTTTCCGCGACTAACGAAAACAATCGTTTCTTGGAAATGTTCAAATCTCCGGTCAATTCGGTACTCTTATTCAGTTTCGAGAAGATCTCAACCATCGCGTCAACTTTGTGTTCGTAGTGCTCCAACGCCACCGTTTGCGCCAACACCGCGCTAATGACACTAATGTTGTTCACGTCTAACCGCTTCAGAACAATGTGATCGGATTCTAATTTTGCCCATTCGTCTAACCGTGGCGATACCTTCACTAAATAATCTTCTTTCATCGGGTAAGCCAACGGCGATTCGACAAAGTTTCTCGTCAATTCCAAACACTCCTCGCGTTCCTGGGCGCCGACGTTATAAAAAACCACCGAACCGAATTTGAAAACAACCATGTATCGCATCAAATCCGTGCTCGGAATACCGACTCCTCTTTGAGACGGTGATGTTGTCGTTGTTGTAGCTGCTGCTGTCGCTGTCGTCGTCTCCTCTGCGCTCGTTTCCATATCTTTCTGTTCCAAAATATGCTCACCATTCTCTCCCTTAAGAACGCCTTTCTTCCTCTTATTCAACACCTCCTCCGCCGCTTCCCTTAAACTCGCCAACGTGTTCAGCTTTCTCTCGTCGTTACCATTACTACTACTACTACTACTACTACTACCACTGTTCACTAAATGACTAACGCTGCTGTTACCGCCAACACCGCCCGACGCTAACTCAACCGACCGTCTCGCGGCTAACCGAATCACCACGCACTCTCTGGTAAACTCCTTCGGGTACGTCGGCAACTCCCTCGCCAGGCGTCGAAAGTCCACCGTCGATCCTAAATAATACGCTCGAACCGGTAACGAGTAATCGAATCGACTCAAAGGACTATTACCGCTATTACTCGCGGCGGCGGCGGTATTCCTATATTCTTCTCTGGCGGCGGCGGGGTTATTCAAAACGTTCCCATTCTCATCGTATCGCACGTCCTCCTCCCCAATATCTTCTAATTCCCTCTCTCGTTCTACCTCGGCCACGGCGGCGTTCCACGCCGCGTCTTCGATGGAATCAAACACCCCCGGAATCGTCGGTGGATTTAAGTCCAATTTTTTCGTCTGTCTTCTCGTCATCGAATTCGTCGTCGCATTATTCGAAGCAGAAGAGGAAGAAGAAGAAGAACTCGTATTCGTCGTCGTCCCAACGACCGCGCCGGTTTTCAGCGTCTTCTTCTTCCTCGCGACAACCGAGGAAGCGTCGGCGGCGGCGGCAAAACTCCTCCCCAAACCAAACGGCATTTGGTGGTAATGAAAGTCTCCCCTTTTGACGTCGTTGCAAATTCTTTCATCATCGCAAAACAAAGCGTAAACATTATTGCTCCTCAGAGCGAAAGAAGAAAAAGAACAACTGGATGCGTTCCTTCTTCTCAGCAACTGCTTTCCAAGAAGAGCGATCCTCGAAGCGGCGCCTCTCTGTCTTCCAGACAAAGACATTGAACAAAAGAAAAGCAAATCGTCGTTAATGAATGTAACGTGTGTTTTTATCTTTTTGTCGTGTGGTAGAATCGGCCTTTTTTGCTCATCGACGAAAAAACAGGCAAAAAGGCAAAAAGAGTTGTCAAATCAAAAACCAAAAAAGGCCAATGTTTTTTTAATTATAACATCTCTCACAAAAAAGGGCGGCTTGGACGAGAGATCGAAATTCACACAAACGACATTCATTACAGAAGAAGAAGAAGACCTGACTGACAGAGAGAGTAAGAGAAGCGTAATACGTTAAAAAGGAAAAGATGCACCTGTACAACGTGACGTTACAACGCCCAGGCGCGTGCCAAACGGCGATTAACGGCAACTTTTCCGCGCCGAAAGTGCAAGAAATCATCGCGAGTAAAGGGACGGCGATTGAATTACTCCGACCGGACCAACACGGGAAACTGAAATCGATCGCGTTTCGGGAGTGTTTCGGGATTATTCGATCGATGGCCGCGTTTCGCTTAGCCGGTGCGAACAAAGATCACGTGGTTATCGGGTCGGATTCGGGGAGGATAGTGGTTTTAAGATTTGATGCGGAGAAGAATCAGTTCGAGCAAGTGCATAAAGAAACGTTCGGGAAGTCGGGCGTGCGGCGAGTGGTACCGGGGCAGTTTTGCTGCGTGGATCCGAAAGGAAGAGCGGTCATGTTAGCCGCGTTAGAGAAGCAAAAAGTGGTGTACGTTTTGAACAGGGATTCTCAGGCGAATTTAACCATCAGTAGTCCTTTAGAGGCGAATAAAGGGAAGACGATTGCCTTCGACGTGTGCGCTTTGGACAACGGGTTGGAGAATCCCGGGTTTATGGCGATTGAGTTGTTTTACGGAGAAGCGGACGTGGACGATACGGGAGAAGCCGCCGCGGAAGCGCAGAAGATGCTGACGTATTACGAGCTCGATTTAGGATTGAATCACGTGGCGAGGAAGTGGTCGGAACCGGTTGATAACGGAGCGAATAAGTTGATACCGGTGCCGGGAGGAAGCGACGGACCGGGCGGAGTGATTGTCTGTTGCGAAAACTTCTTGGTGTACAGAGCGGAGAAACACGAGGAAATTCGGTGCGTCATTCCGAGACGAACGAGTTTGGATGCGGAAAGAGGCGTTTTGATCGCCTCGTTCGCGTCGCACCGAAGTAAAAACGGGTTTTTCTTCATCGCGCAGAGCGAATACGGCGACTGTTATAAAGTAACCTTAGATTGGACGAATAGAAAAGTTTCAGAATTGAAGATGAAGTATTTCGATACGGTGCCGGTGTGCAGCGCGTTGTGCGTGTTGAAGACTGGATTTTTATTTTGCGGGTCTGAGTTTGGCGCGCACGCGTTGTTTCAGTTCATCGCGCTCGGCGACGACGAAGAGTCTGCGGAATCTTCCTCGAAAACTTTAAAGAAAATTGACAACGCAACGAAGAAGAAAGGAAGAGGCAAGAACGACGACGAGGACGACGAAGAAGAAGACAACTTTCAACCGGTGTTTTTCAACCCGAGAAAACTGAAAAATCTCGCCTTGATTGATGAAATCGAATCGCTTTCGCCAACCATCGCGTTAGCGTCGAACATCTCGAGAAAGGAAGAAACGCCTCGTCTATTAGCTCTGTGCGGCCAAGGTCCGCGCTCGACGTTTCGCGTGTTGCGTCAAGGCGTACCGCTTTCAGAAATGGCGCGTTCGCCGCTCCCCGGGAATCCAAACGGCGTTTTCACCATTCGTAAATCGAAAAGCGATACCACGGACGCGTACATTGTCGTCTCGTTTACGAACGCGACTTTGGTATTATCCATCGGCGATACCGTCGAGGAGGTCACTGATACTGGTATTCTCGCCACGTCGTCGACGTTAGCTGTTTCCGCGTTAGGAGATGACGACGACGGGTCTTTGATTCAGATCCACCCGAGCGGTGTGCGACACGTTCGCGGAAACAACAAAGGCGTCAACGAATGGCGAGCGCCGGGTAGGAAGAAAATCACCGCGTGCGCGTGTAACCGAGGTCAAGCGATCGTTGCCTTAACCGGTGGCGAACTCGTGTATTTCGAATTAGACGAAGCTGGACAACTTTTGGAGATTGAAAAGATTGAAACGAGCTCGGAGGTTGTCAGCGTGGACATCCCGCCGATTCCGGATGGATCTTTGCGAGCCAAGTTTGCCGCCGTTGCTGGTTACGATTCTACCGTTCGAGTGTTATCATTGAATCCAGGAGAAGCGTTGCGAACGGTCGGCGTCCAAGCGACCCCGTCGCCGCCAGAATCTGTCTTGCTTTTAGAGGTGAACAATAAGACCACGAAGAACAAAAAAGCGGGCAGCAGCGCGCCGCCGTCCATGTTCTTGAACGTTGGCTTATCTAACGGCATTTTAGTCAGGTGTGAAGTCGATCGCGTTTCCGGCGCACTGTCTGACGCGCGCTCGCGCTTTGTTGGCCAAAGACCTCCGAAACTCAATCGCATCGAAATGAACGAAGAGTCTGGATTCGTAGCTTTATCCACGCGACCGTGGTTGGGCTTCAACGAAAACGGTCGATTTTCAATCGTCCCAGCATGTCACGAAACCATCGACCGCGCGTGTGGCTTCGCTTCGGAACAAGTTCCTGAAGGTATCGTTGCCGTCGTGGATGGAAGTTTACGGATTTTAGCGTGCGAAAATCTTGGAGAAGCTTTTTCGCAAAGCTCAGAAAAAGCGAGATACACGCCGCGCGCCATGTCGACGCATCCAGACGACCCCGACGTCGTCGCGATAATTGAAACCGATAGAGGCATAATTGGATTTGAGGATAGAACGGGCGAAGAGACGAGGAACGAATACATCGTCGAAGCGCCTCCGGCAAAGAAACCAAAGAAAAACGAAGAAGACGACGAAGAAGAGGACGAAGAAGACGACGCGTATCAATTAGCACCCATCGAGCAGTTTGGCGCGCCGAAATCGACCGCGAACGACAATAACAACTGGTCATCGTGCGTTCACATTGTCGATGCGGCCAACGCGGAAACTTTGTGCGTGCAAGAGATTAAAAACAACGAACGTCTTGTTTCCGTCGCGCACGCCTATTTCGCCAAAGCGGACGAAGTGTTATTAGTCGTCGGTTCCGCGAAGAATTTTGTGCTCCAACCTCGCGATTGCGATGGCGGCATGATTCGATGTTACAGATACAAACGCGGCGGTGGGAAATCATCGAATGGCGAAACAACTGCGAACGGGAAATCTGGAGCGAACAAAGCCATCACCGGTTTAGAACTGGTGCACGAAACCCCTTGCGAAGGCGCGCCGTTTGCGTTGCGAAACTTTGAAGGCAAACTACTGGTCGGCGTCGACGACGTTTTACGCCTGTATGACTTCGGTAAGAAGAAATTATTGCGCAAAGCCGAGTGCGCGCAAAAGTTTCCGAGTTTCATCAACGATATTCGATGCTCCGGCGACCGCTTTTTCGTCACCGACGCCTGCGAATCCGCCTTCTTTGTCAAGTACGTTCGCGAAGACGACCAGGAATGTTCCATGCACATCTTCGCCGACGACATCGCGCCGCGGTACGTCACCTCCATGCTCCCATTAGATCGCGACACGGTAGCCGTCTCGGATAAATTCGGGAACTTTGCTGCCTTGCGCCTCCCAAAAGACGTGTCAGACGAAATCGAATCGGACATTTCCGGCGGCAAACACGCGGCGTTGACGTCCTCAGCGGCCCTCGGTGCGCTCAACGGCGCGAACAACAAGCTTCAAGCCTGCGCTCAATTCCACGTCGGCGACGTCATCTGTTCCTTGACAAAATGCGCGTTACAAACCGGTGGTTCCGAAGTCGTTGTCTACGCCACTCTCGGCGGCGCGCTCGGCGCTTTCGTCCCGTTTGCGAGCAAAGACGAAGCCGATTTCTGCACCCACCTCGAAATGCACTTGCGCATAGAAGCGCCGCCAGTCTTAGGCAACGAACACGGCGCTTTCCGCTCCTCTTACTTCCCGGTCAAAGCGGTCGTCGACGGTGACTTGTGCGAACAATTCGGTCGAGTCGGTGCGGACGCGCAGCGACGCATAAGCGAAGAGATGGACCGCACGCCGTCAGAAATCGTCAAAAGGTTAGAGCAAATTCGAGCCAGAGCGGGATGATAAAAATCGACGAATATATTTATAAAAATAGCCGCACTTCTAAATAAGTCATTGAAAATGCGAAAAGATGTCATCATCGAATAACGATAGAAAGAAAGAAAGAAAGAAAGAAAGAAGTATTCAACGCGCATACTACTCATCCCGCATCATCCGATGCAAACAACGCGACAAATATATTATTTGTTCTCATTTTTTCCTTTTCGAAGATCCAAAAAATCCATCCGAAACGTCAGAGAGAAAAAAATCGATCATCTGCTGCTCGGTGTTGTTGTCGTCTCGAGCATCTCTTGTTGTTGTTTTAATCGTTTGAAAAGGATGGTGGCACATCGTCGCCATCATTTCCTCCTCGAGACGTTCTGTTTCTGCGCCATCATCATCCTCACTTTCCCGGAGAAAGCGTTTGCAATCGCGGGGAAATGTTCCGCCTGTAAAGCAGTCTCCGCGGAACTCCAAGAAGCTTTGAACAAAGAAAACAAGCAAAGAAACCACATCGACATGCGAGGTCGCTTGGATTCTAAAGGCCAGCGATACGGGAAGTTAATTCCGTACTCGGTCTCCGAACAGAGATACTTAGAGCTCGTGGAGGATTTTTGCGAGACGAGCAGAGTTCCGGATTATCAACTGAGCAAAGCGGACTTATCTCGAAACGAGACGGAGGACTCGTGGTATAAAGCGCCGAAAGGGACGGTTCGAGGCGCGCAAGCGAAAACGGAACAGAGAGAGATTCAGACGTACTGCGAACGAGTGATGGAGGAAGTGGAGGAAGAGTTGCAGACGTTGTTGTACGAGGAGAAGTTGAACGAGACGAACGTCGAACAGTACGTGTGTTACGAGTTGTCGCCGCAGTGCGTGTCGAAAGCCGAGTGGAAGAAGATGAAGAAGGATAGAAAGGAAGGGATGGATAGGCACACGGGTAAATACGACACGGCGACGATGAAGGAGTTGTGAGATTCTTACGAATGTTATACAACCAGTACTCTGTGCGAGAGGATTTATATATATATATTGATGAATATATATACGTATTTTAATAGCATCGAACTAGCATCGATTAGTATGCGCGTGTCGAGCTTTCAAATCATATCATTTATGTGGAATGAAAAATTATTATGAGCTTTATACTTTAAGATTAATACGAGCTACTGCTGTAACTATCGGAGGAGGAGGAGGAGGAGGAGTGAGAGGAGGAACTGCTCTTCTTCTTTCTCTTGTCTCGCTTCCTGCTCTTCTTTCTCTTCTTCTTCTCTTTCTTCTCTCGCTTCTTGCGTTTCTTCGAATCTTTCTTCTTGTCTTTTTTGGACGACGACGAGTCTTTCCTCTTCTTGTCTTTTTTGATTTCCGGGACGTACCCTTCTAATCCGTGACCAAACCTCGGTTTGGAATAGTCGTCCGCTTTCGGTTCGTGTTTTTGGTCGTCTTCGACGTCGACGACGAAATCGTACGCGTTTTTGCTCTGTTCTTTGACGTCGGCTTTTTCGTGTCCCCAGTGGACGATGCCGCCAGGTTGCACTTTTTCGCCAGCGTCTGCGCCGACGGGTTTCTTGTTGAATCGTCCGCCATCGCCTCCACCACTACCGTCGCGTCGTTCGCGAAGTTTCCTGTTTTCCGGATCTAAATCTTCGCCCGATTTCTGATCGACGAGTCGAATCGACCCGGAGAGTTTCATTCGATCGCGTTCGCTTTCCGGCGGTTTCATTTCGATTATTTTAACGAAGCACGATTCGCCAACCGACAAAACTCCTTCAATTCCCATGACTTTATCCTCGTCCGTATCTTCTCTAGAAAACCGTAAGTGTTCGCTAATCTCGGAAACGTGAATCAAAGCCGACGTTCGAGTATTTTCTAAATTTACAAAGACGCCGTACGGTTTAATCGAAGATACTTTGCCTTCGTACACGCCGAATAAATCAGCCGTGAACGATGCCGTCGACGCGTTGTTGTTGTTATTTCTATATCCATCGTGGTTGTTATTCGTGTTATTATTAGCGTTAAATCCATTTTCTCTGTTCTCTGGATCCTTGTCTTCCCCGCTCTCTTGATCGACATTTTTCATCGATAAACTCACTTTCCACCCTCTCGCGGGATCTTTCTCGCATTTTAAAACTTTCGCAAACACTTTCGCATCCACCGGGAAAAAGTACGACAAAGACTGCACTTTCGCCTCGTCCGTATCGTCTCTTTGGAACGTGATATCGTTCGAAACTTGACTCGCGTGGACTAAACCATCCGGTAAATGTCTCCTTCCTCTTCCTCCTCCTCTTCCTCCTCCTCCTCCGTATACGTCCTCTTTATTCTCCTCCTCCGCTTCCTCCATCAAACGCACGAACAATCCGTACGGCTGAATCGAACGCACGATACCTTTCCGAATCTCGCCTCGCGCGAACGGAGGAGGAACATCGACATCGAGGTCTTCGCCCCCGTCTCGTCTCGCGAATTCTCTGTCGTCGTCGCGTCGATGACGATGATCATAATAACGATCATCATCACGACGACGACGATCACCTTCTTCCTCTCGCATTGGTCTTCTTTCGTACTCATCAAACTCGCGGCGAGAGCGGTCTCGGCGGCTGCTCTCGTAACGACCATCTCTGGTGTCATCACCATCATCATCCTCGCGCGACCGGCTTCGCGATGAATAACTCCTTCTCCTCCTCGCTCTTCGAGAAAAAGAATAATCATCTCGTCCTTTTCGTCGTCTCTCCTCTTCGTCGAATTCTTCTTCCGAAAGAGAGGAACTTCGATCTCTCCTTCGTCTTCTTCTCTTCCGTCTTTCTTCGTCTCCGCTGTCGGAAAAATCATCATCGGATCTTCTCTCTCGTCTGTTCCTCCTCCTCCTCCTCTCGCGAGAGAAAGACGAAGACGACGGCGAGGGAGATTTCGATCGTCGTCGTCTTCTGTCTTCTTCTTCGCTTCGAAAAGGAGGAGACGACATGTGCATTTATTCGTATAAGAGCGCTTAGATTTGAGGGAAAATGGATTTCCCAAACTCCTCAGAACAACTTTCTCTTCCGCACACGCGCGTCTATCTCTCTGCGCTTTCAACCGGTCAAAACGCATCATAATCTCTCGTCCTCCTGATAAGAATAAGAAAGAATACCATTATGACGTCTAAATTCTCCTCCTCGAACAACGCCGTTCGACGCATCTCTCAAGAGGTGAAAGAATTCCTCGAGAGCGAAAGGCAGATGGAAGATGGAACCGACGACGACCAACAACAGGAGAAGGACGGGTCGATGATGGTGGATAACAACGCGTTTGCCACGTGGGCGGAACCGTTGGAGGACGATATTTTCGAGTGGCACTTTGCGATATACGGCGCGGAAGGTCTGTGAGAGAGGATTTAAATGCTCTTCGTTGTCGTCTGTTTGTTCTTCGTGTTTGTGTGTTTGTTTGTGCTTCTTTCTCTCTCTGTTGTCTTTCGCTGTGTTGGCGGTCACGCGTCAAATACTCACATGCAATCTCTCTCTCTCTCTTCCCCCGCCCCATAATCAAATAACAGGCACTGCGTTTGAAGGCGGCATATACCACGGTCGCATTTTACTCCCGGTGGAGTACCCGTTCAAACCGCCAAACTTTATGCTCTTGACGCCAAACGGCAGATTCGAAACGTTGACGAAAATCTGTTTGTCGATTACGTCGTACCACGCGGAACATTGGCAACCGAGTTGGTCGGTGAGGACGGCGTTGACGGCAATTCGAGCGTTTATGGTGACACCGAGCGAAGGCGCGTTAGGTGGGATTGATTTTAGCGAAGAGCAAAGGAGAGAACTCGCGGAGAAGAGTCGAGCGAAGGAGGTTAATTTTACCTTTGGGAGCGAAAAGAGAAGAGAAGTCACGAGACTGGTACACGAAAAAATGTTAGGACGAATGGGAAAAGCGAAACAAGCGGCGAGGAAGATGGCGATGGAGAAAAGAGAAAGGGAAGAAAAAGATGCTCGGGAGAGGAGTGATGGTGGGAACGGAACGAACGCCGAGGCGCCGACGACATCCACGGCTACGCTAGAACAACAACAACAACAACAACAACAACAACAACAACAACGCACGCAACCGAGAGAAGAACAACACCATCAACAAACACCATCACCTACTCCTTCGCCTCGAAACCCCGCCAATAACGAGAACAACGAGAACGACGACGATGTAGAAAGACAAAGAAATAGAACAACGCAAACAACCACGCGCAGCATCGAGCGGAGACCCGCCTCGCCAGAAGAACAACAACAACAACAACAACGACAACAAAGAGACCCCGATCATCGGACTTCAGCTATAAAACTTCTCGACTCCATCTCCGTGTGCTTAATCGTCGCCATCGTCGCCATCTTGTTGAAGAGGTGCATGTGGATACCTCCTTCGTTGTGATAAAAAATGTCTGTATTTTAGTATTACTCTTTGGATAAAATGGAAAATTTTCTTCACTCTGAAATGACTGCCCCCCAGATAGCGGCGAGATATTCCACGCACGCGTTCGCCTCCACGTCTTGTGCTTTCTCTTCTCCTAAGCTCAAAAGTCGTTGTTGTTCTCATCGTCGTCTGAATCGTCGTCTAAATCGTCGTCATTTAAAGAGAGATGGAGAGTTTTGCTGCGCTTCTTCATCAGACACCGGGGAGACGATAAGCGAGAATGGGTCGGCGAAACCGTCCGAAGCGTCGCCGTTTCCACTGCTGTTATTCGCAAACGACTCTGCGCGAGAACAACTTTTGTCGTCATCGTCGTACACGCACGTTTCTCCTGGCGTGTGCGATGCGCACGCCTCGGACGTGGCCATTCGCGCCGCGTGGGTGGTTCTGTTGAGAAGTCAACACCCGTCGCACAGGGCGAACGCGAAACGGACGAAGGATATGTTTCACCAGGAGGACGAGAGTTTTCTGGAGAGGTATCACGAGTGGGAGAGAAAATACGATATGTTTTTATCGAGCGTAGAGAGCGATGCGTATCAAGGCGGGACGTTGTTGAACGTGGTCAGCGAGAAGGAGAAGTTGTTGCGGGAATACGGGTTGCCGGATTTGTTTCGCGCGGTGAAAGCGTCGGAGAACGCGCTGTGCTCGGACGTTTTGTTTCAATCGTTGAGGGATGACGTGGATAATTCGGAGGATTCGTTGAAATCTGCGATTGAAATCGCGTTGGCGGGGAACTTGTTCGATGCTGGAGCGGCGCAGGCGGTGCAAAACGTCGTCGGCGGGAGCTCGTTTAAAGGAGATTCGAATAAGTTTGCGTTTAAGAACAGCGAGGATTTACAGTTTGCGTTTGAGGCATCGAGGAAACGAGTGAGAAATAGCGAGTGGTTGTGCGACGATTTGGATGAGTTGCGAGCGAACGAGTACGACCGCGTGTGCGTGTTTTGCGATAACGCCGGCGCGGACGTCTTAGGGATGACGCTGTTAGCGAGAGAATTGGCCAAAAGAACTAAAGGCGCGAAAGTCGCGTTGGTCGCGAACGAATTGGCCGCGCTGAATGACGTCACCATCAACGAACTCGAAGAGTTTTACCAGGTGTGCGAACAACACGACCCAGAGTATTTACAACTGTACCGCGAAAACGGCAAAATCGCCCTCCTCTCCTCCGGCCAAGCGTCCACGTTACTCAACTTGAACGCCACCGGCAAAGATATCAACGATTGGGTCAAGCGCGAAGATACAGTCGGTGGAGTCGACATGGAAGGTAAAAAGCTGAAGTGGCTCGTCGTTTTAGATGGTATGGGCCGCTCCTTAGAATCGAACTGGGAGTGCGGCAAATACGTGCAACCGCACGTGGACGTCTTGAACTTGGCGATGGTGAAATCTGAAATCAACGCCAAGAGGTTAGGCGCGAACGTATACGACTGCGTCTGTAAGTTGTCCAACAGCAGATAATAAAGAGAAGAGAGAAAGAAAGAGAGATGATCGGATTACGTATATTTATATCGTGTTATTAGTGTTGTATTGTTATTTTGTTCATCCCATCGGCGGCGCTCGCGTTTAAAAGGTGAAAGAAATATCACACCTAGACATCCTACACTTAGGGGAAATTTGGCTTCACTAATCACCTCCAAAGAGACAAAAAACACATGTCCTCCGCGGCGCGTTCTCGCCTCCTGCTCTCGCATCGCGTCACCACGAACAGCGTCCCGTCAACCAGCGACCGGAGAGCGTGCGTCCGGGTGAATAAGAGAATCCACGCGCAGCAACAACAGAAAAGCAAAGCGAACAAAAAGAAGAATGAAAACTCGAGATACGAGTTCCCGGGAAGCATGCCCTCGGCGTTCCAGAAAGACGTCACGCGAGCTCTGGAGCAAGCGAAAAGAGCGGAGAAAGTTTGGTCGTGCGAAATCACCGACTTCTATTCCCCTCCGTTGTGCGATTGGATCGAAGCCGCGGTGAAGAAAAACTTTGGAGAAGCGATTGTGTGCAACAGGTTCGGAGGGTTCACCGGGGCGGAACAGCAGAGGGTTCTGCTCGCGAGACGGGACAACAGCGAAGAACTGTTCGAGTTGGCGAAGAAAGATGAGTTTTTCGCGAACGAAGAGGACGAAGGTGAAGTGGATACGAACAACTGCGCGATCGCGTGCGTGAACATAAGCGGAAAGTTTGCGTTCAATCCGGCGTCGCATCCGGATTTTTTAGGCGCGGTGCTCAACGCCGGCGTGAAACGCGAGAAGATTGGAGACATCTTGGTCAATAATTCTTCCGAGGGTGGAGCGAAAGTTTTGGCGACGCCTGCGATTGCGGTTTTCTTAACGAGAGCGTTGGAATCTGTGCGCACGGTTAAAGTGACCGTGGAGCTTTTTCCTCTTAGCGAATTAGAAGGCGCCCAAGGCGCGCAGGTTCAAGAACCGGTAAGAACTTACGAAGCCTCGCTTCGGTTAGACGCCGTGGCATCTGCTGGATTTCGGTGTGCGAGAAGTAAGATGGGTGAGGATATCGTAAAAGGAAACGTGAAGCTAAACTACAACGTGTGCGAAAAGAAGAACGCGACAGTTGGGCAAGGTGATATGATTAGTTGCCGAGGAAGAGGAAGAGTAGAAGTGAAAGAAATTTTGGAGCAGCAGAACGATCGGTATAGAATTGAGTTGGTGCGATACAAGTAGGAGAGAGAGTCAATCTTGATATGCGGTCGTTATTTATACTCAGCAGCGCATAGTCAGTATTATCGTCGCGTATTTACTTCGCTTCTCTTTCGCTCTTCTTTTTTTCTGTTTCTTCTTCTTCTTTTTCGCCTTCTGTAACTCTGTTAAACAAGCCGCAAGCGTACTTCTCCACATGCCCAGCTCTAGGCGGCGGCGACGGTCGCATCTCCCAAATACCCGGTAAAGGAGGTTCCGCGTCCGCTGGAAGTTTTGTGGCCACCAGAGTGGTCATCTCCCAGCCCATGTCTAAATCGAGTGTACCCGTGCCTCTCTGTTCGTCTTGGCCTTCGAGCGTTTCGGATCCCAAAAGCAGTTTCGAGCAGAAAGAGCCTAAATGGCCGAGTTTCTTGGAGTATCGAATCGCGGATTGGATGGCCATCCACAATTTTTCGCGCGACATGGTTTGTGGACATTTGATGGCCGTTGCGAGCGAACGAACTTTGTTCGTAGTCGATTGCGATAAAGGCCGAACAAATCCTCTCTGCGTGACGGCGTGTTTACGGTCGTCGTATAAAATGCCTTTCGAGAGTTTCTCGGCTTCGGCGAATACGACTTGCAAGTCGTCGCTTTTCGTTTTGGCTGGATCTTCCCAAAAGATGACCGAATCCCACGTGCCGAAGAGCATGCGCTTGACTTCGTTCGTCTCTTTTTTCGTAACGACGCCCGTAACGAGATTACGCATCGCCGGCGAAAACTCGGCATCGTACTCGTGGAATTTCAAAATGGCTTCTAAACCGGTTTTTTCGCACTCGATTTTCACGTCGCCGCAGAGCTCGCCGATGGGTTTACGCAAGTAAAACTCGTGCGCTTTGAGCGTCGGTAACGTGAACGTGTACACTTCGGTATCGATGCTTCGTTCCGATCTCGGACAGTTATCGCGTCTTCGCCAGCGCGATAAGTAATCCGGATGTCCGCTCGCACCGTATAACTCGACGTAACAACCTTCTCGGCAAACGTCCTTCGGCGCGCTCTCTTCTCGATCCATCGGACCGGGCAGTTCTAAATGAATCAAGAGCGAAGCGCCGTACATTTCAGCTCTCGGAATGGCTTGAATCTTCGTCGAACTTCGTATCTTTTGCCTCGAGCCGTCGAGAAAGTGGTCCGCGGTGCGAATATCTTTGAAATTGTACGCGTTGTTTTCTTGGAAGTAGACGCTCAACGGCGTGCCGTCTGGGATCGATCGCACGAAATCAAGACTTTCAGGCGTTTCCACGCATCGCACGACGTGTGATCCGAGAGGTGGAGGCAGAGCCAGAACTCCCGTATCGCTTCGAACGGCTTTTTCTTCGTCGCTCGAATCGTACGCGTCGAAAGGATCGGCATGGTTAAATGTCACCTCCTCGGTTTCGCTCTTCTTCTTCTTCATCGACGCGTCTTCACCGGCATCGTTTTCCGCCGAGGAGGGCGACTTTTCATTAAACCCGGGCCCGCGCGGACGTAATATTTCTGCGATTTGAGCAATAATGAGCCGCGTTGCGAGTAGAAAACGTTTTACGGATTCGTCTTCGCCGTCAAAGTGTAAATCTGGCTCTAGGCTCCAGCGGCTCGCGTTCTCGTCCTCTCCATCCGCGCACACGATGTTATTCTCTCCATCGTACGTCGTCACCTCTCGACTCTGAAACACTGAATCTCTTCTCAAACACTCCGCCAATTTCAATCCAATATTCACCGCGGTATCCGCGTTGGCCACGTCCGATCTCAAATTCGCCGTCTTGGGCGCCGAATTTGCGTTTTCGTCGAGGCGTAAAAATTTCCCCTTCAAATTCGTAAACATCTTACGCCCGGGACGGTTTGCGTTCGCAGTTGCCTGCCTAATCTCGTGTTCCTCTATCTTACGATGCGACTGGTGTCGATGCACTTTCGCTCTTAATCGTTCCGCGGCGACTTTAAACTTCACAAACGTCGCGTCTTCTTCGTCGTGCAAGAGCGGTTTGACGAATTTCTCCACGTCCACGGACGTTTGGGTAAAAAATTGCGCGTGCAAAATGGAAAACGCGCGGTCGGTTTTCGCGTCTAGATTTTCGATTCTGTGCTCGAGTTTATTCGTGCTCATGAGTACGCGCTCTTCGTCGTCCAAGAAGTCGATGAAAGCAATGGACTCGTCGTCGTCATCCTCGTCGTCATCCGAAGATGGAACATTTTTTTTCTTCGATGAGAAAAAAAAACGTTTTTTCTTCTTTTTCTTTACTTTACTCGATGATGTCCGCTCGCTGTTTAACGCAAAGTCTTCTCCTTCCTTCGCCTCCTCTTCCCCTTCGTCGGAAGAGGAAGAGGAGGAGGACGATGAAGAGCACTCTTTGATTTCACCAAAGTCTTCTTTCATGTTTTAAAGTGTGGAAATATAATAAAATCTGTTGTCCTCTTCGCGTATTTTTTGTTCGTGTGAAAAACAAACACAAAAAGGTATTGATTGATGTTTGATGCACTATCGCACTCTTTAGTACTATTAAATCTTTATTAACGGCAATACATTGTTGTTCAAACTTGTTCTTATGATTAAAATATAAAGATTGAAGACTAAGAAACCCCCCCGCTGGGTCGTTTCCCTTGACTCACGGCTCTGGCGATTCTACAATCGAGTTCCGCGGGCTGTTCGGCCGGTACGCTCAAATCGCACTCTTTCTCGAACATATCTCTCGCGTTCGTCATCGCGTCCTCGGGAAGTTGCGCCAACAATTCGTCGATTTGTCTGTCGATTAATCCAAAATACTCCGCCGGCGCTTTAAAGTTCACCGCCACGCGCGCGTTGTTCGCTTTCAATTGCGTTTCCAACTCTTGAATTGATTGTTTCAACGCTTCGACTTCGTACGCGTCTAAACCGTACGTCTCTAAAATCGTCGGTAACGCCCGCGTCATGGGACCTGACACTCGAGTCGCGCACTTCACGTTCAGTTGCGATAAATCGCAATTATACACCGGGGCATCGCACGTTTTCCGGAACTCTTCGTTTTGGTTCGCGATGTCTTGCAACGCCACTTTCACCGCCAAGACCACCGCGACGGCTCGCAAAGGTTCCTCGATGGGCACATCCAAACCGCTGTTAAACATCGCACTCGTCGGTTGCACGTTTGAATTAAAAGCCAGCGCAAAACACCCCCAGGACATGTTGACCATAAATATCGACTTTCTTCTGTTCATCGTCATCGAAACGTTCTCATCTTCTCTCCTCGTTTCTCTCTTTTCTTTAGAGAGCGTTAATGTTCTTTCATCATCATCATCAGTCCGTTGTTGTTGTTTGTTGTGTTCAGAAGCGTTCGCATCCGAAGCGAGCGCAGAAGCAGGTCGTCGTCTCGTCCTCGTCCTCGTCCTCGTCGTCTGAATCGTCTGAATCGTCGCGGGGGTGGAAAGGGTAGTAAACATCATATTCTTTACAGTTATTGTGTGGTTTTATCTTCAAAGTTCGTTATTCGTCTTTTAATAACACGTTTCTCGCTGGTTTTCGACTCAGATAAATCAACAACAGCGTTATTAC